>Ga0172375_10005268_pt1 | contig 18716 bp, 18 predicted proteins | sample LakKiv1m_FD_114537 | JGI IMG/M metagenome (GOLD analysis project Ga0172375, IMG submission 114537) | Freshwater microbial communities from Kabuno Bay, South-Kivu, Congo - kab_092012_11.1m | ecosystem: Environmental > Aquatic > Freshwater > Lake | place: Democratic Republic of the Congo...
GAGAGGATCCCGTCAAGAGCCCGGAAGAAGCGGCGAAGATCCGCCAGCGAGATATCTCCGAGATTGGCGATGCGGAAGATCTTTCCTTTGAGTGCCGATTGTCCCGCGTAAATGACAAATCCCTGTTTTTTTAGACGATCGTGAAGCCGTTCGTACGTCATTCCCTTAGGAAGATAAAAGGCCGTGAGAACGTGGGACCGTGATTTCTCTTCGATGAGAAACCTGATTCCGCGTTTGTTCATTTCTCGCCAAATGAACTCACTCTTTTCTTTGTAGCGGCGAATGCGATTCGGCAAACCCTCCTGAATAAGCTCATCCAGGGCCGCTTGAAGCGCATAAAAGATCTGTACGGCCGGCGTGAAAGGGGTCTCGCCGCGATTTTCTTCTTCGAAGATCGCGGAAATATCGAGAGACAGCGAGTCCGGTTTGGCGCTCCGGATCAGGCGAATCGCCTTTTTGGACATAAACACGAAAGAGACGCCGGGAAAGCCGTGCAGGCACTTGCCCGAGGTACCGGCCAGAAAATCGGCCGATCCGACGTTCAACGCCTCGCCCGCGATGGAGCTGATGGCGTCGACGGCGAGAAGTTTGCCGTATTTTTTCGCGAGTCGGGCGACGCCCGGAAGGGGATTGAGCATGCCGCTCGAGGTTTCGTGGTGAACCATCGTGATGGCGCGGATACCGGGGTTTTTCTTGAGCGCGGATTCGATGGATTCGAGCGAAGGAAACGAACCGAGGGGCGTCGTCAAAAAAACGATTCGAGCGCGATGCAGTTCGAGTATTTTACGGATACGCTCGCCGTAGACTCCGTTGGACAGGCAAAGAACCGGCGAGGCGCTCGCCGCAATCGGAATCAAGAGGGCCTCAAGGGCCGATGTGCCCGAACCCGTGAAGAGAACCAGTTCATGGGTACGCGAGACGCCGAATATTCGGGGTAATTTTTGGCGGATATCGGCCATGAGGTCTGAAAATTCGCATTCCCGGTGGCAGATATCGGGTTTCAAAAGAGCGCGGCGCACAGACGGGGTTACGTTAACCGGCCCCGGATTCATCAAAATTGTTTTCATCAGTTAAAACTCAAAAGAAAGTGGTGGTCTCAAAGTACGTTTATGGGCTAATTCTATCATTAACCCCGTAGGGTCTCCATTGATTTTCTAGGACTTGGGAGGAGGAAGCAGTTCTTTGATTTTTCGGAAGAGATCTTCTTTGGAGACCGGTTTATACAGAACGTCGGAAGCGCCGTGTTGCCGGAAAAATTCACGGTCTTTTTCCAAAAACGCCGTGACGATGAGAATGGGCACATGCTTGAATTTGTCGTTATTGCGTACGTCACTGCACACCGTACTTCCTCTTAAATTCGGCATGAAAAAGTCCATGATGACGAGGTCATATCCTTTTCCGTAACAAATACGGTCATAAGCGTTGCCGCCGTCGTGACAAACCTCGACGTCGTATCCGAGCGCGTAAAACCGGTTCATCCAGGCTTCCGTGAAATCCTTATCGTCATCAACCAGAAGAATTTTCGGCATATCGATTCAGGCTCCTTTCTTTAAGTTTTCGGTAATAGAAAATAAACGGTGGTTCCTTCGCCCTCGACGGATTCGATTCCCGTGCGACCGCCCATTTTTTCGACGATCAGCCTGGAGAGGCTCAAGCCCAACCCCGATCCACCGTGTGTTTTATCCCCGATCTTTGGAAAAGGATGAAAGAGTTTTGGAAGATTGTCGGGATGGATCCCACACCCTTTGTCGCGGATCGAAACACCCACCAGGCCTTTTTGTTCGATCTTCCGGATCGTGACGGAGTTCTTTCCGAAGGCGATCGCGTTGCGGAGGAGCCGGTCCAGCACCGAGCTGATTTTGGCCCCGTCGGCATTGACGAACGACTCTTCGGCCATTTCGCAGGCGAGGGTGAGCCCTTTGGCGGCGGCCTCGGGCTCAAATCGTTTCACGGCTTGTGCAACGAGATCGTTGAGTCCGACTCGTTCCGTTTTGAAAGGGATCAAATCGGCTTCGAGTTTCTGATATTCGGACAGATCCCGCATGAGCGTCCCGAGTTTCCGGATGGCCGACATCGATCGATCGAGAAAGTTTTTTTGCCGATCGTTCAACTCCCCGAGCGTTCCGTCGGCGACGATTTCGACGGAAGAATGGATGGAATTGAGTCCGTCGAGCAGTTCGTGCGAAGCCGTCGAAAGAAATTCTTTTTTCATCGAGAGAGTTTCCTCGTTACGAGGCGCTCTTTTCTATGAGATCGCGCATGATCGAAAGCAGATTTTTGGCGTCGTAGGGCTTGGTCACATAGGCCTCGGCGCCGGATTCCTTCGCGAGATCCTTGTCTTTTTCTTCGGCTTTCGCGGTGCAAAGGATGATCGGAATTTTTGAGTAGGCCGGATCTTGTTTCAAACGTTTGCAGACTTCGCAGCCGTCGAGCTTGGGGAGCACCCAATCGCAAATGATGAGATCCGGGTTGCCGCTTTTCGCCTTCTCGAGTCCTTCTTCTCCGTCCGCCGCCGAGATGATTTCATACCCGTTTACTTTGAGGCGCATCGCCAGGGTCATGACGACGTCGGGCTCGTCATCGATGACGAGGATTCTTTTAGGGGACATCGGGTGCTCCTTTGTTCTTTTTTGGGCCGCGCTGCCAGATTACTCTACCCAAATCAGGCTGTCAACGAAACTGACTTGGAAGGCTTAAAATCCCCTGAGGTTCGTGATAGACTGGCCGAAACGCTCTTTACACCCTATCGACGGCCGAAACCTTAAAATGGGAGACCCGTTAGCCGGATGAATCTATTGCTATTGATCCTCATCGGGACAGTACCGCTTGCGGTGGGATACTGGACGTACGGTTCTTTTCTTAGAAAATTTTTCAAACTGGACGATTCGCGACCGACGCCTGCGCACACTCATCGCGACGGGGTGGATTACGAACCGACGAATCGGTTTTATCTCTTAGGTCAGCATCTTTCCGCGATCGCGGCGGCCGGACCCATCATCGGCCCGGTTCTGGCCGGTCTGTGGTTCGGTTGGGGCCCGGCGATTCTTTGGATCATTTTCGGCGGCATTCTCATCGGAGGCGTGCATGATCTGAGTGCGCTCGTGGCCTCGATCCGCCATGACGGCAAATCCATTGCCGAGGTCGCAAGAGAGCACATGCCCCGCCGGGCGTTCGTTCTTTTTTTGATTTTTCTCTGGTTTTCGCTCATCTACATCATCACGGCGTTCGCCGACATTACGGTCAATACGTTCGTCGACCCCCAAAACGGTCCTGCCGTCGCGTCGAGCTCGATCCTCTATTTGGCGCTGGCGCTAGTCATGGGAATTGCCGTTCATTGGGGAAAGCTCAATCTCAAGCTGGCGACGTTGATCTTTACGCCGCTTATTCTTGTTTGCATCTACGCGGGGCGCTTTGTTCCCGTCACGATGGTGCCGGTTTTTGGAATGGGGATTCGCCAGACTTGGTGCATACTTCTTTTGTTCTACTGTTTTGTCGCATCGGTCATTCCCGTGTGGTTTCTTCTCCAGCCAAGAGGGTATCTCGGCGGTTTTTTTCTGACGGGGACCGTCGTCGTGAGCGTCATCGGCATCGTAATCGGATCTCTGTTCGGAAACCTGAGAGTGGAATATCCGTTTTTTGTTTCCTGGCATAACCCGGAAGGTCTCCCGTTTTTCCCGCTTCTTTTTATCACGGTGGCTTGCGGCGCTTGTTCGGGTTTTCATTCGCTTGTCGCAGGCGGAACGACATCGAGGCAGCTCGATCGCGAGACCGACAGCATCGTCGTCGGATACGGCGGGATGCTCTTGGAGAGCGTCGTTGCGATCATTGCCTTGGCGACCCTCATGATCGTCGGGGTGGGGAAGGCGACCGAGTTGAAGGACCCAAACATGATTTATGCCAGCGGGATCGCGACGTTTCTGAATTTTCTCGGCATCCACAAAGGTTTTGCGCTTAATTTCGCCCTACTGGCTTTTGCCACGTTCATTTATGACACTCTCGACGTGGCCACGCGTCTGGGCCGTTACATCTTCGAAGAACTCTTCGGCCTTCGGACCCGATGGAGTCCCTATGTGGCTAGTTTCCTCACGCTCTTGCCGCCTGCGATTTTTCTCGGACAAAAAACGCTGGATGCGAACGGGAACGTGATTCCCGCATGGAAAGTATTTTGGACGGTGTTCGGCGCTTCGAATCAGCTTTTGGCGGGGTTTGCGCTTTTGATCGCGAGCCTTTGGCTCTTCAAACTCAAGATGAAATTTGCGCACGTCCTCGGCGGATCCGTTTTTATGCTCGTGACGGCGGTCGTGGCCTTGACGCTTCTTATTAAACCCGCCTTGTCCGGCATGGCGGCAGGCCGTTTCAATGTGGCGCCGGCGGATATCGCCTCGATGATTCTTTTGGTGCTCTCGGTCTTCCTCATGGTTGAAGGGGCTTTCATTTTTATGAGAAAAAGGTAGGGCGGGACCTTGTTTTTCTTTCTACAGGCGCTCGGGGTTGCGGCTATCCCGGTACTTGTCTGGGCTTTTTATCAAGGCTTTAAGGAAAAAAATTTCCCTCTTTTTCTCGGGGGAATCCATTTTGTTTTTGTCGCAGGATGTCTTTTTGTGTTGCCGGCAACGAGAGGTTTTTCGATTATCGGACCTCTTGTGCTCGATTTGCCGATTTTGGGTCCTGTTTTTTATCTCCTGTTTTTGACGGATTCTCTTCCACCCGATTCTTTTCTGGCGCGCCACTGGGTTTACGCCGCGTTCATATTTTTTTCGGTTCTGGGCACGCTCCAATGGTTTTGGACGGGGCGTCTGTTTATGCGGTTTCTTTTGAGAAAAGCCATCGCAAAAGTCGCGCAGGACGGACCTTACGCCGATTTCAGATTGCCCAAAAAGAAGGTACGACGGGCTACTTTTTTCGCAACGATTCTCGCGACGATTTTTTTGATTGCGGCCACGGGGTCTTTTTTTGCGTGGGGGGTTTCGAGCGGAGCCCGCCAGGACGTTTTTGGGTTTGAAGCCGCACCTTCTTTTTCGGCTGACGACCGGCGCATCGTATTTTGCGGAAGCCGATTCGACCGCAGGGAGGTTTATAGCACAAACATCGATGGAACACGTTTGCGTAAACTCACGACGCAAGGGGAAAGCTTTGATCCTTCGTTTTCTCCGGACGGGTCCCGGATCGTGTTTGTGTCGACGCGCGACCACCTCAAAGGCGAACTGTATCTCATGGATGCCGAAGGTACGGACGTCAGAAGACTTACCTACAACGCGGATGCGGAAAGTCATCCTGTTTTTTCGACCGACGGCAAACAGATCGTTTTCGCGAGAAACGAGAATGAGCTCTTTGTGTTGAATATGGAACGCGGTTCCGAAAAGAGCACGCGGTATTCGGGCTCTCTCAAAAACGGACGGTTCCATTTTCTCCCGGATGGCCGGTCCATTCTCGTGTCGAGCCAGCAGGGGGAAATGACGCTTTTGGACATTTCAGATGACGTGATTTCGGCCCGCATGCAGGAATGTCCGATCGATGAGCCTTTGACCTTTTCACCGGACGGCAAAAGTTACGCCTATCTCAAAAAAAACGAACGCATCCGGCGGGGAAAGGGGTGGCTACGACGTTTTCGTATCGGATGTCGCGGGAACGCGGACGAAGCAAGTGACCGACCTCGGAAAGGTTTCCCTTTGCGGGATTTTTTCTCCCAGCGGTAAAAAAATTTCGCTCATTGCGAATACCGGAAAAAATCAAACTCCGGAAATCTGGATTGCGAACACGGACGGAAGCGGCCAGCAACGCGTGCCCGTTCGTTTGGACCGGGCAATGAATGCCTGATTCGGGGCTGCGAACGCCGCCGAGCGGTTTTTAAGCCCATTTCGTCCGGTCTTGCGGGCGGAACCGCTTTTGTCTACACTAAAGACCGTATGTGTCCCCGCATCGAGGAACTTTCGGTCGAAGAACGGCAAAAGATGTGGCCCGAAGTCAGGCCACTCCGTGACAAGCATATCCGCAACTGCCGGTTGGTCGAAAATCGTATAAAACTTCTCGAATTTTTGCCCAAAAAAGCCGTGTGCGCCGAATTGGGGGTCTTGGAAGGCGATTTTTCCGAAAAGATTTTGTCGGTAACCCAGCCCTCAAAACTCCATCTCATCGATTCGGACCAAGCCGTCGTCGAAAAAGCCCTCAAAAGATTTCAGAACGAAATCCAACGGGGGGTCGTGAGCGTGATCCGTGCCGATTCTTCCGAGGCGGTTCGCGCGATGCCCGACGGATATCTCGACTGGATTTATATCGACGCCGATCACACGTACGAAGGCGTCAAAAGGGATTTGGAAGCGGCGCATCTTAAGGTGAAAGACGACGGTTTGATCATCGTCGATGATTACGTTTTTTTTGGGGCGACCGATTTCAAGAAATACGGGGTGATCGAAGCCGTCAACGAATTTTGTCACGATCGGAATTACGAAATGGTGTTTTTTGCTTTCCACGGCCGCATGTATAACGACGTCGTGCTGAAACGCCTCCGTTAAGGAGAGGCGGCCGCTTCTCGACGAATTCCCTTAAAAAGTCTATACTTAAACCGCCTGTTTTTTAAACCGCACCGTTTCGAATCGAGAGGAATCCGTGACCGAAACAAGGAGACGGCGAGCGACATTGCTTGCCGCCAAGATCAGTCTTTGGTTCAACGTTCTATTATTCATTTTCAAATTGGCCGCCGTCTTGATCGTCCCGTCTTTGGCTATCGCGACGGATTTTTCCATCACGGTCGTCGGATTGACGGTTTCCGTCCTCCTGTACAAGTCGCTCAAGCTTTCTTCGAAGCCCGCAGATCTTCTCCATAATTACGGATACGGAAAAGTCGAAAACGTCTGCGAAGCGCTGGAAGGGATCGTCTTGATCGGTATTGCGCTGTTGATGTCGATCCAGGCAACGGGAGCTTTTTTCAAGCCGCACCACGTCCAATACCCCTGGGTCGGTTTTGGCTCGAGCGTTATGAGCCTTTCGTTCAATTTCATCGGTGCATTTTTTCTGTTTCGTCTGGCGCGCATCAGTCATTCGCCGGCCGTAAAGGCCGAGGCGGTGCATTACACGCTCGAAGGATTCATTTCCAGCGCGATCGCGTGCGCGTTCCTCGTGACGATTTGGCTGGCCGGTACCGCGTTCGCCTTCGCCGGACCTTACGTCGACCCCGTCGTGACGCTCGTCGTGAGTATGGCCATCTCCGTCCCGTCGATCCGGCTGGCAAAAAGCGCTTTTACGAATCTTCTCGATGCCTCGATCGAAGAGCCGAGCAAGCTCGAAGCCGTCGTTCGATTGGCGCAAAACGCGGAACTCTATTGCAATTTCGAAGAACTGCGTTCGCGAAACGTCGGGCATAAGAAGCTCATCGAATTGAAGCTGATCCTGCCGAGACGTCTTTCATTCGAAGAAAGCCATGAGATCGCCGCCAAGATCCAGCACGACATCAAAAGCGGTATCCGTCACAGCGAAGTAACGACCCTCGCCGTTCCGTGCGCCGAAAACTGCAGTTTTCTTAAGAATGGGGAGAAGTGCCCGTATCTCGAATTCGCCCGCAAAGAGTTGCGCAAGGGCTAGAGATGAAAGGGGAGACCGGTTCATGCGCGTGATTCTCGTCGGCGCTTCCGACAAATCCGACCGCTATGCGTATCAGGCCCTGAAACTTCTCCGGGAATACGGCCATTCGGTTTTTCCCGTCAACCCGAATCTTAAAACGATCGAAGGGATCCCCGTATTCCCCGATCTACGGTCGGTGAATGAGCGGGCGCATACCGTGACGCTGTATGTGCGCGAAGCCATTTCGTCGAAAATGGCAGGGGAGATCTTAGACGCCAAACCCATGCGCATCATTTTCAATCCCGGGGCGGAAAACACTTCGCTTGAAACCGCGGCTTGTGCCCGGGGCATTCAAACCCTGCGAGCCTGCACGCTTGTTCTGTTAAAAACCGGCCAGTTTTAATTCTTCCACGCGATCAAAAAATCAACGCTTGACAGTTTGCTCCTGATCGATATACTTATATCGATATTTAATTATCAATTAGAGTGGGATCGTTCTTTGACGAGAGAGGGTTTATGCCGAACCGAGCCGCGACGATTCCCGAGCCGACGCTGAGGCGTTTGCCGGTTTATTACCATTATTTGTCGAAACGAGAGCGCACCAGCGAAGCGGATTGCATCTCGTGCACTCAAATAGCCGAAGATTTGAAGCTCATTCCGATCCAGGTCCGAAAAGACCTTGAGATCACGGGCGCTTTGGGGAAGCCCAAAGTAGGGTATAACGTTTCCGTGCTGAAAAAGATCATCGCGGATTTTTTGGGCTGGAACAATCGCTCCGACGCGTTTCTCGTAGGGGTCGGACATCTGGGATCGGCGTTACTGGGTTATCAAGGATTTAAAGATTACGGATTGAATGTCGCGGCCGCGTTTGACGTCGATCTCAAAATCGTCGGGCGCGCGATTCACGGAAAAAAGATTTACCACGTGAGACAGCTTCCGGCGCTGGCCAAGCGCATGGACGTGCAAATGGGGATTCTCACGGTGCCGGCAGTTTCGGCGCAAGCCGTCGCTGACGTCATGATCGAGGCCGGAATCAAGGCGATCTGGAATTTTGCCGTCGTCAGGCTCGTGGTGCCCGACGGCGTAATCGTTCAGCATGAAAATCTCGCGTCATCACTGGCGGTTCTGTCGAAACAAATCGCGATGAAGCAAAAAGAATAACGAAGGAGTATTTATGACGGCAGCGGAAACGGCGGAACTCGAAAAAATACGTCAAGAAGTCGATGAGATGGTCAAACCCTGGGAGGGAAAGCCGGGCAACCTCATCATGGTTCTCCACGCGATCCAAAATCGCTACAGCTACGTGCCGAGAAAAATTTCATTCGAAGTCGCCAAGCGCCTGGATGTTCCTCTGGCCCAAATTTACGAAGTCATCACCTTTTACAATTACTTTAAGCTCGAAGCACCCGGCGAGCATATCGTCTCGGTGTGCATGGGAACGGCCTGTTATTTGAAGGGCGCGCCCGCATTGATTCAGGAGTTGAAGAACGAGCTGGGCGTGGAGCCCGGTCAGACGACTTCGGACAAAAAGTTTTACGTACAAATGGTGCGCTGCCTCGGTTGCTGCGGGCTGGCACCGGTTTTGACCGTGGGGCACAAGGTCTATAGCGGCGTCAAGCCCGAGCAGGTTCGCGGGATTCTCGCGGAATACACACAGCCCCAAACCAATTAAGAAAGGGAAGTTTCCATGACTCAGCAAGAGATTGATGCGATTCGAGAACAAACGAGAGCGGCCGCAAAAAAGACGTATATCCGGGTCGGAATGGCGACCTGCGGAATTGCCGCCGGCGCGCAGGATACTTTTTTCGCGCTTCGGGAAAAGATCAAACAGCACAAGATTTCGGTGGAAGTGAAAAAATGCGGTTGTGCGGGTAAATGCTCTCAGGAGCCGCTCGTTGAAGTAGCCGTGGAGGGCATGCCGACCGTGACGTACGGAAATCTCACCAAAGACAAAGTTGCCGCTCTCGTCGAGTCGCACCTGGTCAACAAGAAGGTCTATCAGGAAAACGTCGTCCAGCTCGAGGATCCCAAGCAGATGCGCATCGTGCTGCGGAATTGCGGCGTCGTGGATCCCGAAAACATCAAGGACTATATCGCCAACGACGGATATCGCGCGATCTCGAAAATCCTGACGTCGATGACGCCCGAACAGGTCATCGCCGAAATCAAAGGAAGCGGGCTTCGGGGACGCGGCGGCGCCGGATTTCCGACGGGGGTCAAATGGGAGCTCACGCGCAAAGTTCAGAGCGACCAAAAATACATGATTTGTAACGGCGACGAAGGGGATCCGGGCGCTTACATGGATCGCGGCGTGCTCGAAGGGGATCCCCACTCGGTCATCGAAGGAATGATGATCGGAGGTTACGCGATCGGGGCGACGAAAGGTTTCCTTTATATTCGCGCGGAGTATCCGCTGGCGGTGGATCGCGTCGAAAAAGCCATCAAACAGTGCCGGGCCAACGGGCTTCTCGGCGAGAACATCCTCGGATCGAATTTTTCGTTCGATTTGGAAGTGAGATTGGGGGCGGGTGCTTTCGTTTGCGGCGAGGAAACCGCGCTGATCGCCTCGATCGAAGGTAAACGCGGCTATCCGCATCCGCGGCCGCCGTATCCGGCCGTCAAAGGTCTTTGGGGCAAACCCACGTGTATTAACAACGTCGAGACGCTGGCGAATCTTCCGCCGATCATTCTCAACGGATCCAAATGGTTCGCGGGGATTGGGATCGACAAGTCGACGGGCACGAAAGTATTTGCGGTGACGGGCAAGGTCAAGGAGTCGGGTCTGGTCGAAGTGCCCATGGGTACCAGCGTACGCGACATCGTATTCGGTATCGCCAAAGGCGCCTGCGGCGGAAAGAAAGTCAAAGCGGTCCAAACCGGCGGTCCTTCGGGCGGAGTCATCCCCGAAGAACATTTCGATACGCCGGTGAGTTATGAAAACTTTCAAAAACTCGGCTCGATCATGGGATCCGGCGGAATGATCGTCATGGACGAAGACGACTCCATGGTCGGAATCACGAAATTTTATCTGGGTTTCTGCGTCGATGAGTCGTGCGGCAAGTGCGCGCCGTGCCGGATCGGAGGCACGCAGATGTTGCGGATTCTCGAACGCATCACGGAGGGAAAAGGAACGCCCAAGGACATCGAGAATTTGAAGAAGATCGCCCAGGCGATGCAAAAAGCCTCGCTGTGCGGACTGGGGCAGACCGCGCCGAATCCCGTTTTGTCGACGCTCCGCTATTTCGAGAACGAATACAAAGATCTGATTCGGGCCGAAGAACCCGCATCCGTTTAACCCCTTTTCGAAGATGAAGGAGAAACCAATGGTCAAAGTAGTGATTGACGGCATTCCCATACAGGTGGAACCCGGGACGACGATTCTCGACGCGGCCCATAAAGTGCACGTGAAGATTCCGACGTTGTGCAAGCACCCCGATCTCAAGCCGACGGCGGGATGCGGCGTGTGCGTCGTCAAACTCAAAGGCACCGCAAAGATGCCGCGGGCCTGCTGTACGCCCGTCGAAGAGGGAATGGACATCATCACCCAGGACCCGGAAATCGTGGCGATCCGCCGTACCGTCATCGAGCTGATCCTTTCGGATCATCCCAACGATTGCCAGACGTGCGGTCGCAATTTGAATTGCGAGCTCCAAACGGCTTTGGCCGATTTCGGAATCCGCGAAGAGCCGTTCGATAAAATCGTGCGCCAACTTCCGAAAGACGCGACGACCGGCACGATTGTGTTGGATCCGCCCAAGTGCATCAAATGCGGGCGCTGTGTCGACGTCTGTCAGAACGTGCAGGATGTCTGGGCGCTCTCGTTTCTCGAACGGGGGATTCAAACGCGTATTTCTCCGGCCGGCGACATCAATCTTGGCGAGTCGCCTTGCGTGCGTTGCGGTCAATGCTCGGCGCATTGCCCGACGGGCGCCATCGTCGAAAAAGACGATACGGCCACGGTTTGGGCGTCGATCCAGAATCCGAAGAAATATTGCGTGGCGCAGATTGCCCCGGCCGTGCGCGTGACAATCGGAGAACATTTCGGATACGAGCCCGGAACGAATCTTGCGAAAAAACTGTACGCAACGCTCCGTCGTATGGGTTTTGAGGCGGTTTTTGATACGAATTTTGGCGCGGACCTGACGATTATGGAGGAGGCCAGCGAATTCGTCGAACGCTTTGCGCACGGAAAGGGCGTTCTTCCGCTGATCACCACCTGCTGCCCCTCGTGGGTCGATTTCATGGAAAAGTTTTATCCGGACATGATCGAGCACTTCTCGTCGGCCAAATCGCCTCACGCGATGGTGGGCGCCCTAACGAAAACCTATTATGCCCAAAAGAAAGGGTTGAATCCCGCGGACATCGAAGTCGTCTCAGTCATGCCTTGCACCTCAAAGAAATACGAGATTCGCCGGAGCAAGGAGATGAAAGCGTCGGGTTACCAGGACGTCGATCAGTCGCTGACGACACGCGAGCTCTCCCGGATGATTCGGCAGGCGGGGATCGATTTTGAAGGTCTGCCCGACGAGGAGTGTGATCACATTCTCGGCGATTACTCGGGCGCGGGTACGATTTTCGGTGCGACCGGAGGCGTCATGGAAGCGGCCCTTCGAACCGCGGCGTTTTTTGTCACGGGGAAAAATCTACCCAAAGTCGAATTCAAAAACGTCCGCGGACTTTCGGGCGTCAAAGAAACGACGGTCACGGTGGCGGGGAAAGAAGTCCGCATCGCCGTTGCGCACGGTCTCTCGAACGTCGAATACGTCATGAACAAGATCCGTGACGCCAAGAAAAACAACCAGCCTCTCCCGTATCACTTTGTCGAAGTCATGGCTTGTCCCGGCGGATGCATCGCCGGAGGCGGACAGCCTTATGGCGTGACCGACGAATTGAGGGCCAAGCGTTCTAAAGGCCTTTACTCGGAAGACGAGGCGCTGACGATTCGCTGCTCGCACGACAATCCTTATATCCAGCAGCTCTATAAGGAATTTTTGGACAAACCGCTCAGCGAAAAATCGCATCATTTGCTGCACACGTCTTACAGGGCAAGACCGGTTTACCAAAAATAAACCGAAAATAGAATCCTGAGGGAAAGGGGCTTCGACGCCCTGACTCCGAGGGGACGACCGAAAGACATTGAGCCGGATTGGCCGTCCCTTCAAGGGATCGTCAATCCGGTTTTTTTTCGGAGAAAACATGCAAAAACGTTTGGGTTTCATCGGCATCACTCTCGCGGACCGCAAAAAAAGCGCCTCCGCGGTCAACGGGATCTTGAGCGAATACGGCGAGACGATCGTAGCCCGGATGGGTTTTCCTTATCGCGACCGCAAGTGCTCGGTCATCACGCTGGTCATCGATGCGACGACCGATCAAATCGGAGCGCTCTGCGGAAAGTTGGGCGGACTACCCGGCGTGACGGTCAAAAGCGCATGCACCCAATAGGAGGATCAGCTCGGTCCATGAACCGTTCACGCATCGAAAAAGACGCCTTGGGGGAATGCGCCGTTCCCGAAGAAGTTTATTGGGGAATTCATACGCAGCGTGCTCTTGCCAACTTTCGCACATCGGGCCGTCGGGTGCCGACGGCTTTGATTCGCGCCTTCGCTCTCGTCAAGAAAGCCGCCGCGCTGGCGAATGCCGAGCTCGGGTATTTGCCCCAAAACAAGGCGCGCGCGCTCTGCGAAGCCGCCGATGAAATTGCCGCGGGTCGATGGGACGATCAATTCCGTCTCGATGCGCTTCAGGGAGGCGCGGGGACGTCCACGAATATGAACGTGAACGAAGTGATAACCAATCGTGCCCTTGAGATCCTCGGGTTCCCCCGCGGGCGATACGACGTGATCGGACCTTTGGACCACGTCAACTTGCACCAATCGACCAACGACACCTTCCCGACAGCGCTCAAAGTGGCCGCATTCTCTAAATTAAAGGAGCTCAGCGAAGCGGCGGAACTTTTGCAAGGGGCCTTTCAAGACGCGGAAAAGCGGTTTGAACAGGTGGTTTTCCTGGGCCGGACGGAATTGATGCCGGCCGTTCCGATGACGCTTGGGAGCCAATTCTCTTCTTTTGCGGAAGCCCTCGGTCGGGACCGCTGGCGAACGTTCAAATGCCAGGAGCGCATCCGGCAAGTCAATCTCGGCGGTACGGCCGTCGGGACGGGTCTTTGCGCTCCGCGCGATTATATTTTTCGCGTCGCGGAAAAACTGCGAGACGTCACGGGTTTGGGTCTGGCGTCCGCAGAAAACCGGATCGACCACACGGCCAACCAGGACGCTTTTTTGGAAGTATCCGGAATCCTGAAGGCTTATGCGGGGAATCTGTTCAAGATCTCCGGGGATTTGAGGCATCTGGCTGTTTTTGGCGTTATTGTATTGCCCAAAATGCAAGCGGGTTCGTCCATTATGCCGGGAAAAACCAACCCCGTGATTCTCGAGTCGGTCTTGCAAGGCGCCTGGGTGGTGATGGCCAACGACGGAGTGCTTGCGAATGCGGTTTCGGCCGGTTCACTTCAAATCAATGAATTCATGCCGCTGGTCGCCGCGTGTCTTCTCGAAAATATCGAAATTCTCGACGCGGCCTCGAGAATGCTGGCCGGACATGTTTCGGGAATCCGCGCCGACGAAGCGCACTGTGCGGCGGAATTGGCGGGTTCGACCGCGCTCATCACGGCTTTTGTGCCTCAAACCGGTTATGACGGCGCCGTCCGTTTATTGAAAGAATACGAGGAATCGGGGCGGACGGATTTCCGGAAATTTCTGGAAGAAAAGCTCGGGCCCGAGACCGTGACCCGAACATTGAATCCGCAAAACTTAATTCGACTTGGGTACTCCCGTGAATCAAACACCTAAAGCGCTCAGACTGCATTTGGGAATTTTTGGCCGCACGAACGTGGGAAAGTCGAGCTTTCTCAATTTCGTGGCCGGGCAGAACGTCGCGATCATCTCGGAGATCCCGGGCACGACGACGGATGTCGTCGAAAAAGCCATGGAGCTTTCTCCGCTGGGGCCCGTGGTTTTTCTGGATACGGCGGGACTCGATGACGCGTCGGCGCTGGCCGGACGCCGGATCGAGAAAACCAGGGCGGTTTTCGGACGGGCGGACGTGGCGGTTCTGATCACCGAACCCAACCGTTGGACGGCCACCGAAGAAGAAATAAGCCGCGAGGCGAAAGCTCGAAAAGTCCCGCTTCTCATTCTCGTCAACAAAATCGACACGGCGCGTTCAAACGCCTCTTTTGTCGAAACGCTCCGCACGCACGGGGATTATCTCGAAACGTCCAGTATTGACCGGTCGGGCCGCGAAGCATTTTTGGCTGCGTTCAAGCGGAAATTGACCGCGCTGTGTCCGGCTCATTTTTCGACGCCGCCCGCACTTCTCGGGGATCTGGTCCCCGCGGGCGGGTTGGTGGTCATGGTTGTCCCGATCGATCTCGAGGCCCCGAAAGGAAGACTGATTCTCCCGCAGGTTCAGGCGATTCGGGACGCATTGGATCATGACTGCGGGGTTTTGGTCGTCAAAGAGCGCGAATACGCCGCTTTTTTGGACAAGCTCAGCTCTCCTCCGGATCTGGTGGTTTGTGATTCGCAGGCCGTCCTCAAGACCGTCGCGGACACGCCGCCCAACGTCAAATGCACGACGTTCTCGATCTTGTTTGCGCGTTTGAAAGGGGACTTGCGCGTTTTGGTTCAGGGGGCTTTCGCGATCGGGAAACTTCGAAGCGGAGATCGCGTTCTCATCGCCGAAGGTTGCACCCACCACGCGCTCGAAGACGACATTGGTCGGGTGAAGATCCCGCGCTGGCTCAAGCAATTCACCGGAGCGGATCTGGAAATCGAAGTCCGCTCGGGCCACGATTTCCCCAAAGATTTGAAGGCCTACAAACTCGTGATCCATTGCGGATCCTGCACGCTCGGACGCAAGGAAATGCTCACGCGCATCGAACAAAGCTCCCTAAGCGGAATTCCGATGACCAATTACGGCGTGTGTATTTCGTATTTGCAGGGTGTTTTGGAAAGAGCGCTGTCGCCGTTTCCGGGCATTCTCGAGCCGTCACCCAGTTTTTTCAAACCTTAAGGAGAATTTTATGGATTCAGACACGTTGATGTTTGAAAACCGCATTCAAGAAGACGAAATCAAAAAATATCAGACCGGCGACCGTGATTTCATCCCGGACGCCGAGATCGAAAGACACCTTAGGGAGTTGGCCGCGCCCGATCGAACGCGCGTGCGGGACATTCTCGCCAAGTCGCTTGCGGTGCAAACACTCACGCCCGAAGAGACGGCGTCGCTCCTCAAAGTCGAGGATCCGGAAGTTTGGGAGGAAATGGGACGGACCGCGCTCGAAGTGAAGCGCAAAGTGTATGACAACCGAATCGTCACGTTTGCGCCGCTCTACATGGGCAATCGCTGCGTCAACAACTGTCTCTACTGCGGATTTCGTCGCGATAACCCCATGGATCGTAAGGTGCTGAGCACCGAGGAAATTACGCGCGAGGTCGAAGTACTCGCCGGCGTCATCGGGCACAAAAGATTGATCGCGGTCTACGGCGAACATCCGTCGACCGACGTGGATTACATCTTGAAGAGCCTCGATACGATTTACAAGGTGAAGATTCCCAAAGGCCGAAGCACGCTCGGGATCCGGCGCGTCAATGTGAACGCCGCCCCGTTTTCCGTCGACGAGCTGCGCCGCATTCAGGGCGCGGGGATCGGGACCTATCAGGTTTTTCAGGAAACGTATCACCACGCGACGTATCAAAAAATGCATCCGGGGAAAACGGTCAAATCGAATTACGCCTGGCGGTTGTACGCGATGCACCGGGCGCTGGAAGCGGGGATCGACGACGTGGGTATCGGCGCGTTGTTCGGCCTCTATGACTGGCGATTCGAGGTGATGGGCCTTCTGTATCATAATCTGGAACTCGAAGCCCGCTTCGGAATTGGCGCGCACACCATTTCGTTCCCGAGGTTGGAGCCGGCGCTCAACACGCCCTTCGCAGAGTGCTCGCCCTATCGCGTGTCCGACGACGACCTCAAGAAAATCATCATCGTGCTGAGGCTGGCGGTGCCGCATGCGGGGCTCATTGTCACGGCCCGTGAAGATGCTCAATTCCGCCGGCAGGCCCTCTGGCTCGGGGTCACGCAAACCGACGCGTCGAGCCGGATCGGGATCGGGGACTACGGCCGCGCCGCGTCGACGCAGGAAGGAAAAAAACAGCAGTTTTATTTGGGCGATACCCGAAGTCTCGAGGAAGTGGTCCGAGAACTGGCGGAGATGGGAATGATCACGTCTTTTTGCACCGCTGGATACCGCTGCGGCCGCACGGGGGACAAGATCATGGGACTCCTGCGCAGCGGGACGGAGGGAAAATTCTGCAAACTGAACGCGGTTTTGACGTTTCGCGAATGGCTGGACGACTTCGCTTCGCCGGAAACCAAAGCGGTGGCCGAACCTCTCCTTCGGCGCGAAATCGGCGAAGTGCGCCAGCGCGTACCGCGCGCTTACGACGAATTCATGAAATCGTATGGGCGTATTTGCGGGGGAGAGCGGGATCTTTATTTCTAAGCGGGCATACCGATGGATGAAAAAGAACTCATATATTATCTAACGACCGAAGACCGGGCCGAAATCGAGGCGCTGCTCGAGCGTGCGGATGCGGTGCGCCGCGAAGTGACCGGAGACGCGGTGGAATTGCGCGCACTGATCGAGCTGTCCAACCACTGCGTCCGAGATTGCCTGTATTGCGGCCTGCGAAAAAGCAATGCCAAGCTTGAGCGCTACCGGATCGAGTCCGCCGAACTCATCGAGACCGTTCTCGAAGCTTCGCGAATCGGATATAAAACGGCCGTGTTGCAGTCGGGTGAGGACCCGGGGTTTTCGACGGATGAGCTGTGTGACCTGATTCAAAAAATCAAGGATCGAACGGACATGGCCCTGACGCTGGCGTTCGGCGAGAGACCACGACGCGATATCGAGCAATTTAGAGCCGCCGGAGCCGACCGGTATCTTCTCAAAATCGAAACGACCGATCCGGAGCTTTTCCGGCGTCTCAAGCCCGACGGTTCGTTCGAAAGGCGCGTCGGATGCCTCAAGCTCTTGAAAGAGTGCGGTTTTCAGGTCGGCTCGGGAAGCATGATCGGCTTGCCGGGTCAAACGCCCGAAATTATCGCGCGGGACATTCTTTTTTTCAAAGACATGGATCTCGACATGATCGGGGTGGGACCCTTCGTCCCCAACGAAGACACGCCGCTCGGTCACGAGTCGGGGGGTACGGTCGATATGTCGCTGCGCGTCATCGCGCTCACGCGGATCGTGACGGTGAAGACACACATGCCGGCGACCACCTCGATCGGCGCGATCGATCCGGCTGGGAGGGAAAAAGTGCTGAAAGCCGGAGCGAACGTTCTGATGCCGAATCTGACGCCCGCGAAATATCGCGAGCATTATCGTATTTATCCCAAACCGGCCCGTTTGCCCGAAACGCCGGAAGAAAGCCGGAAAAATCTCGAAATCAAACTGAAAAAGTTAGGGCGGTCCGTCTCGGACTCGCACGGCCACAGTTTGAAGCGACGCGCGGGGGCGGTGCAATGAGGCTTTGGACGCTTCACCCTGGGTATTTGGATGCAATCGGGCTGGTGGCACTCTGGCGCGAAGGGCTTTTGGCGCAGCACGTGTTGGCGGGAAAGACTCGCGGGTATCGGAATCATCCCCAACTGGACCGCTTCAAAGCCACGCCCGATCCGCTCCGGGCGATCGGGTTCTATTTGACGGCGGTTTTGAAAGAAGCCGAGAAGCGAGGGTATCATTTTGACGGAAAAAAAATCCTCAAAACGCCTCGAACCCATACGCCTATCCGCGTTTCTCGCGGGCAGGTCCGCTATGAGTGGGAAAGCTTCTACCGAAGAGGCAAAAAAAGGTCGCCGTCCTATTTTAAAAACAAATCGCCGAAGGACTCCGTTCGCGTTCATCCTCTTTTTTCCGTCAAACCCGGTCCCATCGAGTCTTGGGAAAGGGTCAAGCCTTCGAAAAAGCGGCCACCAGTTGATTCAAATTAAAAGGTAACCGTAGGTAAGTATCGTTGAATCATAATGTAGGATACCGAGCAAGTCTCTGGATTGTAGCAATCTTTTCATGGATTGTCCTGTGCAATTTGAATGGA
>Ga0172375_10005269_pt1 | contig 18712 bp, 15 predicted proteins | sample LakKiv1m_FD_114537 | JGI IMG/M metagenome (GOLD analysis project Ga0172375, IMG submission 114537) | Freshwater microbial communities from Kabuno Bay, South-Kivu, Congo - kab_092012_11.1m | ecosystem: Environmental > Aquatic > Freshwater > Lake | place: Democratic Republic of the Congo...
GCTACTCATCGCATTGCTCGCATATTTTTTAAATGCTGTGGCAATGGTCACGGATAAAACATTATTAAAAAAAGACAAGATAGGTAATCCTGTTGTCTATGTTTTTTATATCGCCCTTTTAGGTTGTATTTTAATGTTAGCAATAATTCCCTTTGGTTTAAAAATTCCATCTGGTCTTACAATTTGGACCGCGCTTCTATCAGGCGCCACTTTTATTTGGGCTTTGCTTTTAATGTTCAGCGCCCTAAAAAAAGACGAAGCCAGCAGAGTCAATCCAATGGTTGGCGGTCTCGCTCCAATTTTTGTTTTCATTTTTGCTTGGTATATTTTAGAAGAAAAATTAAACTATAATCAATATGCCGGCTTAATTTTTCTAATCATTGGCTCGCTTTTAATTGCTCTTGATTTTCAGGAACATGGGGCTTGGGCTTGGCTTAAGAAAAAGTTTGGCTTTAGTTCTGGTTTTGCCTTGCCGCAAATCAGAAAAACAATTTGGTTAGTTTTACCTGCCGCTGCGCTTTTTGGAGTTTCAAGCGTTTTAACAAAATTTGTCTATACACAAACGCAATTTTTACCAGGATTTGTTTGGACAAGAGCAGGATCGCTTCTGGCAGTAATTTTACTTTTGCTTATTCCTAAAAATTTTCAGGCAGTTAAAAAAAGTTTTCAACATAACAAAAAAAATAAATCAGGCGCTAAAAAAACTGGCGGCATATTTTTAATTGGCCAAGCCTGTGGCGGCGGCTCTGCCATTCTGCAGCAGTATGCTATATTTTTAGGTTCAGTTACTCTTATCCAAGCGTTGCAAGGATTACAATATGTTTTTGTTTTTATTTTTGCCGTGTTGCTGACAATTTTTCTGCCAAAAATTTTAAAAGAAGAACTAACCAAAGAAATTTTAATTCAAAAAATTGTTGCAATTATTTTAATAATTATCGGATTATATTTCGTGGCAGTATAAAAAAGATGTCATTCCGAGGAGCGGAGCGACGAGGAATCCCGTCTCTTTATGCAATATAATTTTCGTCCCACCAAAACCCACTATATTATTTTTCTTACAGTCATCATTATTTTTGTCCTAATTTTAATTTTATCAAATTATAATTTTGGCGATGATAAAAAAATAGTTTGGGGCGCTACTTTTAGTAAAATTCAATGCGATCATTTAGATTTAGATTGGAAATTAGTTTATTGGAAAATAGTTAATGAAATGCCTTTTAAAATCTTACGCATTCCAATTTATTGGAACGATATAGAAAAAAACAGGGACGAATTTGATTTTTCTGATTACAATTGGATGTTTAATTTAGCGCGTGAAAAAGGAATTGAAATAGTGCCGGTTCTCGGCCGCCGCACACCGCGTTGGCCAGAATGCCATACACCTACATTTTACAGCCAAATGAGTGCAGCAGAAATAAAAAACAAAATTTTAAATTTAATTACCTTAGAAATTGAGCAATTCAAAAATTATGATAATATAAAAAAATGGCAAATTGATAATGAACCATTTTTAGATGTTTTTGGCAATTGTCCAAAAGCAGATACAAATTTAATTCAAGAAGAAATTAGTTTGGCAAAAAAAATAGACAAAAGGCCGATTTTAGTCACTGAATCAGGTGAATTATCAAGCTGGATTAAAGGCGCTAAATTAGCAGACATTTTAGGAGTTTCCATGTATCGGGAAACTTGGAATAAAAACTGGGGCTGGTTTCAATACCCTTTGCCGCCAGCATATTATTATTTCAAAGGAAAAATTGTCCAATGGCTGACTGGCATAAAAAAAATTATTAACACAGAACTTCAAGCAGAGCCCTGGGCAATCAATAGCGACCTAGCCTCAATGTCTCTCTCAGATCAAAGATACAGCCTAGACATTGCAGAATTAAAATCAAACATTCAATTTGCCAAGCGCTCTGGTCAGGATGAAATTTATCTTTGGGGCGTGGAATGGTGGTGGTGGCTTGGGCAAAAATACGGCCAATGGAATTTTTGGGAGTATTTTAAGACACAAAAATAAAGTCTTTTTTGTCATCCTGACGAAAGTCAGGATCTCGTGAATAGATATTTGATTTTAACAAATCTCGCTGGGATTCCCGCTTTCGCGGGAATGACAAATGAGGTATAATATATTTATTCACTTATGTCCGACATAAATCACGAACTTAAAAAAATAGAACGGGAAGCTGAACATGGCCTAGAAGAAATTGCTGGCGTAAAAAAACGCTCTTATAAAAAAGCACTTTTTGGGCTTCTATCTATTTTTGTAATTGTTGTCATCGTCGTTGGCATTGGCTATTTATCTTACTGGCAGCCATTAAAAAATTCTTTTGTTTTAGCAAGCCAGGCCCAAACATATTTTGAAAAAGCACAAACGGATTTATTAGCTGCCAATTTTTCAGAAGCAAAAAAAGACATTGAAACAGCACAAAAACTTTTGGAAAGTTTAGAAAAAAATGTTAATAAATTAGATTCGCCCATAATGATTGGCTATTTAAAAACTCAATACGATAGCATCAAAATAATTATTGATTCTATCCAAGAATTTAGTTCCGGACTTAATTTGCTGGCTAATCTTTCTCACGACGTTTTATTAGATGTCAAACAAAATTTTAACAATAATACCACAATCAATCCGCAAAAAAGATTAGAAATTCTTAATCGTTTAGCCCAGGCCAACCCCTCTTTAAATGGCGCCAAAGCACAAATAAATTTATCTCTTTTAACCCTTGAACAAATAAATCCTGATAAACTCAATGGTCAGCTGAAAAAATATTATCTAACCTTAAGATCAAAACTTATTCTTTTGCAAGGATTTTTAGAGCAGGCAACTGGTTTATCAGAAATTTTGCCAAAAATTCTAGGTTTGGGCCAGGAAAAAACTTATTTATTTTTACTCCAAAACAGCAATGAACTTCGGCCTACGGGCGGCTTTATCGGGACAATCGGAATTTTAAAATTAAAAAACGGGCAGGTAATAAATTTTAACACTGATGATGTCTATAATTATGATCGTTTTGCCATAAACAAAAAAATGACTGTTCAAGTTCCAGAACCATTAAAAAAATATCTTGATGTGCAGAGTTGGTATTTACGCGACAGCAACTGGTCGCCTGATTTTTCAGACTCTGCTGAAAAAATTGAATGGTTTTATCACGCTGAAGCCGCTCTTTCAGATGGTTCTTTGGAAAACGCCAAGATCAATGGCATTATTGCTATCAATCCCAAAGTAATAGAAGACGTGCTTGGCGCGCTTGGCGCTGTGCAATTGGATTCTTTTATTTTTAATAAAGATAATTTTGTCAGCCAATTGCAATATCTTGTGGAAGTTGGCTTCCAAGCGCAGAAAGTTCCCTTTTTTCAGCGCAAAAATATTATTGGCCGGCTTTCAGGAGAACTTATAACGCGAATGGACAAACTTAATTTCAATGGTTGGCTTTCAATTTTTAAATCTCTTTTTAATAACTTGAAACAAAAAAATATTTTGATTTATTCCAAGGATCAAAATACGCAAAGATTGGTCAAAGAGCAAAATTGGGACGGCTCTATAAACGAGACGCCTGACGATTTTCTTATGGTTGTGGATGCAAATTTAGCAGCTTTAAAATCCAATCAATGTGTGGAAAGAAAAATTAAATACAGTCTTTTAGAAGATGAAAACAATATTAAAGCCAAAGTAGATATTAATTATCAAAACAATTGTTCTTTTACCTGGCAGACAACTCGCTACCGCACTTACACAAGAATCTATGCGCCATTAGGTTCAAAATGGTTAAAAACAGAGGGGTCAATGGACACTGATCGTTCGCCTAAAAAAGGATTTACTGATATTGGCGAAGAACATAATAAAACTGTTTTTGGCACTTTTATTGCCATTGAACCCGGAAAAACTGGCACTTTATCTTTTGAATATAATCTGCCAGAATATTTGGTAAAAAAAATATCCGCCAGCAGTTTTTATAACTTATATCTCCAAAAACAGCCCGGCACTAAAAATGATAAAATATTTTTAGATTTACAATTTGATAAAAAAATAAAATCGTCATTACCATTATCTTCCACACTACTTCATGTTAACCTCTATCAATTAACAACGGATTTAAGCATTGACAGAGAAATAAAATTAGAGTTTTAATTATTATAATCGAAAAAGCCTTTGCTAAAAGTAGCAAATTTTTTAATTGTCAAAATTTTCTAAAAAAGCTATAATAACGCTATCAAATTATGACTAACAATATCCGTAATTTCTGCATTATCGCCCACATTGATCACGGCAAATCAACTTTGGCTGATCGTTTTTTGGAATTGACCGGCACAATTGAAAAAAGAAAAATGAAAGAGCAAATTTTGGATCAAATGGATTTAGAAAGGGAACGTGGCATTACTATTAAACTGCAGCCAGTGAGAATGGAATATTTTTCAAAATTTCCAATTTCCAATTTCCAATTTCCAAATAAAAATCAAATTCCAAATGACAAAATTCAAAACGATAATAAATTTATCTTAAACCTCATTGATACCCCCGGTCATGTTGATTTTAGTTATGAAGTATCCCGTTCCCTTGCAGCAGTAGAGGGTGCCATACTTTTGGTGGATGCAACGCAAGGAATTCAAGCACAAACCCTGGCTAATTATCATTTAGCTAAAGAACAAAATTTAACTATTATCCCAGTGATAAATAAAATTGACTTGCCATTAGCTAAGATTGAACAAACAAAAACAGAATTAATTAATCTTTTAAATTGTCAGGGCGATGAAATTTTAATGGTGTCTGCTAAAACTGGTGCTGGTGTCAGAGAACTTTTGGAAAAAGTTATTGAAAAAATTCCAAATCCCGGTGGTCAAAAAGAAAAACCCTTGCAAGCTTTAATTTTTGATTCTCAATATGATGAATATAAAGGAGTAATAGCTTATGTGCGCCTGATCAATGGCTCCCTTCAGGCAGGCGACAAAATATATTTTACAAACACAAAAATCAGGAGTGAAATTTTAGAAGTTGGCTACTTTAAACCTCAATTGATGAGAAGTCAAAAATTGCAAGCTGGTGAAATCGGCTACATTGTTACTGGCTTAAAAAATATTTCCGCTTGCCAAGTCGGGGACACAATTATCAACTTCATTCATATTAATCAGGCAGAATCTTTGCACCTGCCTGGCTATAAAGAAATTAAATCCATGGTTTTTGCTGGTATTTTTTGTAAAGAAGGCATAGAATATTATGAACTGCGCGAAGGATTGGAAAAAATAAAATTAACAGATGCATCTTTATTTTTTGAACCAGAAAATTCGCCAGCACTTGGTCCTGGTTTTCGCTCAGGATTTTTAGGATTATTACATTTAGAAATTATTCAGGAAAGATTAAAAAGGGAATATGGCTTGAATCTAATTGTGACCACGCCGAGCGTGGCATACCAAATAAAACTTAAGAGTGAGAATAACATAATTATTCATTCCCCGCAGGAATTGCCGCCTGAAAATGAAATAGAAGAAATTTTAGAACCATGGGTAAAAGTTGATATTATTACGCCTAAAAATTTTCTAGGCAATCTCATGAACTTAATGACTGAAAAACGCGGAATCTATTTAACCACGGAATATTTTTCCACTGATTCTGAAAGAATAATTCTACATTATGAAATGCCCTTGAGTTCGATTTTGACTGATTTTTATGATAAATTAAAAAGTGTTTCCTCTGGTTATGCTTCGCTGAATTATGAATTTATTGGTTATCGGCCATGCGATGTGGAAAAATTAGATATTTTAGTTGCTGAAGAATTGGTAGATTCTCTTTCAATAATAGTTTATAGGGATGAGGCGTACAAAGTGGGCAGAAAAATTGTAGAATCATTAAAGAAAGTTTTACCCCGGGCCATGTTTGAAATAAAAATTCAGGCTGTTCTAGGTTATCAATCTCAGAACAAAAATAAAGGGGGCAAAATTATTGCCGCGGAGCGCATTGCGCCTATGCGCAAAGATGTGACCGGGTATCTTTACGGCGGCGATGTCACACGCAAAATGAAACTTTTGGAAAAACAAAAAAGGGGCAAGAAAAAAATGCGCGCTCTTGGCCGAGGCAAAGTGGATATTCCAACAGAAGCATATTTGAAGGTGTTGAAAAGATAATAATTTATTGTCAATATTTTATGAAATCTCGCAAAGTTATTAAAATAATTTGGTTTATCTTAACTTTTATTATAATTATCAGCATGTTGGCTTGGGTTGCGGTATAATTAAAGCAAACTCATTTCTTTCTCATTGTCATCCCCGCGCAAGCGGGGATCCAGGTGGATGAAACATAATTAAAACCAATTTCTGGATTCCCGCTGGAGTTTACCCCATGCCACGACACGGGGCGGGAATGACAACAAAAAATTACTTATTAAAACACATGTCCTTCTATTCCAAAAACCTCCGCGATGGAGAACAAATCATTGCAATTATCAGAAGAAATTGGCTAACATATCTGCCCAAAATAATTTTGGCTTTTATTTTATTTTTCATTCCCATATTTTTTATGTTCCCTTTTCTTGCTTGGCAGACAATGGGGCAGATAATTTTAGCCCTTCTTTTTGCTATTGCCTTATTTTACTTACTCAAACTTTTATCTTTATCATATTTCAATTGCCTTATAATCACAACAGAGAGGCTGATTGATTTTTCGCAAAATAAAACTTTCGAACGAACTGTCAAGGAAACTGATTTTCTAAACATAAGCGAAGTTAGCTATAAAATCAAAGGCATTTTGCAGATGATTTCCCGGGCTGGCAATCTGGAAATAAAATTAAAATCAAGCGGCCAGGAACCCAGTTTTACTATTAAAGGGATTTCCGCGCCTGAAAAAATCCAAAATTTAATTTTAGATTTAAAAAAACTTTCTGAAGAAGAAAATAAAATTAAAAAAGCACACTCGGCTATTTCAGAAACCCATCAGGAAACGCTTTTAAAAATTAAAAACGATATTGGGGAGGAAGGGATAGAAAGATTATTGCAAACTTTACACTCTGATAAAAATGACGGCGAGCAAAAAGAAAAGGATTTGGAATTTTTAAAATGACATCAATAATTTCCAAGATACAAGCTCCAATTTCCAAATAAATTCCAAATTTCAATAATCAAAGAGAACTACTATTGAAAATTGAAATTTGTAATTTGTGATTTATTTGGAAATTGTTTCTTGGAAATTGGAAATTGTGTTATAATACTCCCATGCTTCGCTTACCATATACACATACAAAAAAACTGCTATCAAACAAGATAATTCTTTTAGGATTATTTTTTATTTTATGTTTTATCATTTATGCGATTATCAAAAATTCAAACCGTGAACAAATTATCACGAGTAATACAGCAAAACTTGATGAAGAAATTAAAAATATTGGAAAAGAAAATCAAGAATTAACTGAACTGATTAAATATCTTTCCTCTTCTGAATTCGCAGATAAAGAAGCCAGAGAAAAATTAAATATGGCAGAACCAGATGAAAAAGTGATAATAATTCCAGAGGAAAACAATTTGGCGAACGAGATAAACAGTCAGGAAAAAAAAATAAGCAACTGGCGTTTATGGATAAAATATTTTTTTGAATAAATTGCGGGTGTAGTATAGTGGTAGTACGCGACCTTCCCAAGGTTGCGGGGGGAGTTCGATTCTCCTCGCCCGCTTTTAAAAACAGATTGAGGCATTTTCAAAATTCTTTCCAGTTACTGCCTTTAAGCAGTGTTTAAAATTATTTATTGTTTATAAAAAAAATTTTCTAATAAGGATCAAACGGCCTTAAAGGCCTAAAATTTGTTTAAAGTTAAAATTATTAGCTTATTAAATTATAAAATTATAAAACAATTGAAGTCATCTTATCTTTATTATGGCAACGGCTAATTTAATTTTATCAATTTTATCAACAGTTCTTATATTTACTGTGCTCTTTACTTTTTTCTATGCCAAAGAAGCACCATTTGTGCCGACTAAAAAAAGAGATGTCGCCAGATTTTTAAAATTAGCAGAAATAAAACCAGGACAAAAAATGTATGATTTGGGTTGTGGCGATGGACGCTTGGTAAAAGCTGCGGCTGACGCTGGCGCCGAAGCCAAAGGCATTGAGGTTTCTTTTCTGCCATTTTTACTGGCAAACATCAGAAAATTTTTTTCAAAAAGCAAATCAAGAATAAAAATTAAATATCAAAATATCTGGCATGCTAATTTAGGTGACGCTGATATTATTTATGTCTGGTTAATGCCCAAAGTAAATGAAAAATTGCAAAAAAAATTTGAACGAGAACTAAAACCTGGCACCAAAGTAATCACTTATGTCTGGCCCATTAAAGACTGGCGGCCGGTAAAAATTGATGAAATTCCAAACGGCCTGAAACTTTTTTTATATGAAAGATGAAATATATGGTAATTGATAACTAAAACGGACCAAAATGCTTAACCTGTTCAGTTTGATAGCCAATCTAAAATAATTTCTTTTAAGAAGAAAACTGACTTTTGACTCACAAGTAAAAAGGACTAACCTCTGTTTAAGCACAAAAAGTTTTTAATTCTTTTCTTATTAGAAACTTTAAGCCTATTATTTTGTTTGATTCAATGGTCTTTTGGCTAATTGTAAATATCTTTTAACTACAAATTTAGCTGAACTGCCTTAAATTTAGTCCGAAATAATAATCAATTAGCAAATATAACAATTAGCCGACTTAGCTCAATTGGTAGAGCGATGGTATCGTAAACCATAGGTTGTCGGTTCGATTCCGACAGTCGGCTATGAAAATAAAATATGTCAAATCCAAAACTATTACCTTATTACCTTATTACCTTATTACTTATTACCTCATTTCCAGTTCACGCAGAAAATTTAAACTCAAACAATTATCGTTTTGAATCAATCTACAATTTGGATAATTCCAAAACCCGGGACTATTTTTTAGATAATGGGCAAAATGGTTTTTCTATAAACTTTAGAACTGGCACAAGCGCACAAGATTTAACTTTGACTTTGCGCGAGCTTAATTTTGATGACATTCCTTTTGGCCCGACAGTTGACGAAAACGGCAATAAAAATAATTTAGAAAGAATTTCTCTTGCTTATGAATATAAAATTTCCGCAGGCTCTGAAAAAATTTTGCCGTTTAATCTTAATATTGCAATTGATTTAAAAACAGACATTTTGCAGGACTACCTCGGTAATACCATGATGGAGAGAAAAATTATGCACTACTGGGATGAAGCAAACAATAATTGGAGACCTCTTTATTCTGTCGGCGATGTCTATCGTGGGTCTGTGCGTGCTAGAAGTTTAATGCCCGAGGCGATCGTAGCTGTGTTTATCGCTAAAAAAGAATTTGAAGCTTTTGCCTCTTGGTATCCGGATTATCTGACGCCAAGCTCCAAATATAATGGCGCTTCTAATAAATATCCAATTGGCACGCATGTTAAAATTTGCCGTTTAGATAATTTAGCAAAATGTGTTAAAATTAAAATAGTTTCCACGGGCCCTTATGTTGATAATAGGATTGTAGACTTAACAAAAACCGCTTTCGCAATAATCGGCAATCCGGGCGGGGGAATTGTGGGAGTAAGAGTAGTGCCCATAAAATAAAGTTTTTGATTTTACACTTTATGATCCAGTTCCGTAATGTTTCTAAAATTTATCCACCCGATGTCCACGCCCTAAAAAACGCTACTTTTCATATTAAGCCAGGCGAATTTGTTTTTTTAGTGGGCCAATCCGGCACTGGAAAAACCACGGCTGTCAGACTTTTAATTGCAGAAGAAAAAATTTCTAATGGCAGAATTATTGTTGGCGGCTGGGATATTACGCATATTCCAAGGCGTCATGTGCCTTTACTTCGCCGCCAAATTGGAGTTGTTTGGCAGGATTTTAAATTACTGCCCAAAAAAACTGCTTTTGAAAATATTGCTTTTGCCCTGGAAGTTTCAGGAGCGGAAAATAGCCGCATCCAAAAAATTGTGCCGCAAGTTTTAAAAATAGTTGGATTAGAAGATAAAGCTAATCGTTATCCCGCGCAATTGTCTGGCGGGGAACAACAAAGAATTTCTATTGCGAGAGCATTAGTGCACAGACCAAAAATTTTAGTTGCTGATGAGCCAACTGGAAATTTAGATGCAGTTAATACCAGAGAAATTATTGATATTTTGCAAAAAATAAATGAATTTGGCACAACGGTCCTGCTTGTCACTCATAACCGCGATGTTGTTAATTCTTTGAAAAAAAGAGTTATCACTCTTGATCATGGCGTAGTTGTTGCTGATCAAGAAAAAGGAAGATACTTTCTTTAAATTACCAATAACTAATTTTTAATTTCTAAAAAATAAGAAGGATTAGAAATTAGACATTAGATATTAGAAATTTTTTATGTTTTTATTATCTCTCACCCGCATCATCCGTTTTGCCTTGCAAAACTTTTACCGCAATATTTGGTTATCAATTGTAACGATCACTGTTATTATTTTAACTTTATTCTCTTTGACTTCACTCATTGTCATTAATGCTGGTGTAAATCAGGCAATTTTGACTGTTAAAAATAAAGTGGACATTTCTATCTATTTTAAAACCGCCACTGCTGAAAATACAGTCAATGATTTTAAAGAAAAAATCAATTCTTATGCTAGCGTTAAGGAAGTTAATTTTATCTCTGCCAATGAAGCACTTGAAAAATTTAAAAACAATCATAAAAACGATCAGCTAATCCAAAATGCGCTTCAAGAATTAGAATCAAATCCCTTAGGCCCAACTTTGACAATTAAAACTTATGATGTTAATTTATATCCACAAATTTTAAATCAATTAAAAATTGATAAGGTGGACCAGCTGGCAGAAGAAATTGATTATGACGACAATAAATTAGTTATTGAGAGATTAGAAGTTATTAGTCAAAAAGTCCAAAAATTGGGTTTGATTATTAGTATAATTTTTGCTATCATTTCCCTTTTAGTTGTTTTTAATACCATCCGCATTGGCATCTATACTCATAAAGATGAGATTGGTATTATGAAGCTTGTCGGGGCAGGGAATTGGTTTGTACGCGTGCCATTTCTGCTGGAAGGCATATTTTACGCGCTTCTTGGCAGCATATTCTTTTGGTTTTTGTTTTATGTGGCAGCAGGATTTCTTCAACCATTTTTATCCAGCTTCTTCATTGATATCAATTTTAATTTAATGAGCTATTTAGTTAGCCACTTTCTGTATATCTTTGGCTTTGAATTGATTATTATGATTGTCTTAAATATGATTTCTAGTTTTATAGCGATTGGAAAATACTTGAGAGTGTAAAAGTAAATGAATGTCATTCCGAGGAGGAGGAAAGCGACGACGAGGAATCTCGTGAAATTATTTTTTTCAAATCTTATGAGATTCTTCACTTGAGATTCTTCACTCCGCTTCGCTTCGTTCAGAATGACATCCCATTATTTTTGCGGGATCGTATGTCCGCCGTAGAGGCGGGCTAGCGGCAGTCGCCTCATCGGCGACCCGCCGTAGAGGCGGGGACACCGCCATTTACTTTTATGTGGTACACTTACAACTTGTTAAGTCTAAAAAATAAGACTATATACACTGGTTTCACCGATGACTTAAATCAAAGATTAACAGAACATAATTCTGGTATGGGAGGTCATTATACCGCCAAGAATAGACCTTTTAAATTAATTCACTATGAGGCATTTTTAACAAAAGAGGAAGCTATGGAGCAGGAAAAATTTTATAAAAGTGGGTATGGAAAAGAAGTATTAAAGAAAAAAATTAAAAGAACATTAGAAATGCTTAAATATTGCGGGATCGTCTAGCGGCAGGACACCACCCTTTGGAGGTGGTTACCTTGGTTCGAATCCAAGTCCCGCAGAAAATCGTTTTTTATCTAATCTTAGCTAAAAATCATATATTTTATCAATTTTTTTCTTGACATATTTTTTTAATCTGTTATACTACTAAATGTAGATTGTTGGTTTTTACAGGCTTGTGCCCGTTTTCCTCGGAGAGGTCAAAACGAGCCAACATTCTGCAGTTCGCAAAGATTATCCGGTCACGCAACCACGCCCCAATCGGGCGCCAAAAAAGGAGGCAAAGCCTTGCACCCAAAAGGTCGGATGCATTTTTTGCAAGAGCAAAAATGCTTTGGTTATCGGAGATAACCACCGGACATTGGGCTAGACAGAAAACTAAACTTCCACCCCTTATTGCGATTTTTTTTCGGCTCGTTCTTCGGTCCGAGCGCTGCATTTCTCGATCACGTTCTACGTTTCTACCCATCAGTTCTACTTGACGGCACGGCGCTCGGACACTTTTTACACTTTAGGAGTCCAGTTCATAAACTGCCTCCTTTTTTATTTTCCCTTGCCATCAAGAAATTTTTAAATTACAATTAACTTTGTATTAACTAATAACAAGTAATTCCACGGCTTCGTCCCGCATACTGCGGAACTTCGCTCGGGATGACATTCTTTTTTGAATTATGCAAGTCGGAATTGTGGGTCTGCCAAATGTTGGCAAGTCCACGCTTTTTAAAGCTTTGACAAAAAAAACTGTTGACATTGCCAATTATCCTTTTTGCACCATTGATAAAAATGTAGGCGTGGTGGCGGTGCCAGATCTGCGGCTTGAAAAATTAGCCACGATTTCGCATTCAGAAAAAATTATTCCAACCACGATTGAATTTGTGGATATCGCGGGCTTAGTTAAAAACGCGCATAAAGGCGAAGGGCTTGGCAATCAATTTCTCTCGCACATTAGAGAAGTGGACGCCATTGTTGAAGTTGTCCGTGATTTCAAAGATGAAAATATTATTCATGTGGAAGGCAAAGTCAATCCGGAGCGCGACCGCGATATAATTCAATTAGAATTAATAATGGCTGATTTGGCTACGGTAGAAAAAAGAATCAGAAGCGCGGAGCATGAAATAAAATCGGGCGACAAGGAAGCCACCAAATTATTTGAAACTTTAAAAAAAATTAAACAAACCTTAGAGCAAGGGAGAATGGCAAGTGAAATTGAATTAACAAATGATGAAAAAAAATCAATTAAAGAACTGTCTCTTTTAACAATAAAGCCAATAATTTATGTAAAAAATATTGATGAAAATTATCTACAAATTACAAATTACAGATTACAGATTACTAATTACATTTCCATCAATGCAAAATTAGAAGCAGAGTTGACTGATTTGCCCGAAGCAGAGTTAAAAGAATATTTGCGGGAATTAAACATCACAGAAACAGGACTTGATAAACTGATTGTGGCAAGTTATAATATTCTTGATTTAATCACTTTTCTAACATCTGGGCCAAAAGAAACGCGCGCCTGGACAATTAAAAAAGGCGCCAAAGCGCCAGAAGCCGCTGGAGCAATTCACACTGATTTTGAAAAAAATTTTATCCGCGCCGAAGTTTGCAATTGGCAGGATTTTATTAAATACGGTGGCGACGTTGGAGTAAAAGAAAAAGGTTTAATGCGAATTGAAGGAAAAGATTATGTTATGCAGGACGGAGATACGGTTTATTTTAGAGTTTCAAATTAATGTCATCCTGAGCGAGCGAAATCGTGCAACAACACGATAAAGCCGAAGGATCCCATTGAATTAAAACGACTTATTTCCACGGGATTCTTCCACCGCCTTTGGCGGTGTCAGAATGACATCTTCTTGATTTATGCATCCCAAACACGAACGCACACTTGTTTTAATTAAACCCGATGGCGTGCAAAGATCGCTTATTGGGGAAATAATTCAGAGGTTTGAAAGAGTTGGCTTAAAGTTTTTAGCTTTAAAAATGGTTATTCCAACAAAAGAACAAGCAAAAAATTTTTACCCTTCAAACAAAGAATGGTATTTGGCAGTGGGCAATAAAACTATCAAAGGATATGAGGCTAAAGGCATAAAATTAGAACGCTCTGCTCTTGAACAAGGAAAATTCGTGAAAAAAATATTGGTTGATTTTATGACATCAGGTCCTATCGTGGCCATGGTTTTACAAGGCAATGAAGCAGTAAAAATTGTTAGAAAATTGACAGGTTCAACTGAACCTTTAAGTTCTGATGTGGGAACTATTCGCGGAGATTTTAATATTGACAGCTACACCATGGCTGATTTTGATCAAAGAGCGGTGAGAAATTTAGTCCATGCTTCAGAATCAGTGGCTGAAGCAGAAAGAGAAATTAAATGCTGGTTTAGCGAAGACGAGATTTTAAAATATAATTTAGTGCAGGAAAAAATTTTGTATGATGTGAATTTGGATGGCATTAAAGAATAATTTTATTTGTATATTCGTAAAGATTTGTCTCCTTACGAGATATCTCCCCCAGGGAGATAATTCGTATTTCTTGTGGAAAACTTTTATTGACAGTTTAAAAAATATTCTTTATAATTCATATGCGCTAAATTATCAGCGCAGTTATTGGGAAACAGCTCTTCTTGAAAAATTATTCGCGTACGGGATTATTTTTCAAGAACCTCACAGCGGTCCCAGTTCAAGCTTGAATTAGAACTTATGCTGACTATTAAGGCAACCAACTTAATTGCAAACGAACCAAAAAATTTGGTTTTAGTTTTAATTAACATTTTGGTTAGCTACGCTGGTCGGCTGGGATTTTAAAATAAAAAATCCAAAACACACAAAAGAAAGGCCGACCTAAAATGGTCGGCTTTTCACATATTTATAATCTTGGCCAAGCAGATCCTTGGCCAAGATCCAGCCGCTACATCTAACTCAAAAGGTTTGATTGTTAGCGGCTTTTAATTTTTTCAAAACCATGCTATAATAATATTGCCCGGGAATTGGATTCCTGAATCATTTCTACAAAATTTATCAATGGAATTCATATTTTAATAAACTTCTGGTTAGACCAGGGTTTATTAAAGAGAATGCCAGCGATTGCACCTCCGAACTATTTTACCTCTGCCAAGAATTCATGGCGATTGGTGGAACAATTCGGAAATTCACTAAATTTATGGATTTGATTTCTTGTGAATTCTAAAACCGGGTTTTAGATTTGAATAGGTAGCAATCGGGGATTAGCGCAGCTGGCTAGCGCGCATGCATGGGGTGCATGAGGTCAGGAGTTCAAATCTCCTATCCCCGATTTTTTATCATAAAATTCACATTTTCTTTCTTTTTAATAAAAGTGAATTGACAACAACTGAAACGCTACTTAAGGCCATGGCAAACCCGGCCAGTTCAGCCCGAAGCAAGCCCAAAGCGGCAATGGGAATGCCGATGCTGTTGTAAAACAGGGCCCAAAACATATTTTGTTTGATTTTCTTTAAGGTCGCTTTGCTTAATTGAATTGCTTTAACCACATCGCGCAGGTCGTTTTTAACTAAAATAACGCCGCCGGTTTCCATGGCAATGTCTGTCCCAGAACCCATGGCAATGCCTAAATCCGCTTGAGCCAGGGCCGGCGCGTCATTGATGCCATCACCTATAAAAGCGATTTTTTGTTTCTGATTTTGTAATTTTTTCACTTCATTCGCTTTGTCTTGAGGCAAAACTTCGGCTAAAACATTATCAATTCCGGCTTCTTTAGCAATCGCTTTAGCAGTCCGCTCATTGTCACCAGTGATCATAATGGTTGAGAGTCCCATTTGGTGTAAACTTTGGACAGCTTCTCTTGTGGTTTCTTTTAAAGTATCAGCCACCGCGATAAAACCTTGAATTATGAATAATGAATTATGAATTAGGAAATTTAATTCTTTGGTAGCTAATATCATTGCAGTTTTTCCTTCATTTTCTAATTTTTCTATCAGTTCATTGCTTGATTGTTCTATTGTTACATTATTTTCCACCATCAATTTTTTGTTACCAAACAAAATACTTAATTCATTATTTCCGCCAGAGGCGGATCCGCCTTGGGCGGACATAATTCTTAATTCTCCTTTTACTCCCTTTCCCGGCACAGCTTCAAATTTTTCTACTTCAAATAATTCTAATTTTTCTTCCTTGGCTTTATTGACAATCGCTTCTGCCAAGGGATGTTCAGATTTCTTTTCAATTGATGCAGCAAGTTGCAGAATTTCTGTTTCATTGAAATAGTTTTGAGTTTTGAGTTTTGAGTTTGAAATAACATCTGTTACAACTGGTTTTCCCTGTGTCAATGTCCCTGTTTTATCAAACACCACCACTTGAATTTTATTGGCTGTTTCCAAGGGCTCGCCGCCGCGAATTAAAATGCCATGTTCCGCGCCTTTGCCCGTGCCGACCATAATCGCGGTGGGTGTGGCCAATCCCAAAGCGCAAGGGCAGGCAATGACTAAAACTGCGGTAAAGGCGAGCATGGCAGTAACAAAAGGCGATGAGCCCAGAAAGTACCAGCTCATAAAAGTAATTATGGCGACTGCCACGACCGATGGCACAAAATATGAGGAAACTTTATCCGCAAATTTTTGAATTGGCGCTTTGGAACCTTGAGCACTTTCCACAAATTTAATAATCTGGGCCAAGAGTGTGTCTTTGCCGACTTTTAAGGCCTTAAATTTAAAACTGCCGGTTTTATTTATGGTTGCTCCAACAACTAAATCACCAACTTGTTTTTCTACTGGTAGGCTTTCGCCAGTTACCATTGATTCATCCACGCTTGAATAACCCTCAATAATTTTTCCATCCACTGGAATTTTTTCTCCGGGCTTTACCAGCACAATATCGCCCACGTTCACTTCCTCAATCGGCACTTTAACTTCTTCATAACTTTCAATTTTGAGATTTGAGTTGTAGTTTTGAGTTTTGAGATTTGAGTTTTGAATTTTTAAGATGGTTGCGGTCTTGGCCTGCAGTCCCATTAGTTTCTTAATCGCCTCGCCGGTCTTGCCTTTGGCCCGGGCTTCTAACCATTTGCCCAAAAGAACAAAAGTAATCAAAAGCGCCGAGGTTTCATAAAAGACCTCGCCTTCAATTAGATAAGTCGTGGCCAAACTGTAAAAATAGGCAGCGCTCGTGCCAATCGCAATTAAAGCATCCATATTCGCCATTTTATTTTTAAAAGCATAATAGGTGCCATGATAAAAGCGCCAACCAAAAACAAACTGAACAATGCCGGCTAAAAATGATTGGGCTGCCCGGCTTTCAAAAGACATATCTTTTAGAACCATGCTTAAGACAACCACGGGCAGTGTTAAAACCAAGCTAAACCAAAACATCTTTTTTTCTTTTTGCTCGCTTAATAAATGGTGGGCATGCAGATCAGCACTCGCTTTCTCATCTTTAACAGCAGCGCCATAGCCGATATTTTTAATTATCTCAATAATTCTTTCTAAATTTATTTTATCCGCTTCATATTCAACTTGAGCGGTTTCGTTGGCAAAATTAACCATGGCGTTTTTTACGCCTGCTTCTTTTTTCAGCGCCCTCTCTATTGTTAAAGCACAGGTGGCGCAATGCATACCAGTGATTTGAAAAAGTTGTTTTTGAAATCTATTATTAGGCATAATAAAAAATTAAAAATCAAAATTTAACTTTTTTAAAAGATTGGTGAATTGTTTAATTTTTTCTTGGCTCATATTTTTTATATCGCTTATTAGAGTGGAATAGAATTTTAGCCAGCCAGCCAGCCACCGTCAATGACAATGGTTGAGCCAGTCATATAGCTTGATTCATCTGAAGCTAAAAAAGCAACTAGCTCTGAAACCTCTTCGGGTTTGCCAGCGCGTTTTAAAGGCACACGATTAAGAATACCAGCAAGTGCTTGCGCATCTGACTTAACAGTTTGAATCATTGGCGTGTCAATGAGCCCCGGAGCCACACAATTAACGCGAATGTTAAATGGCGCCAATTCCACGGCCAGAGCTTCGCTCATCGCGGCCACGCCGCCTTTAGAAGCGCAATAGTGGGCAATGTTAGCAAAGCCAATACCTTGCTGACCCATAGCCACTGAAGCAATATTGACAATCACACCGCCGCCTTGTTCTTTCATTTTTTCAGCTGCTGCTTGAGCACAAAGAAATTCACCTTTCAAATTGATGTTCAAGGTTTTATCCCAGTCTTGTTCTGACATTTCCAAAAATGATTTAAATTCAGCAATCCCAGCGTTATTAACTAAAATGTCCAAACGGCCATATTTTTTAATTGTCTCTTGAATCACATTCTTCACTTCATCTTTTTTGGAAACATCTAACTTTAACGCCAGAGCTTCGCCGCCCTGATTTTTAATTTCATCAACCACTTTTTCACATTCTTCTTGGTTAATATCAGTAACAACAACCTTGGCGCCGTATCTGGCTAAGGTTAAGGCATGGGTTCTGCCCATACCGCGTCTTGCGCCAGTCACAAGAGCAATTTTGTTTTGAAGGTTTGGCATAGTATTAAAATTGATTTACGATTTAAGATTTAAAAATTTTACTCACTATTTAATTCTCCCTTTTAAGTAATAGGAAAGAAACAAACGGAGTAAAAATCAGTTCGTAAATCATAATTCGTAAATCATAAATCTTATTATTAACTTATTATTAACTTAAATCTTTCTTTTTTTCTTCAAACTCATGCTTATCAATCTCTCCCTTAGCATAGCGCTCTTCTAAAATATCCAGAGCGCTTTTTCTATGATTTTTGCCATTTTCATTTTGACTGCCAATCCACTTGAAAAAAGCAATGACGCCCCAAATAATTAAAATCCAGAACAGAATCATAAAAATCCAGCCAAAACCAAAACCCATTGGATTGTTAAAATATGACCACATCATATTTTTATATTTTTATTATTAAAAGTATTTATTTTATCAAC
>Ga0172375_10005270_pt1 | contig 18710 bp, 16 predicted proteins | sample LakKiv1m_FD_114537 | JGI IMG/M metagenome (GOLD analysis project Ga0172375, IMG submission 114537) | Freshwater microbial communities from Kabuno Bay, South-Kivu, Congo - kab_092012_11.1m | ecosystem: Environmental > Aquatic > Freshwater > Lake | place: Democratic Republic of the Congo...
ACACTCTCCTATTCTGAACAATATAGCGAATATAAACTAAATGCACTGGCTTTTGGTTCCAGTGGCTTGGCTACTGAGCTAAGTACTGTAAGTTTAGGAAGCGAGATTTCTGGAAAAAGAGTTCTACTCACTGAAAACGTGGTAGATCTACCTACCGGAGAGATGTATATCTTATTCAAGGGTGCAATCAATATCGCTGAAGATTTAGACGGTGTTATTATTCGTGAACTAGGCCTTTATTTAACACATATCACCCAAGCAGATAAGCTATTTTCTAGAATCGTATTTGACCCGATCCCTGTCGAACCAGGTGAATCGTATGAAGTTGAATATTATATTTACTTTTAAGGAGGAGATTCTATGGACAATTTAATTTTAAAAGATGAACTTAGAGTCTCCGACTCTACATTAAAAGGTTTTGTTGTAATGACAAGAGAAGATGGAACAGTTATATTCAAAAAAAATAATATGATTGTTGAAGGTGGAAGAAATTATATCAAAAACTTAGTTTATGGAAATATATCCGGAACTGCTGAAATTAAATATATTGAAACAGCAAAATTTGGATATGGGACAATTACAACCGCTCCAGAAGATACTGATTTAGCTGGTAAGGTTGGCGGAACAACTTATTTGTATGAATATTTACTAGATACAACAACTCTTGTTTGGAGCGATTATATTGCTTACCCATATACGTTTGGTGCAACTCTTCCGACAACTGGAATGATTGCCAATGATCGTTTTGTAAATACAACTGATTCGAAGATTTATGTTTATTCAACTTCTTGGGACTTAGGGACTTCAATTACCATTGCTAGTTCAGATCCAGTGGTTGGCTCATTAAATGCTTTTTACTTTAATAATTTAACAAACAAGCTATATATAGTAGAGCCGAAAATTGTATTACTTCCTTCTCATCTTGGTATTGGGATCAAACTTAATATCATTCTAGAAGGCGGAAGTGTATATGAATCTACAAGTGAATTAGGACTTTTCTTAGATGACAATACTTTGTTTTCAAGAATTGTATTTGACCCAATTCCTATTACATCTGGATTCAAATATCGTTTAACTTATTATATTTATTTCTAAAGGAGAGATACTATGAAGATACAAAAAGAAAAAATGAAAGAGATTTATGACCTAATTCTTAGGTCTGATCTAATGACAGTAGCTGGAAAGAGTCAATTATTCTTCCCTGTTGATTCTGGTGAAAGAGTTGAAGAGACATCAGATGGATTACTATTATTAGAAGTTAAAAAAGAAGGATCTTTTAATCTAGTAAAGCCAGGATTTATCACAGTAAATTTTGCTGATGAAAATGGAAAGATTGCTACAAGTTTAGAACTCGGTTATGTTTCAACGGAATATTCTGTTCCATTTGATATTATAGAATACCATGAGTTCTTGAGAAAAAGCAAACTAGGTAAAAAAGAAATTCAAAGATTAGCTCAGTATGATTGTTTCTTAGTAAGAAAAGAAAATATTGTTGCTGAATTTAAATACTAAAAAATAAATCTAAAAAGAAAAATTTAAATGAAAAAATTTTTAGAATAAAAATTAATTCTAAAAAATAAAAGGAGGTAATCGTTGTGAAGCGTAAATTAGAGCAAGATGAAATAAAAGAAATATTATCATTAAAAGATAGCGATATTACCATGCAGCTCTTAAGAGATTATTTTGCAATTAAGAGAGGAAAGGACTTTCCGAGATTTAACACTTTTGATGTTTTTACACTTCCAAAAGATAGACTCCAAAATAAAGAAGAAATCGAGACTACTGTGGGAAGATATATTTTCAATATGTATGTAATCCCAGAGGAATATCGAAAAAAGTTTGGTTATCAAAATATTGTGTTTACTAAGAAGACCGTTGATGTCCTTGAAAAAAGATTAGCAACAATGCTTCTTGAAGATGATCTCAATACAGCCCAGTATGCGTTATTCCTAGATAGAGCAGAATGGATTACTCTTGGAACAGTTTACTTCACTTCTCCAACAATGGATTATGATATGAATGTGCCTATTCCAGCAGTAATGAAACGTAAAGAAGAACTCTTTAAACAGTACGAAGTTGAAATGAAAGCCGGAGACACAAACGTAATTTCCAAAGTGGAAACAGAATTGTTAGACTTGAGCCGAAAACTTATCAAAGAAAAAAAGAATGAAGGTTATGATTTCTTTGAATCTGGATCGTTCAGCTTTGAGAACAACTATAAAAAATCATCAATTATGGGCGGAGCTATGGAGAGTCCATATACTCACAAACTAGATGTTCTTAAGTCTAATTATATGGAAGGAATCTCTAAAGAAGAATTCCCGTTATTTGCCAACTCAACAATCGTTGGTGGATATGCTCGTGGTGTTGAAACTCAAAAGGCCGGATATGAAACAAAAAAGATCAACAATACAACTCAAGTAATTACACTTGATGAAGCCGGAACTGATTGTGGAACAACACAGTATCTAAACATTGAAATTTCTGAAGGGATGAAATCTATGTTCTATTATAGATATATTCTCGAAGGCGGAAAACTTATCATGCTTACCGAAGGAAATATTTTCAAATATATCGGAAAAGAAGTAATGATGCGTTCTCCAATGTACTGTAAGAGCGACCAAATTTGTAATAGATGTGCTGGTGAATTGTATCACAAGCTTGGAATCAAAAATGCTGGTCTATTGAGTTCAACCATGTCAGGATCACTGATGAATCTTTCATTGAAGAAGACTCATGACCAAACAATTAAGTTTAGCAAGATCGATCCAATGAAATATATAAAGAAAAGATAAAAACAAAATAATATGAAGGAGGCTTCATATTATTTTATAAAAATATATTATAAAAAAGAGTAGAGGAAAATACCGCGATATTTTCTTTTATAAAGGAGGAGAATCAATGATTATTGAAAAAAATTTTAAAGAGCAAGTTATAGAAATCACTAAATATAACGAAGCTAATTTGTCTCAAACTAGAGCCAGACATTCTTTATCGGTAGCAATTACCGCCCAAGTATTAGGCTTAGAATTAGGAAATTTAGATACTGAAAAACTTTATTTAGCTGGATTGCTTCATGACATTTCAAAAGAACTTCCAATCGATAGTATGAAAAAGGAACTTCTACTAGAGGGGTATCGTATTGCTGACGATATTTTAGATTATGAAGTTCACTCACTTCATAGTATAATGCAATGCAAAAGAATATTTGGTACGCATGATGGAGAAATCCTTCAGGCAATTAGGAATCACACTGTTCCAACCTTAAATATGACTTCATTTGACAAAATAATTTTTTGTGCAGACAAATTAGAGCCTAACAGAAATTACGGAGATGATGCCAATCTTGAGAAGAACAGAATCTTAGATCTTTGTGCAAAAGATATCGACAAAGGTTTTGTTGAAACGATGCAATTTCTTGTCGAACATGTTATGCCAGATTATTCTGAGAGAGATGTTGAAGTCTTCAGAAAGATATACGAATTCTATAAAGAAGAAATTTAGCAAAAAAGAAAACTAGCATATATTATAAAATTGGAGTATATAGAAAATCATACTTTAAGGAGAGTTAGCAAATGAACTTACAATATTTTATACCAAATACATTTAAACAATACTTGTATGAGGTCCCAAATTCTTATCATAAGTTTGTATATTCGCAGTATCCGCTAACTATCCGTGCAGATAGATATGACGAAGGATACGATGATATAACGAGGATAAGACCGCTATCGTCGCTAAGCGAGAAAGCGCAACTTAGATTACTTCCATTCTGCTCTTCTATTAGCGAAGAGACATTTATCGAAAATCTAAATGATATCAACTATCAAGACTGTTTCCTAACTCAGTCATGGGGTAGAGATCCATCTAATAGAATTCAACTACTTCAACGACTTAATGAGAAAGAAGACACTGAAAAAATTACTGAAAAATATTTTACAAATAATTTTCTTCATTGGTTTTTTACTCGACATAAAGATAGACTAACTATCGATGATGTCGTAAGTTTTGGTATTAAGATTATTTACAATTACTCTAGATATGAAAATGATATTGAGTTGGTGGTTGAAAATATTAAATTTAAACCGGAATTAGATGCACAGGAAATCTTAAAAGATGATGTAAAGTATCAGCTGATATCTGTAAAGGAAACTGCCGAATATTACTTTGACGTATCATCTAGCACACCAGTTGAATACTTTCTAGACATGCCAATCCTTATCTCGCCAGCAATGATATTTGATTATCTATTGTTGGAAAAAATAAAAGATAAGATTGTTAGTGTAGAGTATGATGTAGTAGGAGACAGGTGGTAATATGACAGAAAAAAGAAAAGATTATTTACCATGGAAAGATTATTTCATGGGAATCGCTGACTTATCTGCGCAGAGATCCAAAGATCCAAAAACACAAGTCGGTTGTTGCATCGTAGATCCAAAATCTAAACACATTCTGTCTATTGGATATAATGGTTTACCTTATGGCTTTGATGACGATAACTTCAATTGGGAGAAATCAGAATCATTTGTTGACTCAAAGAATTCTTATATAGTTCACGCAGAGGCAAATGCGATCCTAAACGCAACAGAAAATTTAGAAGGCGCTGATGTGTATGTTACTATGTTCCCGTGTAATGAATGTGCTAAATTATTAGCACAAAAAAGAATTGGTCGAGTAATCTATAAAGATGAAAGATATCTTCATAAAGAAGAGGGAAAAGTTTCTCAAATCATCTTTGAAAAAGCTGGTATTGAAATTTTGCCTTATGAAGAAAAGAAAGTTTAGGTGATTTACTATGAAGATTAGAAAAATAACATCCGAACAAATTATTCCAGTAAATCTTGTCAGTAATCCAGAAATTTATTCTAGAAAAACTGAATCGATTACTGAGGATGGATTTACTCAAGAAGTAAAAGTATTCGCTGAAGATGGTCTTTTCTCACCTAAAATATTTGGTGATTTAAATACTGAACACGAATTTTCTTGTGAATGCGGCAAATTCACAGGAAAGATCTACGAAGGACTTACGTGCGATAATTGCAATACTGAAGTAAAATTAGTTGAAGCAAATATCGACAAAATGGGTTGGATTTACCTTAAAGATTTTTTCATTATGAAGTATATTAGTTATATGCTTCTTGAGAAAATTATTGGTAGAGATAATCTAAAGAAGATTATTAAGATTCTTGATAAGATCACAATTGATGGTGATTTAGATTCTGCTGAAGTTGAAGCCCTAAGAACTGAAAGTCCAGCAACTTTATATCACTTTATTGGTACTCAAGAGTTTCGAAATAATTATCTTGAAATCCTAAGTTACTACTTCAATCTTAATTTCCCAGAGTTATCTGATGCAACAGTTAAGAAACAGGAAGAAAAACTTGAAGAGTTGGACAAGAAAATCACTGAAAAAATCAAAAATGGAAAAGATGTTTCTGATGATCTCAAGGCAAAAGAAAACCTTGAAAATGACATTAACACAAGAAAAACGAAGAAAGAAAGACGAATATTTGAGACCCTAAAGGATCCAGATGAAGTCTTTACAAATAAAATCCCAGTTCTCTCAACAGTGCTAAGACCAGCTATGAGAACTGCTGATGGATTAAAGATGGATAAACTAAATAATATCTATATCAATATCCTAACTAGTGCGAAGATTCTAGATGACAAAACAAATAATAATGAACTTTCAAAAATCATTATTCTAGAAGAACTTCAAGCACAATATTTTCAATTATCTGAAGAGATCTTGGAAAATATAAAATCAAAAAGTGGTCTTATCCGTAATCAAATTTTGGGTACACGCGTAAACTTTTCAGCAAGAAATATTATTAGCCCAGCAATTGCAGGCTATAAAATCGATGAGATAGTTCTACCTTATATCACATTCCTCACACTTTATAAATTTGAAATCATGAATATCTTGACAAAGATCAAGAAAGTAAAATTTATTGAAGCTGAAAGAATTTGGTATGAAGCAACACTTGGAATAGACGAAGAGATTTATAAGATCATTAAAAAGATGATCACTGATGATGAAATAGGAATTCTATTAAATCGAAATCCGACCATTTCTTATGGTTCAATTTTATATCTAAGGGTCGCTGGTGTAAAACATGATTACGATGATTTCACTATGAGTATTCATAATGGAATCTTAAGTCTCTTGGCAGGGGACTACGATGGTGACGTTTTAAATATCATCTCATTAAAAGACAATGAAACTAAAGAACTGATGAAAGAAGTATTCTCACCAGTAAATTTAATCATTGATGCCAATAATGGAAACTTCAATGAATCACTAAACCTAGAAAGAGACCAAGTTCTCGGACTAAATAATTTACTGCTTTAATTATAGCTATATTGGTGTATCGCCAATCTAGAGAGAAACAAGAAGAATGAATCACAATGTAGCATTAAAATAAATTTTTCAAACTTAGATCATGGTTGCAAGCACCCAAGATCAAAGTTAGAAAAATTGATTTTAAGATACCTTGCCAAATTAAATGTATAATTGAAACTGTAAATAATAAATTTGTAGCTATATTGGTGTATCGCCAATCTAGAGAGAAACAAGATGAACGATTAATCAAATTATAATCCAGGAAAACCCCCTTAAATATTTCTAACAAAATATTTAAGAGGGGCCAACCTGGATTCTTCTTGACCTAGTTCAATGTACAAATTACAAAAAAAAAAATAAATTGATTTATAGCTATATCAGTGTATCGCTGATCTGGAAAGAAACAAGATGGACGAATAATCCGAGATTGTGTTAAATATAACAAAGCAAAATTTATTTTACAAGTAAAATAAATTTCTGCAAAGTTATATTTAACAAATACCGTATCAAGTTCTAAGTATAAATCAAAAAATCTATAGCAATGTTAGTGTTTCGCTAAACTCAAGGTTTGTAGCTTCCAAGAAAAACTAGCTCAATCAGATCCGAGTGAAACACTCTCAATCTGACTGAATAATTAAATTCTTTAGTATAGATAACTTTGTCATAGCCAAATTAGTCGATAGCTAATTTATTAGGTACAAGAAATTAGCGTGTAATTCTTGAGCCTAGGAGGCGTGCATCATTATATACATAATAATACACGCCTTAATGAATTTTATAAAAGTGTGACAAATTCTTTAAATAGTAAATTTAGTGAAACGCTAAATTACGAATACTGATTCAACTTAGAGTTTCTTGCTCAAAGAAGCTGCTTCGCGGCTTCTTTTAGTTGATCATGGCTTCGCAAAAATTCTTTTGTATTTAAAGAGAGATAAAGATGTTCTTATAGCCTCTTCAGTGTTTTGCTGAAATAATAGTTAGAACGAGTTGAGAGAAAATTCGAAAGATGCACCCGGCGAAACGTCGTGAGCTGACTCCTACAGACACAGATGCAATCGTCGGTTTTAGGGAGGGGAAACCTTCTCCGCCTCTTTCCGTCTGGTCGGTTCCAGCATCACGACCAACCGCCGGAAACACTTCTCTGATGTTCTTTTGTATAAGAACAAAAATAAAAAATATTCTTACCAGAAACTTTAGTGAAATTGCTAAATTATTGAATGACGATGATAAAGTAATCCATTGTCATTCTCTGAGATGCTTATACCATATCAGAGAAACAATAGTCTGTACTTTGTAGTAAGAGAATAAAAAATTAAATCATAGAATTACTAGTGAACTTCGCTAGTTTAAATTTAAGTTTAAAACATAGAATAAGGCTGAAGGAGCTGCCCGATGAGCGGTCCCGGTTTCGTACTGCTAGCGCAGAGGCGATCGGTAGGCGAGCGATCTGTCCTGGGTCTGACACCGGGTTGGCAGACGCGGGCCCATAAACGAAAGGGCCCGCGCATCACCCGGTTTAGCCGCTAGGTACTAGTCACCGAGGAACCGCCTGAGGGGCAGCTCCTCAACTTCTAGTGTTTTATACTCATGCTATTGGGAGCTATACAACTCCTTCAGCATTTCGTATTCTGTATGATTTAAAAAATTGATAGAAAAGGAAGAAAAAATATGTTTTCAATTAAAGAGATACGCCAACCTTTTTTACTGGATGATAAAAACGAAATTAATTTAATTGAAAGATTTGATAATGAAAAGGGAGCATTTAATATTTTTGAGTTAACTAAACCTCAAGATATTAATGTATTTTCGTCAAATCTCTTTTTATTAATTCGAAATAATAATTCAGTAAAATATTCTTTAGGCGTCGACCATTATTTTATTATAAATAAAAACGACAAAATATTTGATATATACACAAAAATAATTAATTACAAAAAAATGGAATTAATTTTAATAGGAGATTTAGAAGAAAGAAAATTAGCTAATGACTTATTGAATTTAATTGAAGATTCTCTTTCGAGAGAAATAACAAAAAGAAGTAGCGACGAAATTAAAGAATTCTTTTATCAGTTTGTAGCAGAAAACTCTAGGGAAAAAATTTCTGGTCTTGATAAAAATCATGTATTTTTTTACTTAATGAAACATCAAATAAGTGGATATAACGATTTATTTAAGAATATTTTTAAAAGTACCGATATTCAAACTTTATTAACTGGCGAATCTAGTTATAGTATTAAAGATAATTATGATCTAAATTATATAGAAAAATTAGAGAGCTACGCATCCGTATCAAAAGAACCTAATAGTTACTATACAAAATCATTTGACTATAGTGCCTATGATGCAATATCTAAAGTAGTATTAATGAAACTATTTTTTGATAAAAATTACATTGATGCTAAAAAATTAATAAATAGCTGGCCGATTAATCATGGTAATATAGATATTCCTTTTATTATTTTAAAAGAGCTTTCTGATACACAGTTATCTCTTATTTCTGGGGAATTTAGATCCATTATTGACCTAAAAATAATCGATCTAGAAATAATGAGACGAAAACTAGAACCACGGCTATTAATGAAAATAAATGTAAATATGCTCAGAAGTTTTCTAATAAAAATAAGTGTTTGGCCAACTAATTTTGAAGTTGAGATGAAAGAAATTCTAGAAAAAATGATAGACGATCACTTAGATAATGGTATTATACAAAATATAATAGATCTCTCTAGAGATTTAGATTCTAGATTTCCTCACGAGGAAATGAGATTAATTTATTTAATTAAAGATAAAATAAATGAGTTTAATAAAAAATACTTCCAAAGAGAAATATCATTTGATTATTTTAAGTTAAATTATATCTATCATAATAATCAAATATTTGAACATGTATTAGCATCAAGTGATATTAACTTTCTTTATAATTCAGAATTCTTTTCAGAAGTAAATAAAATAAAAATAATGTTAAATGTATTATTTAGAAAAAATAAAAAAATTGATCCAGAAATATTTTCAGATGAATTATTAATAGAAATATTTAAATATGGAATTGGAAGTATTATTGGACCTGCAATTGCATCTGAAAAAAGAAGATTTATTAGAATGTTCTCAAGTTTATTACATGAAATTAGTAGTATTAAAGTAAGTGATCGTATAATAAGATTATTCTTTACCAAGCTTTCCAATTCTAAAATAAGAAAGACCGTTCTCGAGAAGATGTTCGGAATGCCTGAGATCATTGATGGCAATAGCTTCCTAAGATCAAGAGATCGTCATAGAGAATATTCAGTATTGGACCAGGCAATCTTCTTAGGGAGAGAGTACTCAGAATTACTACCAATTATTGATGATCTTGACATCCAGAATGGTATCAAATCAACGATACTCTTACTAGCATTACAATAAAGAAAGGGCAACCTTTCTTTTTTTTTCGTTCTCTTTTATGGAAAGTTTGAACAATTAATTATATAGGAAACTTATAGAAGATAGGAGTGTGTTAGTATGAGAAAATTGAACGAGACTGAGTTATATGCTCTTCACCTAAGTACCAGCCAAAAGACAGAAATTCAGAACGCGATCTCAATGAAACTAAATCAAGGTGTAGGAATCATATCACCAGAACATTTACTAACTGAGATTACGGAACTAAAAATCAAACAAAAGAATGTGCATTATCCAGTGCTAGGCGAAGCATTATCCCTCTTCGAACAATTTAATGGAAGAATCAGACTATTCAATCTTGGTGCTACTTCTTCAGGTCGCTCTCCAATTCCTCCATTTATGCCATTCTTATTTGGTACAGTTAGAAACAAGCAACTAGAAGGCGAATCAGAATCAAGACCAGTATCTCCAGCGGCATTAATGAATATGAACAGAATTGGTAGATGGTCGGCTGACGAAACTCAATATCTTGGAGTAAATGCTAGAACAGATTTATACTCAGTTCTTGAATCAGCTCTTATAGCATATCGCATTGTTGTTGACAATAAGGCAGACGCTGTCTTCTCAGATAGAGTTGTTCTTGAATATCTAACTAATATTTATACAACATTATTCTCTGGAGCGGTTATTAAATCAGCAATCAATTATGGTAGTGAATTTAACACTGACGCAGCAAGATTTATTATTGCTCAATTCTTTCTAAGATATGTATTAAAGAAACAACCATCTTCTACAATTGATGAATTTGCTTACAAATCAATCAAAAATAGAACTAGTTTATCAGCATTGAAGAATTTTGAAGAAGCATCGAATATTGACTACGAAGGCTTATCTATGTTCCTAGAGACTCTAGGCAATGCTTTCTTTAATGAAAAAATCGATATCTCTAAATTTGAAGTCAGCTGGATGTCAATGTATGGAGAAGGACTTGTTCTTGCAGTTGAATATGTGCCATATCTTCTTCACTTCTTATTCGCAAGCTTGCACGGAGCAACCCTCGGTGGATCTACAAAATTATACCTTAGAATGCCTGAACTAATGAAAGATGGCATTCAAAGACTCTATAATGCTGTAATCGCAGCCGTAAGATAAGGAGGATTTTTATGAAACAGAAGAGACTTATTCTGACAAGAAATCCCGAAAACTCAACAAGTAAATTGCCAGAATCAATTAGATTATATTTAAATAGTCCAACTGAGACTAAAGAATTCGGGGATAAGCTCGTCTATTTAGACGGAGCTATCCCCTTTTTAATTACACTATATAAGGGACCATCTGAAATAATTAACTCAGATTTCCTTGGATTAAAAACACAAATTATTGATGCTAAGAAAAAAGTATCAAAGGAATACATCTTAAAGAATTACTGGGTTTATAGAATTGGAGACTATGGTAGCCAAAGTTTGTCATCTGGCTTCACAGATATTTTTCCAACTTGCTTCTTTAATAGCGGCTCCGACAATGGATATAAAATTCCGCAAGATAGAATCGCGACATTTAGAAATTACACAACTAAAGAAACATTTATTCTATTAAAGAAGAAGACTGCTGAAATTGCTGGCCCTAGTCTAACCATTGTTGTTGACTTTAAAAGAAACGATAAGTTGAAAAATCCTAGAGTATTTAAATTAACTAGAACTGATGGAAAATTTAAATTTAATATGGACAGCGAAAATATAAATAGCGTTGAGGAAATTTCTTTATCAATCTCAGAAACTGTTGGTGGGATTACAAAGGAATATGTTCTTACAAACTCAGATTACTTTATGAATATTGAAGAATTTGATTTTTCTAAGAGAGCTGGCAGCGAATTTGTGAGCCAACAACAAAAGTACTTTGATTACATTCAAAATAGAGATCCAATCATCAGTGTTAGCAAGATTGAGATTGGTAAAAGATACCAAATCGAGGCTGTTGGAACAACTAACTTTACACTTATTGGCTCTTCAAGTAATACAGCTGGAACTAAATTTTTTGCAACAGCTATTCCAACTCAGACACTTTCAGAAGGAAGTGTGAGAGAGGTACTAAAAAATTCTCACGATATTACAATTGAGTTAAATGATAATTTCAAGAATGTCAATGAAATTAATATGAGAAGTATGAAAGAATACTCTGAGTACTTCTTTGGTAAATATTCTTCGCTAAAAATAGTTTCATTTGACAGATTAAGATATTTATCAGTCTATAGATATGATCCAATTATGGCGGGATCAGTAAGATTGGTCCCCGGCTATGATTTCTATTTAAATAGTGACAGAAAGCTTTTTATTAAAGATGCTGGGGATAATGATATATTTGAAATCATTTTAAGAACAACAAACGACAATGTTATTTCTTTCTATTTTGACAGTCAAGTAGCTGGATCTAAATTCTATGCGAAAAGAGCAATCTATGATAACTTTTTATCAAAGTGGAATGTTGTCCTTCCAGCAAATACTGGGGAAATAAATAAAAATACAACATTACTCATCTTTAAGGACAATCTTCTTTTTTCATTAATAAACGTTGACACATTCCCAACTGGAAAATATGAATTCTTAATGGAAAATATAGAATACCAAGAAAATTCTGAAACTATACCATCAGAAGTAAACACTGTTCTATTTCTAGAGAATACAAACTCATTTGATACATTCAATAAGTATCAGATCACTACTGACCCAAATCTTAACAATTTCGAGCAGGATGTTATTACTGAACCATATATCCAAGAAGTGTATCTTTATGACAAAGATCTGAAATTCAAACTTGATACTAATGAACCTTTTATTATAAGGAACGGAACGTCTCTGAAGGTACAAGATTATCCAGATATCTATGGCGCTCTTTTAGGAGACGATAGCTCTGGTTTGATCAAGACATATAAGGATTTCCAAGAAGACGGAAAATTTAAAACGGAATTATACAATAATGTTGCAGTACAGGATATCGAGACGCAACTCGCTCAAACAAAGAAAAATCTTAAAGCAATATTAAATAACAGTCAAGTAGTTTACACAGCATACCAAGCAATTACTTCATTAGATTCTTTCCTTTTCATTGGATTTAGCGGAACAAATGGTGCAAGATTTAATATTACTTTCTATGATAGTCTAAATAATATTATTAAAAAAGAATACAATTGTACTATTGTAGATCAAAAGTATATTTCTATTCCATTCTTTTTACAGATTTTAAGCGGAAGTGCTATCGATCAAACTAAATTTGAAATTGAAATGCTAGATGGCCCGGTAGTATCATATTATATTTATAAGTAAAGAGGTGAGAGTATGAAAAGATTTTTAAATAATATCAAAGAAATAGATATTATCCAAGTAGTTGGGAAACCATTTAAATTTACTTTAAATGGAGTATTCAGCCTCTCAGATAATGAACTTGTAATTGGTAAAGATAGTTTTGGAAATAGACTGGGTCTATTTGTTTATAAGTCAACTGATAGCGGATTATATTCTCTTTCATTTGATGACTTTGCATATAGTTTTCTATCTGCTGAAAACAGCCGTCTTCTAGCAGCATTTGAAAATTTAACAACTAGTCTTTCATCTTTAAGTACACCTCCAACGATACCAGACGAGAGTGGTGAATAATTATGAAAACTAATACTAGACTAATTTTAAGACCACTTGTAAATGAGTATTTTATTCCAAAAAATTATAAGATCCATCCAGAAAATGTAAACAGCGGAATCTTTAGCTCGTTATTATTAGCAGAAAAAATTGACTCAAACAAGGTCGCAGCCATTCACTATAATGTTAATGGAACTTTCTTTCAGAAGAGTGTTTCAGAACTAAATAATCAGACCCGTTTTGATAGAATGAATGTCTTGAGAAATGGCAATCTTGTCTTTGATAATATCTTGCAAGTAGCAAATTCCACAATGGAATCAATTCCAAGATCATATCATATTAGTGAGACAATTACTAACATTGAAAGATATGGTAGCCTAGGGCTTAGCGAGTATCCTAAGAAATTAGCAGCACTAAACTATTTATCAACAAATTTCTATACTGAGATTAGTTCTTTAAAATATGCCACAAATTTATGGATGCTTGGCAAAGGTGTCGAGATAAAGGTATCAAATGAAAAGCTCTTATTAAATCTCTCAAATCAAGAGGAAAGAATATCTGGCTATATTAGCGTTGAAAATGCGCCTGATACAATTCAAATAAATCTTATTTTTAGAGGCATTCCAGTCCCAATGAAAAGAGTTCTAACATCCAAAACTGGAGTATTAAACAATTATATCTTCATCTATCCACAATACCTTTTGGAAGGCAATATTGATGCTATTCAATCTATTAATCATCTAGAAGTTAAGACTTTTGGGGGTGCTAGATTCTGGTATGGCACTAATCATTATTTCAAAATTGATAATCTAAGCGGATATTCGGATAAACTTTCAAATCTTCATATTATAAACAAAACAACTAGAAACTTATACAATCAAAATGAAATTACTAATCCTTAAGATTAGTAATTTTTTATTATCAAAGTCATATACAAAAATATATTATTAATTTGAAAGTTTGGGATATTGATCCTTATTCTTTCATTAATTTTTTGTTTAATCATTTCAAAAGGAATAAACAAAATCTTAGTGCTGCAAAACAAAAAAAAAATAAAAGAGAGGAAATATCACTTAGCAGCAAGTGACAAAAGAGAAAATGGAAAAAAATTTTCAAAGTATTAAAGGATCTCAGAGAGGGTCCAATAGTGCGAAAAATCAGGTGGGTTATCTTCCTGATGAGATGCCATCACTAGGAAGAGCTATTATTTTTGCGCTTCAACAATTCCTAGTTATGTTGCCAGCAACAGTATTGGCAGCAATTTTAATGAACAGCAGAATTGAAATTTATTCAATTTCAGCAGCTGTTCTAGCAAGTGGATTTGCAACAATTGCATTTTTGATTATTACAGGATTTAAAATTCCATTATATTACGGTTCATCATTCTCCTATATTCCAGCAGTTGGAATTGTGGCAGGCTATGCTGTTTCTAATGGAAATACTTCAGCAGAAACTTTAGGTGCTATTATTATCGCATCTATTCTCTCTGGATTGATGAGTATTGGCGCAGGTATTCTTATTAAAAAATTTGGTAGACAAACAATTGATAGAATTCTCCCACCTCATGTAACTGGTATGATTGCGATGATTATTGGTCTATCTTTGGCTAGAGTTACTATGCAAAGCCTAACTAATAGTTGGGTGGCAAGCGGAGACTTCGCTGGTATTGACTGGCTTGCAGTTCTAACTGGATTGATCACCTTTTCAGCAACAGCATTTTTTACAGTTAGATTAAAGAAAGGTTTTATCTCTCAAATTCCTATTTTATTAGGTGTCTTGGTTGGTATGGCTTTTTCATATCTAGTTTGGGTTCCATTTAAAGCAGGTGGCTATGAATTTTATTTACAAGGAATTCAAAGTACCGCAACTTTAGGTTTATTGGATGTTATGCCATGGGTTACTATTCCAGCAGCGTTTAACACTGGATCACTAATTCTAGTTGCAGTTATTGCTATCTTCCCAATTGCATTCGCAACAATTCCAGAATCAGCAGCACACGTTAATCAAGTTGATCTATATGTAAATGAATTATCAAAAGAAAAAGGCGGGAAGAATTATCCAATCAAAGATATGCTTGGAGAAAATTTAATTGGTGATGGAACTGGCGATATTATTGCAGTTTTAGCTGGTGGTCCTGCTGGTACAAATTATGGTGAAAACATTTCAACATCGGCAGTTACAAAGAACTTTTCAAGCTATGTCTTCTTAATCACTGGTATTCTTGCAATTGGCGTTGGCATTTTACTTGAAGTATTCCATCTTGGAAATTTAAGTTTAATTTTAACAAATCCGGTTGTTCAAGGCGTTTCAATTTACTTATTTGGCGCAATTGCTGTTCAAGGCGTTGCATTAATGATTAGCAAGAAAGTAAATGTATTCAACCCAAAAGTTGTTGCAGTTATGGCGTTTATTGCTATTATCGGTCTAGGTGTAAACTCAATTATCTTGACAGAAACATTAATGCTTCCTGGTATTGGCTTGGCAGCAATTGGCGGTATTTTATTAAATTTATTACTGAGCGTATTTGACAAAGAAAAAGAGTAAATTAATAAATAAAGAAGAATTCGAAAGGGTTCTTCTTTATTATTTCAAAAGGAGGAAATTTCGGTATCTATCGTTTTTGAAGTATTAACTAGAAGCATTAATTAACTAGAGATATCGAACGTGTATATCATACGACTACTGAAATTGAAAAGGAATTAATAACGCAAGATTTTGATCTAATCAATATACAAAGCCAAAAATAATACTAAACTAATTGTTGATGTTAGAATATATGTGTTAGGTTATCGATTTGACGGGAACAGTTATATCACATCAGATTTAAATCTTAATAATGATAATATAAATCTAATCAAACAAAAGTCTTAAATATTCGGAACTATATATTATATACCGAAAATTTAGGAGGGATACTATGTTTAAGAAAAAAGCTCAGCAACCACAAGTAATTCAAAAACCAGCAGTTCAAACTATGGATGAAAGAACAGAAAAGGCGCTGGAATCGATCTTAATGCTTGCAGATTTAATCACTGTTGAAAATCAAAGAAATGGTGATTTACAAAGTAAAGTTGCTACAAATGTAAAGCAACACTTGCAAGAAGTTTATGGTCGTTTTTCATCAAGTAAGAAATTAAAAGGAATTTATGACAATATCTATTCAATCGTTTCATTTCCAGATGAACAATTGAGATTTTATCTATTGAACTTTTATTATGCTGCGTTAGATCTATTTGAGAAAGCAAAGACTAAAAAAGAAACACAAGAAGAAAAGACAACTGAATAAGGAGAGATTTACATGCCAATTGTAAAAGGCGTTACTCTTCAAGACGTTCACTGGGGCCACAAGGACTCAGATAGAATGTACCAAGAATTAAGACCTATGATCTTGGATTATCTAGAAACTCACGACATTCAAATTTTTAATATGAATGGAGATTATTTCGACAGAAAACTGACTGCTACCGAGCCGTCAATTTTCTATGCGATTAGTCTATTCGATGAGATAATGGATATATGCGCTAGAAAAGGTATTAAGGTTAGAATCATTCTGGGAACTCGTTCTCATGATTTGAATCAATATACAACATTATTCCAGCACTATTTTACAAGAGAAGATCTTGATATTAAATACATTCCAGAAGTTCAAGAAGAGGAAATTCTCGGATTGAAGGTTCTGTATCTACCAGAAGAATATCCTGAAGATGCAAAAGAATACTATAAAGATTACAAAACAAAATCTTACAATATCATACATGGTCATGGTATGTGGGATTTCGTTGCATTCACTGGTTATATTGATGAGGAAAGAACAAGCGGAATTCGCATGGCTCCAGTATTTGCATATGAAGAGTGGAAAGATTCAATTAAAAACGGTTTAGCAATATTTGGTCATATTCACAAGAGACAGAACTTTAAGAATATTTATTACTCAGGTAGTTTTACTGCTTGGGGATATGGAGATCCTTCTGAAAAAGGATTTACTGCATATGAAATAAATACTGAAACAAGTGAGTGGAAATTTGAATACATCACAAATACTACTGCGCCTAAATATGAAACAATCTCAATCAAAGAGATTTTTAAAGGGAAAGATCTTACGAAACTAACTATTGACGAGATCCAAAAATCTTTGAAGGCACAAATTGAAAGTACTGATAATCTCAAGATTGATTTAGCTGGTCTTCCAGAAGAAACGATTAAGATTTTTAGAAAGTCATTTGAAGGAAAAGCCAATGTCAAGATTGAAGTGAAGCAAAAGAAATCGCTCTTAACAGAATCTAAGGAACCAGCAATCTATGAAAAATATGGATATATTTTGAAGAGAGAACTTTCTTTAAACGATACCGTCCAAAGGTTCGTTAAAGAAGAATTTAGCGAAGAATTAACCACAAAACAAATTGAGGAATATCTTCAAGTCAAGGAGTAATAATATGAACGACAAACATGAAAAGATTCTAAAGTTTTTCAGCGAGAGTAAAATTGAACTTCCTATTGATGTTGCAAACTCTATTGAAGATGTCTTCAATGAGAATGAAAATATTGATGACGCAGTTATTTATTTCAGAGAAGATCTAAATGAATTAGAGGCCGACTTGATTATTGTTAATGAGGTGGATGCATACTTGGATAAACCATCGTCTGGTTCTATTCAAAATACATTTACTTACTACGGAGATATCGACTATTCGGTATCTGAATTTGTTTCTCTTTACGGGGAAAAGGAACGTGTAGTAGAAATTATAACAGCAATCAATAACCAAGAATTACCATCAAGAATAAAACCTGATTCCTATGCGGTTATCTTAATAGAAAACGTAGAGTGGGGCGAAGGAAAGATTACTAGAAAACCAATTTTATATATCTATTGTCCAGAGGAAGCAGGAGATTAATATGGCGATGAAAGATTTTAGAGAAAAGATTACAATGAGATTTAATGTCTCGCAATTAGATAGAACCATTATTTCTTTATTGAATAATGGACATAACAAAAAATTTGCTGGCAATGTCACCAGACTATTTAATTTATTCACTGAAGATTCTTACAGAACAGACTTTGATAAAGAAGTCAGAGTTTATCTGGTAAAGAAAATTGCAAAAACAATTCTAGAAAAAGATATCACATCAAAAGATGCGATTCTTTCATTTCTAGATCTTAGTGGTAAATATGAGTCTGATGCTGTCGAAATCTTAAACAATTTGTTTGAGTTCCCGATCGATGAAAGTGAACTTAAAGAAGTTGACAAAATGATTTCTCATCAACTAAAATATAGTATTATTGGAAACGACTCAAATGAGTTAGCAGATAAATTAGCAAACCTTCAAGCCGAAAACTATGAAGACTTTGAATCATTTATCCA
>Ga0172375_10005271_pt1 | contig 18707 bp, 16 predicted proteins | sample LakKiv1m_FD_114537 | JGI IMG/M metagenome (GOLD analysis project Ga0172375, IMG submission 114537) | Freshwater microbial communities from Kabuno Bay, South-Kivu, Congo - kab_092012_11.1m | ecosystem: Environmental > Aquatic > Freshwater > Lake | place: Democratic Republic of the Congo...
AAAATTTGGTTAAAATACTTTGTAGATACAATGCAAGTTTGGATTCCCGCTTTCGCGGGAATGACATGGTTGGATTTTTCACCATATGTGTAGTGTTGCTGAACTGAGTGCATAACCGTAAAAGGAAATGTATGGATTTCATAGGATATTGTCAAGTAATTTACGGATTTTTTTCACCATATTTCACCGCCGTATCTTATTGGCAGACAATTTCGCCGAAATGACAAAACCGGATTATCGAGGGAGCGCCGGACAGAAGCGCGGACAGCCTTTTTAATCGAAGTCAAGCTGTTTAAAATAGCGCACACATTTGCGCAAAAAGTTCCAGATTCCCGCCAAAGTAAACGCCAAAATACCCATCGATCTTAGGGAATAATCCTGTTGTCCGATTTCCACCGCCGGAATTACCGCTTCGAGGATGAATAGCAGGGTCAATAGATTAACCGCCGGATGGACTAACACGGTCAGCCAGTAATCGGCTTTCCCCCGGTTCTTGGCGGTTACAAAGGAGGCGGCGATTGCTTGGTGGAATTCAGCTTTGCGGTAAACTTCCGGCATCTTATCCAGCCTTTCCAGCAAAGTTTCCACTGCGCAAAATCTGGGATAAATATTCCACACCGCGAAAAAAGCTCCGCAATACATAGGTACCATCGAACCGGAAATCCGCCAGCCTCCTATCCCCCAAAAAAAGTACATCGCCGTTTTGGGCAGATGATCGGTAAGTTTGTCGAAAAATTCCCCGGAAAGTTTCCCCGCGCTGCCTCGGATGCGAGCCACTTCGCCGTCGGCCGCATCGAGGAAAAAATTCAATTGCAGGCAAGCAATGCCGATTAAGCATAGGACAATATCCCTATTTGCGAGCAGAACCGCTCCGGCTAATCCAGTCCCCAGCTTAATCCAGCAGACGCCGTTTTCCGTCAATCCCGCTTTGACCAGCAGCGGCGCAGTTTTCCGGGCTATAGGGCGGATAATAAGCCGGCGGTAGAGGGAATTATCGAAAATGGGCGGGGATTTTTGCGTTTCAGCTATCATTCGACCTTTCTGCCTTCTTCATCACGCTTATGCGAAATTGACCGGGAAAATAGTTCAACAGCGTCAGCGGTAAAGCGATTAGGAAAAAACTCCAATGGAACAGCCTTTTAATTATGGATTTATCCGGCAGGAAATAGCGCAGGAATTCAAATTGACAGACAAATCCCCGGGAATATTCTTTTAATTTCACCTCAAAGTCGATTTGGTCGATTTCTTCCGCCAGCGAAGCAATAGCGAATTTATCTCCGAAGGGCCATTTCTTTTGCTTTTTCGCGTAATTGTAAGCCAAAGGATGTATCCGGGAACGGGAATCATTGGAAATTACGGCGGCGCATTTTCCCGGAGGGACTAATCGCAGCATTTCCCGCAGGGCTTCAATGCGTTTTTCCGGGGGAAAATGATCGATGACGCCGACATTGTAGATAAAATCGAAGGAGGCGTCTTTAAAAGGCAGGTGGAAAATCGAAGCTTGAAGAGGGATGACCGTCAGTCCATTCAACTTTGCACTCCGAGCGCAGGTTTGCACCGCGTAAAAGGAGGTGTCGATGATGTAAACTCTATTCCGCTTTTCCGCTAACCTCAAAGCAATATCGCCGCTGCCGGAACCAGCTTCCAAAACTACCTGACCGCCAAGCGCTTCCCGCTTGACCAATCGGATCACCAATTCGCCGCTGCCCGAATGTTTATAAAACCGAGTCAAGCGTTTTATCAGACTACTGCGGGACGGCGGCTGAACTTTGAGGTTATCCCGCCAAAAGAGGTCCCATTTCCGGCGGTTTTCCTCTAAAGCATCGCTTATTTCTGCTGGGTCTTCTTTCATGCAAACTTAGTTTTAGCTGAGTCATAATCTTCCGGTGTATCGATTTCCGCCCATTTATAGCCGGTAACATCCACTATTATGGGTTGGATCCCGGCGTTTTTTATAATATGGATAATTGCGCTTTCCAGATAGCTTTTTTTGTCGGATAAAGCCAAAACATCCATTTCTTTTTTTAAAACGGCAAGCGCAGATTGACTGAATTTCATCAAAGGGAGGGATTCGGCGGAAGCCAAATTTAAGGGGATATCTTTACTCAAATCCCGGACTATCCCGTTCTCCAGCCGGATTTTCATCGCTTCGCGGTCGAAAGAACTTTTATCGACGGGCAAAACGATATCGCCGGGAGTATTGAAAACCTTTACCAGCAAAGCGTCTGTAAAAATCAAATCGCAATGCAGCATCAGACATTCGTCTGCAACCTTTTGCACCCCAATTTTAAAAGAATGGAGGTTATCCGTATGCCGGTAATTCTCGTTGTAACAAAATCTCACACCATATTTTTCAATGTGGCTTCTGATTTCCTGAGCTTTATCTCCCAAAACAACGATGATATGTTTCACCGCCAGGGCGCGCAGCTGTCTTACCTGCCGGGAAATAAGCGTTTCTCCGGCGAGGGTAAGCATTGCTTTGGGCAAGGATGATTTCATCCGTGTCCCCTGCCCGGCGGCTAAGATGACCGCGGTCATTACTTTCTGCCTATCATTAAGGTCATTTCCGTAACCGGCGCCTCATCTCCCCATAATCCTTTCAAATCTATCAAAGCCGCCTGAATTTCCGCGTCTTCCGTCTTTTCCAGATACTGAAAAGACAATTTTCTGGATAAATACTCCCGATGAATGATGGAGAAACCGGCGTTTTCCAGCAATTGCCGCCATTCTTCATCGGATGGATGATACTCCAGCCCGGCTCGATTCATTTTCCGGCGGTGGATCATTTGCCGCATCAGGCGTTCCCGCGGATTTTCCGGCTCCTTCCCCCAATCTTCCATCAGCATAAACAAGCCCTGAGGCTTAGTAACGCGGTAGATTTCCCCGATAATTCCGCTGAGTAATTCCTGCGGGACATGGTGAATGGTATCCATCTCCAGCGTCAAATTTAAGGTGTCCGATTTGACGGGCAAGCTTAAAGCAGTGGCGCGGATTAGCATCGGATTGGGCAGCGACTTTTTTGCGTAATCGAGGAATCCCCGAGTCAAATCCAGGCCGAAATACCGGATGTCTTGGTAGCCGGACAATACGGCGCGGGCGATGGCGCAGGCGCCGATGCCGATTTCCAGCATCTTTTTAGGGCGGAGTTCGCCGATTAATTCGATAATCCGGCGGTCCGCAGGGGAAAAAGCACGCTGGGAAATATAAACTCCCGCGATCTCTTCCCAATGTTCCCGCATTAGATCTTTGTCGTCAGGCTTCATGACCGATGGATGATTTAGTTCCGTTTCCCAGAGAAAGCATCGGCTGATATAGGTTTTTCACTGACTGGTCATCTCCGGCTTGCGCACCCAATGAATCGAATATATCCCAAATGATGAATTCCAACATTTCCTTAGTGAAGAGGCAGTTCCGCTCATCGAACTTGCCCGCTCCGTAAATGGATGCGCCATCGAATAAACAGCCGCCTCCGCATATACCCAAAGCATAGCAATCCTGGCATAGCGGAGAATTTATGGGAAGGGTATTTTTCCAATCCACAGCGATCTCACCTAAGCCCATTTGATTTACACAGCTAGTTCTTCTGCCGCCGGGGAAAAATACCACTTTCCGCCCTTGCGCCGCGCAATCCCGCAGGCGGAATCTGCGCTCGACCAGCGGTTTTAAGCGGCGGTTGATTTGATCGATGAAGAGACCATTTTTTTTGGCGTAAAGGAAAATTTGCTGCAGCGCTGCGACATATTCCTCGATACGCAGCCATACCGCATCGCCGGATTTATGCGGCAGGTTCAAACCGATACTATGCGGCTTATAGGTCTGATGAATTGTTTTTACAGTTTCAGGCAGATTTGGCAAATTATGGTCGTCGACCACGGTGGAAATACCGAAATCGATGCCCGTTTCCGTCGCTAAAGCCAGCGATTTTTCGATATGGTTGAACATACCGATTTTCCCTTTGCGCATACTGGTATGGACTTGTTCTTCACCGTCGAGGGAAAATAAGACAACCGCTTTATGTTCAGCGTATTTCCACAGGCGCCGGGGATTGGTCAAAGTCCCGTTGGTGAATAAAATTTTGCGTCCCGCCGCATTTTCCAGCAGATAATCGACCGCTTCAGGATATAGTTCCGCTTCCCCGCCGGTGATTAGAACCGTCATCTCCGAGTTTTGCCGATTGATGAAATCGCATACTTCCCGTAATTCACCGAGGCTCATATCTTTAGCCACATCCCGGGAAATATTAGCTTTGAAGGAACAATACAGGCAGTCCATATTACAGCGGGAAGTCACTACCACCTGCGCCGTATCGATTTGCGGCTCCGGAATATCCAGCGATATTACCGGAGCGTCCCGGAAATTGAAGTTTTCAACTTCCGACAGACGGCAGTATTTTCTGGTCAAGCCATAGACTCCGAAAATACAAGCGTGCTCGTTCCGGGTGAAGACCTGATATTTTTCGCGGAAGGTTAATCTATTCATCGTAGGAATTCCCCCCATAAGAACCGGCGGTAAACGGCTGATTATTAACTTCAAGGTTCATTTTACGCAGTAACTTCTCCCGGTCATTTACGGAGGGCGCGAAATAAAGCGCTTTCTGTTCAATTCCGCAGACTTTCAATAATTCACTTAACATCCAATTTAGGAAACTTAATTCAAATTGACAACGCAGGGGATCGACCCCGTCCAAAACCCCGCTGGCTTGGTAAGCGTCGAAGCGGCAGGCGCCTCCGCATACGGTCATTGCCGGACAAGCGGAACAATGCGGCATTTCCACCGAAGACAAGCCGCTCCAAAGGCGATAATCCGGATGTTCCCGGGTTGGGAAATCCGCGATGGAGTAGAAATGTTCCTGTTCGGGGTAAAATGAATCGCAGAATCCCAACACTCCTCCGGGAGCCAGCACCAAACGCTCCCCCGGCGCGGAACAATCTTTAAGCAGAGGGTTCCGATAGACGAAGGGGCGCAGCCGCCGCATCGGCTGTTCCGCGTAAATCCCATAGGACATTACAATTTCAATCCCTTTAAGAAAAGCGGCGAATGCCTCGCTTGCCTCAATCTGATAAGGATTCTTCACTCCTCCGCAGGGATGCAGGAAGGCGTTCAAACCGATGTCATTGGGGGACATTGTTTTCAGCAGGCGGGATAATTCTTCTTCCAGCGCCCGGTAGTTGTGTTTACCGATGGTGAAAGACAATCCTACCCGGCAGCCGCGGTCTTTTAGCGTTTTAAAAGCGCGGCAGGCGGTTTCATAAGAACTGCCGGTCTTCAGCCGGCGGATGGGGTCGTTGATTTCCGCGCCACCGTCCAGCGAAAGAATTACAAAAATCTTATGATATGTCAGAAAATCAGCGATTTGTTCCGTCATCCCTTGGCCGGAAGTAGTGAAGGACATCCGCACCGGCTGGCGGAATAAGCGATTTTCCTTAACCAACTTGACGATGTATTCCGTCAAATGAAACGCCGCCAACGGTTCGCCGCCGTAGAATAAGATATCAATATATTCATTATCTCCGGCGCACAATTTCGCACATTTTTGCAGACCTCGGTCTATCTGCTCATAGGTCAGACTCGAGGCTTTACCGTTTTTTACCCGCTGATGGCAATAGGCGCATTGCAAAGGGCATTTTGTGGTGGGTAAAATGCAGATGAAGCGGAAAGTTCCTTTTCCGGCTTCCAGTTTCAGCCGGTCGGATTCCCTTTGCTCTTTATCGGAGTCAGTCAGCATTGCATATTGGGCTAAAACCGCGGTAATCCGCTTTGCGGAATCCGGCGCATCAAGCGCGGCGCGGCGGATTTCCGGCAGATTGAGATACACCAATCCCAAATCCAGCGGCCGGAACATCGCTAACCATTCCCCGATTTCGCTTCCCCATACAGCCGGGGAAAATCCCCCGTCCGGTAGAATCAGCTTAAGCTGTTGGGCAAGCGGATGATCCGGGGAAAGTTCGTTTATTTTGAAGAAAGTGTTCAAGTTATAGAAGTGTTCAAGTGAGCAAGTAAAAACAAAAGTCAATCTCTGCATTCCCACGCCGGAGCGTGGGAACGAGGTAAAATATGCATTCCCACGCCGGAGCGTGGGAACGAGATAAAATATGCATTCCCACGCCGGAGCGTGGGAACGAGGTAAAATATGCATTCCCACGCCGGAGCGTGGGAACGAGGTAAAATATGCATTTCCGTGCAGCAGCGTGGGAATGAGGAAACACCGGTTTAGCCGGAAAAAATCATGGTGCAAAGGTAATCTTCATGCACCAATCCTTTACTGTTTTTCCACTTAGCGGCAATCTTAGGTTTTTCATTTTGGCGGATGAAGCAGTATTCATCGATGTCAGTTCGGTCATAAATGCGCCGGGATGCGCAGCCTCCTTGGCAAACCGTCAGATGTTCGCAACCCTGACAGATTTTATTCAGAGGAAGGTCGATTGCTTTTTGCGACGAAGCAAAAACCGCATCACTATCTTCTATCAAATCCATAATAGTCAAATCACTGCGGGTAAAATAGATGCAGGAGACCACTTTCCCATCGGGGTGAATTCTCAGGCTATGCTGACCGCAGGGACTGCCCAGTGAATTGCTTCCGTTTTTTCCGATAGCCGCGCAGACTATCGGTTCCGTACAGGAGATAAAATAAGCCTTATCCGCCATTGCGCTTACCGCGCTCCAGAATTCCTGATAGGAAGTTTTGTATACCGCGCGGTAAACCGGTTTATAGACATTTATTCTAAGATTTACCCCCATCTTGACCGCAAATTCGGTCAATGCGCCCATACGATGGTAATTATTCTTCATCAGACACGCCACAATGCTGGCTTCGACGCCTAGCTTGGCGCAGCGTTCCAGACCGTCGACTACCGATTTGAACATCCCCGGGGAACGCCAGCCGTCATGTTCAGGTACGGTGGGAAAATCCAGGGAAAAATCGAGGTCGTGGAACAGTTTTAAATGTTCGTCGGACAATTCCACCGCCGTGGTTCCGTTAGTAGTAACCGCCATATCGATTCCCCGGCTGGAAACATATTCTATAATGGGGAGGAACTGAGGATGGAAAATACTTTCTCCGGTGCCGAAATTGACGCTTTTCAAGGGGAGTTTATCCACTATGGCTTTAATTGTTTCAAAGGGAATATCGTGCGGAGAGTTTTCCGGACGGGAATAGCAATGCGGGCAGTCCGCGTTACAGCGGTCGGTCAAACCGATACCCAAAGTTATTTTCCGGTTCTGATGATTACACATTCTGCGTTTTCCTGAGTAAGCGATTGATGGCTTCTTGAGCGGCTTCTTTACTTTTATCTGCAAAATCGAATAAATCGATAATATAATATCCATGATAACCAATGTCGTCGAAAGCGCGGAATACCGAAAGAAAATCGATTTCACCTGCTCCCGGCAGCAAATGCCGGTGGACAGGCATTTTAATGTCTTCAATGTGGGTATGAACGATATGACGGCCCCATTGATAAATATCCTGCAGTAAATCCGCTTCAGTCAAATAGGAATGGCCGATGTCGAGATTGATCTTTAATTCCTCCTCGGGAATTTCCGCAATCAATCTTCTTGCCATAGCGGAATTATGTATCAAGGTATCCGGTTCCGGTTCGACAGCAAACATAACCTCATATTGTCTGGCATATCTGCACAGATCACGGCAAAAAGTCCGCATCCGCAGAAAATTTTCCTCCGTGCGGATTATACTGGAACCGGTGATAAACACATTTATCCCCAATTCCGAAGCCAAGATTATGCCTTTTTCGCAATAATATCGCTTCAACGCCCAATCGGCGCGCTTACCATGAAAACTCACCGCCGAAGCCGTCAGTCCGCATTTAAGCAAAAGTTCCTTTAGCCGCTTGACTCCGATGAAATCAGCGCGGTCAGGCTGTAATTGCCGGTGTTCCAGACCTAATTCCACCGCGCCATACCCGCATTGGGCGAGGAAGCTCAGAACGGGATCAAGTTCTTCGTTTTTGAAACCGGATAATCTGAAACCTATCCGATCCTGAAGTTTTTTCCCGTCGCTGATCATACCTCCGCTTTCCTGATTTTACAGATAAAACACCGGAAGGGATAGCCGAATCCACTTTCGCCTTGTTGTTCCAAAGGAAACAGATAATTGACATTGCCGTCTTTTAAGCCAAAATCTGTGTTACTATCATAGTATCTTTCCGGAAAGCTCCATCCGTAATCGCAATGGACAACGCCTCGGTGGTATAAAGAGGCGATATTGGCCTGCATCTTGCAGGAGCCAAAGGGAGTGGCGATTTCCACAGCGTCCCCTTGATTTATCCTGTATTGTGCGGCGTCGAGAGGATGTATATCGACTAAAGGCGCGGGACGCTTTTTCCGCAGGGATGGGATTATCCGCCCTTCGGAACAGAAATATTCCCGGCGGCGGACTCCGGTAGTTAAAATGAACGGATAATCATCGCTATTGAATTTAACATCTGTTATGAGGGGGCGCCTGACAGCACGGCTATGAATTTCGGATTCGGCGCGCAGCTGGCTGATATAATCGAAGTAATGCGGTAAGGGATCGAGCCGGCATTTTTGCTTGACTGAAGAGGATAGTTCAATCTTGCCGCTGGGGGTGTCGAAACCGGGCGATCCGTCTTTCCGTAAAACCCCGGAAAACTGACTGTGATAGGCGATTTCAGTCTTTAAAGCGCCGTATCCCCGCAATTGTTCAAATGTCATCCCTGCAGGTCTCAGCTTTTCATCCTGCCAGTCTTCGACAGTCTTAAAGGGGAAAAATTCCGGGGCTAATCTTTTTCCCAAATCGAGGATGATTTGAGCGTCGGATTTACATTCTCCCGGAGGCTCCACTGCTTTATTGATAGCACCCAACTGACTATAATGCGTATAGACGCTGTCTTTTTCCGGCCACATGGCGGCGGGGAGAATAATATCCGCCAGCGCCATCGCTCCCGGATGCATAAACAAATCGACCATCACCATAAAATCAATTTTTCCCAGCAGCCTCGCCGCTTCGGCGGGCGCAGCAAACGATGATGGCAGCACGGCGGTCCCCTGAAAGAACGCGCCTTTAATAGGATATGGTTTGCCCTCCCCCAATTGACGCAATAATACATCAGGCTGAGCGTAGGGATTGCCGACGGCGTTAAAAGGGTACTGTTCCCAGCCGATGGGCGGGCGTTTCACATTAGGGAATTTGCTTAAGCTGTTTCCCCGGCGGGCTATACCATAAGGTTCCGGGCTGATAAGCATTGCGCCCGGCTTTTCCATATTGCCGGTCAAAGCTAAAAGGGAAATGACGCTTTGAATGGTGTCCACGCAGCCGGGATGCATATCCATTCCCACTCCCCAAATCAAAGCGGTCGAGTTGCAGCGATTTATCAGGTCGAAAAATTGGTCTAATTGCGCCGCCGCAGGAGGGCAGGACTGCGTCAGAATCTGTTCCGGATAATATTCTTCAAGCCGTCGTTTCAGACGGTCCGCGCCGGCGACCCATTGAACGCAGAATTCCTTATCTTCTCCGCCGCTTGTGAATAGCCTTTTCAACAGCAGGAAGGCTAAAGCTCCGTCACTTCCCGGAGGAATTTGTAAAAAGAGGTCGGCTTTTTCCGCTAAGGCGGTTTTGCGGGGATCGATGACGATTAATTTAGCGCCGCGGCGCCGCGCTTGGATCAGCCAGCAACCATGCAGGCCGTCGGGATTGGTGATGAGGGGATTAGCGCCCCAAACGATAATGCACTGTTTTTGCGGACGGTAAAGATCGGTTTCGGTGGCGAACTGCCCCAAATCGGGAACTAACATCCCCCCGGCCATTGCTGTGGAAACCGCTGCCCGGGGCCGGTAACATGCGTTGCCATTGCCGGGTCCCAAGCCGAAATAATTCGGACTGCCGAAGCCGTAACATAATCTGGGAAGATAGCCTCCAATGTCCCGGGCGGTGCCTTTGCAGAAAACCACCGATTCCGCGCCATACTTTTCCCGTATCCGGGAGAACTTTTCTGCGATTATATTGATAGCTGTCTTGTAAGAGATTTCCTCCCAGCTATTGCTTCCCCGGCCGCCTTTGCGCATCAAAGGACGGATTATCCTTTGCGGATGATAGATAAATTCCGGCAGAGCTTTTCCCCGGACACAGATTTCCCCGGAATTGAAAAAGCTGTCTTTATCGCCTTCCACCCGGCGCAATTTCCCGTTTTTCACCCACAGTTTGGCACCACAGCCGCCGTGACATCCCGGCGGCGACCAGCAGATGGAACGGACTATATCATATCCGCCTTCAGTCCATCTGTAAGGTGAAGATGTTAAATTCTTCGGTTTCAATGCAGAGTATTCCTTTTCCCGAATAAAATCCCCCAGTAGAACTTAAGCCATAAGCGCAAATTCACCCAGCGGTTTGGATTACTAATATAATAAAGTTTTCTCAGCGCCCGCAAATTCCCCGGCAGGAAAATCGCCTGACTTGCTTCCGGATTTAAGACCATCGCCGCCGCCGGCGTGTCCGGCTGAAGGCGGATGAAACTGAATTTGCAGCGGGTAAGCCTTATTTTAAGCTTGGCTTTCGCCAGCGCAATGAACTTTTTGGCGGCGCGGTAATCTTCAACTTGAGCGTCGGGGAAGGCGGCGAAAAAATTGAAGGAAGCTTTAGCGCTTTCATTAGCGGCGATAATATCCAAACATCGGTGCAGACCTGCAGCGGTGCAGGATTTCTCCAGGATTTCCATCCCTCTGTCGGAAGCAGCGTCAGGTGAAAAATAAAAATCTGCACAGCCGGAGGTCAGAGCCAATTCCATATATTCCCGGGTAAAGTATTGGGGGTGATGATATGCGCTCCATTCGATGGACAGACCTTTATCGATGATGCACCGGCATACTGATTCCGCGTGTCTCAAGGGGAAGTTGAACACCGGGTCGGTGAAGAATATCTTCTTGACTCCCAATTTGCGAAGCTTCTCTATATCATCGACGACTTTTTTCGGGGCGCGCGGACGGACATTGCGGCCGCTCAGGCGGGGATAAGCGCAATAAGCGCAGGTAAAAGCGCAGCCGCGCTTGCTTTCTACTCCGATGGAAGATAGATGTTGGTAGGGAAGGTAATCGTTCAAATCGGCCAATTCCCAAGCCGGACTAGGTATTATATCGCTGTCCGTCGGTTCGCCGTTACCGGTAAACAAAACTTGATCATTATTCCGGTAAAATATCCCTCTGATTTTTCCCGGATGCAAACCGTTATCTATAAACATAGGAAAGGAAACATCCGCTTCCCGGAAAAAGCCGAAACTTAGGGCGGGATTATCCGCCATAATTTGCTGCGGGCAGAGAGAAAATCCGCTCCCGCCCACTGCGATAACACTGTCAGGGGATCGCCTGGCAATAAAGTCCGTATATTTTACAAAATGCCGGTAATATAAAAACATATCGCTGTATTTGGTGGTGTCGAGATTTCTCAGGGAAACACCGATAATTTCCGGCTGGAAGGAATGGAGGATCTGCGCAGTTCCGGCGAAAGGATCATCTTTGGTATTGGGGTCGAAGATTTTTACGGTATGACCGGATAAATTCGCCGCCAGCACCGCTAATCCTAAAGGCGCGGCAGGCGGTTCTTTCCTCCCCAGATAAGATTGTAGAAGTAAAATCCGCATTTTGCCCGGCTTTGCTGAAAGAAAGGGATTTGCCAGATGAAGGTGAGATTTTTTAGGAAAAGAGAAAGATAAAGTACAATATCCGAACTTCCTGTCCCGGAATCCTATAAAAACCTCGCCCAAAGAACCTCCATTGCAATTATACAAATAAAATTATTCAAATTCAAGAGTTGAAGGCGGGATATTTAAAATATTAATCAGACCTTTTTATATTTTACATCGTGTTCAGTTCCACCTCTGATAAAAAAGTCTGGATTCCCGCTTTTCCCACAGGGACTATTGCATAGCGCGGGAATGACAGTACCGGGGTTTGAGCATAATTCATAAGGTTGAAATGTAAAATATTTTTCGCTCGGATTAATAACTTTAACACTCCGCCTTTCTGGCATACCCCTTGCTTAAACTTACCTTAAAAATACAACTATTAAGTTTAGCATGATTACTTTTTGTGTTTGTTATCGCAAAGAAATTGTCATTTACTGAAAAAACCTTCCGGAGGCAAAATGTTATCTTTCAAGAAATCTATACCTTTCATTCTCATATCACTCAACCTAATGAACGCTCAAGCAATTCAACCAGTAAAAACGGATACCGCAATTTTCGCCGGAGGCTGTTTCTGGTGTATGGAACAGCCTTTCGACCAAATCGAAGGTGTTGTGGAAACTACTGTCGGCTACACCGGCGGAAAAGTCGCCCATCCGACCTACGAACAAGTCTGTTCCGGTAAAACCGGGCATTATGAAGCGATTCAAATCGTGTATAATCCCGAAAAAGTATCTTACAACGCGCTGCTGGATCATTTCTGGCGGCAAATCGATCCTACCGACAGCGGCGGGCAGTTCGCCGATCGGGGTCAGCAATACGCTCCGGCGATATTTTATCAAAACGACCGGCAGAAAGTTCTGGCGGAACAATCTAAAGCCGCTTTACAAAAATCGAAGATTTTCGCTGACGACATCGCCGTGAAAATCCTGCCCGCGCAAAAATTCTATCCGGCGGAAGAATATCACCAATGTTATTACCGGAAAAATCCCGGTCATTACCAGAACTATAAAAAATTCTCCGGCCGGGAAGCCTTTATTAAAGAAACCTGGAAAGCCCATCCCCAGCCGATTTTACCCGCAGAAGAAACAAAAGCTTTCGATAAGCCCTCCGACAAGGAATTGTTGAAGACATTGACCCCTATGCAGTATCAAGTCACTCAGCGCTGCGGCACCGAACCGCCGTTTAAAAACGAATATTGGGACAATCACCGTGAAGGCATCTATGTCGATGTGGTCAGCGGCGAACCTTTATTCAGTTCCACCGATAAATTCGCTTCCGGCAGCGGCTGGCCCAGCTTTACCAAACCGCTGACGGAAGACAATATCGTGGAAAATACCGATGATTCTTTCGGTATGATCCGCACCGAAGTGCGCAGCAAATCCGGCGATTCGCATCTGGGGCATTTATTCGACGACGGGCCTGAACCCGCCGGAATGAGGTATTGCATCAATTCCGCTTCTCTGCGCTTCATCCCTAAAGAAGATTTGGAAAACGAAGGGTACGGGGAATACCTTTATTTGTTTAAAAAATAATGCCCTTGTAGGGACAGAACAATGTTCTGTCTTTACTTTTACTCCCACGATTAAAATGGTGGGCTATTATTACCGGCCACCAGCTACCATCCACCCGCCATCCCCCATAATTTGCTAATTTTCCTTCCTCTTTGTAACTTGCAGTATGATCGATAAAATCGGCGCTAAATTCCACTGGTATTTCAAGTGTAAAGCTGAGGAAATTGTCCCTTTGAAAGGCGACGCTTCCGCCCGGCAGATTTACCGGGTGAAATACGGGGATAATTCGGTGATTGCAGTTTACGGACCTAATCCGGCGGAAAACCGGGCGTTTCTTGGCTTTACCCGCAGTTTTTATGAAAACAAGTTTCCGGTGCCGCAAATCCTGTATTCGGATGAAAGCTCCGGTATTTATTTTCTGCAGGATTTGGGGGACGAAACTATATTTTCATTTATCACTCGTTATCGAAAAACCGGTTTTTCCCTATTGGAGCGGATTGGACTATTATATGAAATAGCTCTGGAATGGCTGGTTTGCCTTCAGACCGAAGGCGCGCAAATCCTCGATTTCGATCTTTGCTATCAAACTAGGGTTTTCGATTACCCGGCGTGGAAAATCGACCATGATTACTTTTTGCGTTGTTTTATCGATATATTCGCTGGAAAATCCCTTCCCCGCCTTGCATTGGAAAACGATTTGGAAATCCACCGGCAAATGCTTCTGCCTTTCACCGGTGATTTATTTATGTACCGGGATTTTCAATCCCGGAATATTATGCTTTGGCAAGGCAAGTCGTATTTTCTGGATTACCAATCCGGGCGGATAGGGCATCCCTGCTACGATTTGGCGTCCTTGCTCTATGACGCCCGCGCCGATCTGCCTGACGATTTCCGGGAGGAATTAAAGGAAAGGTATATCGACCGGATTTCAATTGAAGCTAAGATTTCCGCCGATGAATTGCGGGAAGCTTTCCCCCTCTACGCTTTGCTGCGCATCCTGCAGGCTTTAGGCAGTTACGGCAACAACGGGGTGAAGAAAGGTAAGACGGAGTATCTGGAATCCATCCCCTACGCCCTGAAAAATGCGCTGGGACTGTTCGATACTTACCCGGTCCTGCAAAAATTGACTGTTTTAAAAGAAGTCCTGACGGAAATGCGAAATTCGAAATTCTAAATCCGAAATTCTCAACAAAAACAAAAGCTGGATTCCGGCTTTCGCTCGGAATGACGCCCTATGGGCGTTTAGTCTGTGTCAGGCGGGGACGCCTGACACCACCGTTTATAGCTGCGCTGTTTACTCTTGCTCCGCTTTGAATTTAATATTAGATTTTAGATTTTAAATATCAGATATTTGCCTTTTACCAATGCCTGATGCCTAATGCCCAATGCCTCTTTATTAGTCCGAATTTACAGTTTAAGTTACCGCAGTAACTTGCCCGGCGATCCCTGCGGCAATGGCGGTGGTTTTGTCTTCGACTGCCGCAGTCTGCCTAATCCGGGGCGGCTAATTGAATACGCCGATTTGACCGGTCTGCACCGGCCGGTAATAGAATATCTGGAAAAACTCCCGGAAACCGGCGAATTCCTGCAATCTGTCGGCAAAATCGTAGAAAACACGGCGGAAAGTTACCGTAACCGCGGATTCACCGATTTGATGGTGAGTTTCGGCTGCACCGGCGGTCAGCACCGTTCGGTCTACTTCGCAGAAAAAACCGGGGAATATCTGAATTCGAAAGGATTCAACACCCGCGTCATCCATTGGGAATTGCAGAAAAACCAGCCGCATCACGCTGCTCCCTGCGCAATGATTTTAGCTGCGGGGGAAGGCACGCGTCTGCGTCCGTTGACCGACGATACTCCTAAAGCTTTAATGGAAGCAGGCGGCAAAACGATGCTGGATTGGAATATTGAAGCTTTGTCGAAAGCCGGTTTCAAAGAAATTACCGTCAACGCTTATCATCTGAAAGAACAGATTGTCGATTATGTCAAATCCAACTATACCTCAACCTCGCCAAAAATCCATCTATCTCAGGAAGAAACTTTGCTGGGCACCGGCGGCGGCGTCAAACGCGCTGCCCGCTATTTGCACAGCCCGCTCCCGGTGATGATACACAATGTGGATATTTACACTGAATTCGATTTGAGGGAGATTTACCGGCAATTTAATCCCGCCGATTTTGCCGCCGTTATCTGTCAAGAGCGCGCTTCTTCCCGCAGTCTGCTGTTCGATGAATCCGGCTGTTTAATCGGCCGGCGCACCGAAATAGGGGACATTATGGCGCAGACAGTGTCCGGGGAAATCCGGAATCTGGCTTTTGCCGGTATCCATATTCTCTCTCCGGAAGCGGTGGAAACTTTTCATACCTGCAATTCCCCGGATATCATCGATTATTATCTGGAGCAAGCGAAAAAAGGGAAGCGGATTCGGGCGGTCATCGCCGAAGGCAAGTGGTTCGATATGGGGACAGCCTTGAAATTGGGGAAATTGCGGGAGTTTGTGGACGGCCGCAGGTGAAAGGCAAATATCTAATATGTAAAATCTAAGAACTAATATTAAATTTAAAAGCAAAAGCGATTTGACAGGATTGACAGGATTTACAGGATTAAAACAACTCAAACAATGTTATTATTTCTCAAAAGTTTTTACTTTTCTCTGTGCTTCTTTGTTTTCTCTGTGACTCTATGGTGAACTCTTTTGCTTTTACCTAAATCCCCAATCCCAATTCCTAATTCCGGAAGTTGAATGCGCCGCCGCCAATTCATATCCTCCATAGGTAAATGCGCCTTCGCCGCCGGGACTTTGACTGCGGTATCTTCCCTTCCCGCCGCCGGAGCGACTTACCCGCCGCTTAAATACGAAGCCCGGTGGTACGAAAAACTGCCCAACAAGAAAGTCCGCTGTCAGCTTTGCCCTCGCAAATGCCTTATCGACAATCTGGAAACCGGTTATTGCGGCGTCCGCACTAACCGCGAAGGGATTTATTACACCTTAGTTTACGGCAATCCCGTCTCTTTCCATAACGACCCCATCGAAAAAAAGCCGCTTTTTCATTTCCTGCCCGGTTCCAAAGCTTTCTCTCTCGCCACGGTCGGCTGTAATGTCAACTGCAAATTCTGCCAGAATTGGGAAATTTCCCAAGTCGGCCCTGACCAAGTGCAAGCTTACGATGCCCCGCCGTCCTCAGTTGTGGACTACGCGAAACAAGCCGGTTCGTCTTCCATCGCTTACACTTATACCGAACCGGTAGTTTTCGCGGAATATGTTTACGATATCGCCGCCGCCGGACAAAAGCGCGGCCTCAAATCGGTGATGATTTCCAACGGCTATATCAATCCCGAACCAATGGCCGAATTAGGCAAAGTTCTGGACGCGGTTAAAGTCGATTTGAAAGCTTTCACGCAGAAATTCTATACCGATTTAGTCGCCGGAGAACTAAAACCGGTGCTGGATACTTTGCAGCTTTTAGTCAAGCTGAAAATGTGGACGGAAATTGTCTATCTGGTCATTCCCGGTCATAACGACGATCCCGGCGAAATCAAAGAAATGGCGCAGTGGATCAAGCGTGATTTAAATCCCTTAACCCCTCTGCATTTTTCCCGCTTTTACCCGCAATATCTGCTGAAAAATGTCCCACCTACTCCCATATCAACACTGGAAAAATGTTACGATATTTGCCGCGCCGAAGGTTTGAAATATGTCTATATTGGCAATGTTCCCCGCCATCAGGCGGAAAAAACCCATTGCCATCATTGCGGCAAAATCATCATCGACCGCAGCGGTTATCTGGTGGAAAAAGTCGACATAAAAAGCGGCAAATGCGTTTTCTGCGGAACGGTTATCCCCGGAGTTTGGAGTTGAAATTCTATTGACTTGGATTTAGTTTATTGATTCGTTTTTTGTTATATTAGGAACATTAACTTATTCAACTACTGAATTGAAACTGATAGACCTCCACATCCACGGCGTCCCCTGGCAATCAGGCTGGGCGAATTACCGCCGCACCGTTTGGCAAGGCTGGCAAAACGGATTGCACATTGTTGGCGTCAGCGAACATGGGCCCCGCTTCAATCACCGCGTGCCTTTCCGCAGTTTACACCTCGCCGAACTGGATAAATATTTCGATATTCTGGAAGAAATCCGTCTGGAATTCGCCGGGGAAATCGAAGTGCTTTTCGGATTGGAATTGGACTATAATGAACGGATGGCGGAATATTACGATAAATTGCTGCCCAGACTGCCGCTGGATTATGTCATAGGTTCGATTCATTCCGTCGACGATTGGATACCGGAAATCCCGGAAACTTACCAATCCAGCATCTACGCCGGGAAAACCGCGAAACAGCTTTACCAAGCCTATTTTGGCAAACTTTTGGAAGCCGCCAAATCCGGGCTCTTCGACTTCCTCGCTCATCCCGATTTGGTGAAGAAAGCCCTGCCTCATCTGCAAATGCGGAAACCGGATAACCTGCAGCCTTTATACTCGGAAACCGCCAAAATGCTCGCCGTCTGCGATGTCGGCGTTGAAATCAACACCCGCGGCAAACTGCTGCCCGATGTGGGAGAATTTTACCCTGATGGCGAGTTCCTTAGTGAATGCCGACGCGCCGGCGTCCCCCTCACTATCGGTTCCGACGCGCATCAATATCAAAATGTCGGTTCCGGGATAGAAGAAGCCTTCCAATATGCGCAAAAATTGGGATTTAGCGAAGTCAGTATTTGGCGGAAAAGGGAACGTTTCATCCATTGAATATTTTAATTCAAATTAAAAAAAGGAGTCAACTATGCGTCACTTTAATCTTTTTATTTGCATTATATTACAATTCTCAGCTCTTATTTCAATTTCCCCGGTGAATGCTCAGGATAGTTTAAAAGAAGTTAAAAACAAGCTGGAAGCGATCAATGAGGCACGGGTTCAAGCCGCCTTGGACGGCGACTATGAAGCTCTACTTAAATTTTTAACTGACGATGTCATCATCGATCCCCCTTTTGAACCGATTATTAAAGGCAAAAAAGCGCTTCGCAAACGCGATGAAATAAGCCGGAAGATCGGGCTTAAATACCATTCTGTCAGCGGTACCATCGAAGATATGTGGATAGTAGGCGACAAAATCTACGAGCGCGGAGTCTGGGGGATGTCAATCACTACTAATGACCTCAAACAGCCTATCGCTTCCTATGGTTCGTATTTTCAAATTTGGAGAAAGCAAGGCGATTCTTATCTGATCGAATATGTTATTTCCAATCTGGATTATGATCCGTATGCGAAGTAATCTCTATGGGTAGTGACAGAACAATGTTCTGTCACTACAAATATTTGATATGGTAAGCGGTAATAGTGGTGTCGATTCTCTGCAATCGATACCAATTGCCGGTATTTTATAGACAAAAGCAAAGACACTGGATTCCCGCTTTCCAGTTTGTCCGAGAATGAGAAAAAACGCAATACATACCATTCTGCGAATATTATAAGTGTTGTATAAACAAATACCTCTGGATTCCCGCTTTCGCGGGAATGACAGCTTCGGGGCGTTTTCGGACAGA
>Ga0172375_10005272_pt1 | contig 18707 bp, 20 predicted proteins | sample LakKiv1m_FD_114537 | JGI IMG/M metagenome (GOLD analysis project Ga0172375, IMG submission 114537) | Freshwater microbial communities from Kabuno Bay, South-Kivu, Congo - kab_092012_11.1m | ecosystem: Environmental > Aquatic > Freshwater > Lake | place: Democratic Republic of the Congo...
GGGGCTTGTGGTGGCTTTCGTGGGTTACCGTTTCTACGCCAAGTATATTGACTCCAAAGTCATTCAAGCCGACGCTAAACGGGCCACACCCGCCAAGATGTACATGGACGGCGTAGAGTTCGTGCCCACGAGCAAGAACATACTCTACGGCTACCAGTTCAAGTCCATCGCAGGTGCGGGGCCGATAATCGGGCCCATCATCGCCATCCAGTGGGGATGGCTGCCGGCGCTACTCTGGATCTTGCTGGGGACGCTCTTCATTGGTTGGGTTCACGATTATTCCAGCGCGATGATAGCCGTGAGGAACGAAGGAGCCTCCTTCGGCGGTTTGAGCCACAGGCTCATCTCCCCGCGGGCACGGGTGATCCTGCTTTCGTTCATCTATTTTTACCTCCTGTTGATCGTCGGCGCGTTCGGCAACGTGGTCGTTAGCACTGCGGTGGGCCTGAAGGCCTCTCCTATGGCGTGGTTGTTTCTTACCATCGCAGGCGTTTTGGCAGGCCAAATGATCTATCGCTGGAAGCGGGACATCATCCTTACTACCGTGGTAACGGTCGTCATTGCATTCTTGGGGATCTGGATTGGCACCAAGGCGCCTTCCGATTACCTCTTGGGCGCATCCGTGGCCAACAGCCGGTGGGTATGGTGCATCTGCGCTTTTGTGTTCTGTTACTTTGCATCGGTGCTGCCCATATGGCGTTTTGCCCTTCCGATCAACTACGTTGCGGCTTACATCGTGTTCTTCGGTCTTTTTTTCGGTATGATCGGGGTCGTTATTCTGCATCCGGACTTCACGCTGCCGGCTTACACTTCCTTTGAAATCCCCATAGGGTATCTTTGGCCGGTCATGTTCGTGACCATAGCCTGCGGGGCTATTTCGGGATGGCACAGCATAGTCTCCAGTTCGGGAACCGCCAGACAACTGGAGAGCGAACTTGACGCGAGACCCGTTGGTGCAGGCGTTATGTTCCTCGAGATGATGCTGGCGCTTTTTGCTCTGATCATCGCAGGGACGATCTTCACCTCAGCCACTGAGTATGCTGCGGCCCTGCAAAAGGGACCGGGCGGAGTCTTCGCCGCGGGTGTCGGCACGTTCCTAAACGCGGTGGGTATGCCCATGGAGCTTGGCCGCTCTTATGGCAGCGTCATGATGATATTTCTTGCCATCACCATCATGCAGCTTGTTGTCCGGTTCATGAGGGTCGCCACATCCGAGCTCCTCAGTGACGTAAGCCCGATATTCAAGAACGTTCACGTGGGCACCATCGTGGCGAGCATCCTGGGCATAATCCTGGTTATGACCGGATGGTGGCAGTACATGTGGGTCCTCTTCGGGGGGGCCAATCAGCTCATGGCATCGCTGGCACTGATGCTGGTCGCTGCCTGGCTCATGTCTGAAGGCAGGCCTTCCGGATGGGCCTTTTACCCCATGATCTTCATGTTCGTCACCACCATTGCGGCTCTCATTCTGACCTCGTACAGGCTGCTGACAAAGGTGTTCACCGGAGCCATCAAGGGTACCGAGGCGATCATAGGGAACACTCTGATGGGATTGGCGGGTGTCTTCCTGGTCGTTGCAGCCCTGATACTGGCTTTTGAAGGCTTCAAGGCCTTCAAGAGATACAGGCAAGCCAGGGTGACCGGCGCTCCATCGAGGGCCTAGAGAGGAAAAGAGAAGCGGGGAAGATTTTCTATGTGAATGCGCCGTGGAGGGACTTTTTGCAAAAAGTCCCTCCCCGGGACCCCTCCTCGAAAACTCCCAATATATTGGTGGCTGTCGCTGGTTGCTTCTCGTTTGTAGTTCAGGTAGGATGTGGTGAACGAAGTGAACCACGTCTGTTTCTTCAATATTGTCGTACTCTACCGGGAGCATGAAGGTTCCTGTAGGAATGCGGCGGAGTCAATCATTGTATCGTGGGTTTTCGTGCAAGGTGCTCGACGAGAACCTCCCCGAAAACTCTTGGAATTATAATCTCCCGTATCGGTCTTTTCAGACTGCGGGATGTCCTGGAGTACAACATGTCTGAAGACGAAAAGAAAAAAGGCGGATTCTTTCAGGCGGTCAAGGAATTCGTCTACGGTGTTGCCGCCCACGACTCGGCTCGATACGCTCTCAAGACGCGAGCCAGTATGGAGCATCTGTTCATACTGATCACAATGGGAGATATGCTGGGAGTCCCGATTCTGCCCCCGTACTATTCGTTGAGACTCCTCCCTTACGTTGTGCCGCAGATATCTACCTGGAAGCGCAGGATGCTCCGGGAAAAGGATCTTACCGACGCCCTGGCGTGACGGCACCCGCACGGCGACTCAAAACACCGGAAGACCGCATGGGGGAATCGGTATCCGGGGTGCCGTCGCCGGTTGGACGTGAGAATTGAGCGCACTCCCCGCGTGAAGGAATGCGAACCAATCAGTGCCACTCCTCAAGGAGCTTATTCTTATGTCATTAGCAAGAATCTTCGAACAATACCCTGATCGGCGCTACATAATGTTCGGCGGAAAGGGTGGTCTCGGAAAGACTACGTTCTCTGCCGCCACGTCCTATTATCTAGCCAAGACCGGAAAGAAGGTCCTCGTTTTCTCCGTTGATCCGCAGGCCTCTCTCACCGACATTTTCCAGCGTGACATCTTTGGCAAGGGGCCCACCGAGATAATGCCGAATCTCTATGCCCAGGAAATAGACGCGGACCACCGCGTTAAAGAATACCAGAACGAAATCCGCAAGAAAATCCTGGACATGTACGGGATGGACCAGATCCCGGAAGAAATCGAAAGCTACATCCAGGCGGCAGCGGCAGAACCGGCCATGGAAGAGAGCGCTATCTTCGACGAGGTCGTGGATATAGTCGTCAAAGGCGAATTCGATTATTACATTTACGACCTGGTGCCTCTTGGTCACGCACTCTATTATCTGAGCATGGCTTCGGTTTACGATGCCTGGATTGACAAAATCACTGGTCTCCGCGAGCAGATGCGGGAATACGACCAGGTAGCGGCCGTCATGAGGCGCGAGAAGGAGCTTGACGAGGACGCCATCCTCAATGAGCTTCTCTACATCAAGGACCGGATCAACAAATCTTCCAGCATCCTTACGGACAAGACGAAGACGGCTTTCTTTTTCGTTGTGACAGCGGAGGAGATGGTGATCAAGGACACCGTCAAGGCTGGGGAACTCTTCGCCAAGTTCGATGTTCCGCTGAGTGGTTACATCATCAATCGAGTCCTGCCAAACGAACTCAAGACCCAGAACATCCCTGAATACCTGAAGAACAGGCTGGAAATGCAGGATCATTACCTCGAAGTGATTGACAAGGAATTCCAGGGCCAGATTCTGGCTTCAGTTCCCGAGATGGAACGAGACGTGACCGGGCTGCCAATGATAGAGAAACTGGCCCGGGTCATGTTCGGCGACTTTTAAAGGGACCGGGGGTAAGCCGTGAACAGCATAACCATAAGCATGAAACAGTATCTGAAAGACCATCCCAAGCTAAAATACATATTCTTCGGCGGCAAGGGAGGTGTTGGGAAGACGGTGATGGCGGGCGCAGCGGCCCTATGGTCGGCTCAACAAGGAAGAAGGACCCTGCTGGCTTCCACCAACCCGGTTCACAGCCTTTCCAACCTGTTCGAACAGAACGTCTTCGGCAGACCGGTGGTGGTATGCGACGAAGACAACTGCTATGCATTCGAGATTGACACCAAGGAAACCATCGAGCGATCCAAGCGCGAAATACGGGAAAAGATTAACTGGTTCCTGAAATTCGCGGACATAACAACCAAGGCGGAGGACTTCATCGAGTCCGCGACCATGAACCCCGCGTTTGAAGAGTCGGCCATGTTCGAGAACATGATGGACCTCATGTTCAAGGACGAGTACGACTTCTACGTCTTCGACACTGCTCCCACGGCCAACGCCCGCCGGCTTCTGGGCATGTCCAAAGTTTACGGCTTGTGGGTCGAGAAGATGCTCAAGAGCCGCGAAGAAGCCAAGTCCCTGCGCGAAATGCTCTCCTTCTCCAAGAAGAATGAAGAAGATCCGCTCCTGGACTATCTCATCAGCTTCAAAGGCAGGATGAGCCACGCGAAGGATCTCCTCACCGATGATAAGCTCACGTCCTTCTTTTTCGTGACTCTGCCGGAGAGCCTGCCTATCGCGGTCATCACCCGTTTCATCAACTGGTTCCACGAATTCGGCATCCCCGTGGGCGGCGTCGTCGTAAATGGCTTGATAGAGAAGAGCCAGCTTTCCGGTGATTCCGCCGAGTTCGTCCGCAACCGGGTGATAATGCAAGAAGAGCACATGGCGGAAATCTGGAAGCTGTTTGGCGACAGGGTTCGGGCTATCGTGCCTCTTTTCGAGACGGAGGTCAAAGGCGCCGCCATGCTCAACCGCCTGGTCAAACATCTGATGGCGGACAACGGGCCTCCGCTGTAAATCCGATTCAAGAAAAGGAGTCCAAACGGATGGATGATTATAGCAGTTGCCAGATGTTTTGACCGGTTTGCTCTGACGACCTGGGGGCTTCCGAAGGAAGGTTTAACGGCTCTGCGTTGTCCGAAGTGAGGGGGTCTCCAGGTCGGCGGCCATCCAATCGGACATTATTTTTGGCAACTGCTATATACCTCGCCCCAATGGGAAAGCTCAGCGCTGTTAACCATTGACGTGCAAAGAGATTTCACGTTCGAGGGGTGAGTATTGCATTCCGGGAACCTTGGAAGCACTGCCGGCGATGCGTACCATTGCAGAGGCCTATTGTAGGGTGAGACTCCCGATTGCGAACATCGTGAGGCTGTATGAGCCGGATGGCCCCAACGCCGATTTGTGCCGCCGTGCTATGATCGAGGCAAAGGCCGCCGGCGGGAGACAGCCGGCTCAGCATTGGGGTCAGCCGCCCAGATATGCGTCAATGACCTTCGGATCATTGAGTAACTGCCGGCATGTTCCAGACAGCACGATGCGTCCTGTTTCCAGAACGTAGCCGCGATGCGCCACCCGGAGCGCCTGCTTGGCATTCTGTTCCACGAGGAGCACAGCGGTCCCGGAACGGTTGATCTCCTGCACGATGCCGAAAATTTCCTGCACAATCAGCGGAGCAAGTCCCATCGAGGGCTCGTCCAGGAGAAGGAGAGTCGGTCGAGCCATCAACGCTCTCCCTATTGCCAGCATCTGCTGTTCGCCTCCACTCAGGTTTCCCGCCGATAAGTTTGCCCTCCTCCCAAGGATGGGGAACCGGGACACCACCTTCTCGAAATCGTGGGCCACTCCGTCGCGATCCCTGCGGCTGTACGCTCCCAGTTCGAGGTTCTCACGGACTGTCATGGTGGTCAGGATTGCCCGCCCCTCGGGCACTTGTACGATTCCGCGGCGCACAATCTCCTGTGGGGGTAATTTTGCGAGAAGAGCACCTTGGAAGCTGACGGCTCCCCTGGAAGGTCTTAGAAGTCCGGAGACAGTATGGAGGGTCGTAGTCTTGCCGGCGCCATTGGCCCCAATAAGAGCGACGATTTCCCCTGCCCGCACTTCGATGTCCACCTGATGCACCGCGCGGATGTGACCATAGTTTACCGTAAGGTCACTGATCCTGAGCAAGGACTCCGCCATCTCCGTCATCCTTTCCCAAGTACGCTTCGATCACCTGAGGGTCCTCTCGGATTTCTTCCGGCGTCCCACTCGCGATCAATCGTCCGAAATTCAACACGGTTATCCCGTGGCAAACACCCATCACCAGCCGCATGTCATGCTCGATCAGGAGAATGGTGTAGCCGCGTCCGTTGATGTTCTGTAGCTGAGTCATGAGTTCCTCGGTCTCGGCAGGATTCATGCCCGCGGCGGGCTCGTCCACAAGAAGTACTCTTGGTTCGGTAGCCAAGGCGCGAGCAAGCTCAACCTTACGTTGTTCTCCGTATGAAAGGCCGCCGGCCTCCAAAGTCGCTTTGCCCTCGAGGTTGACCCACGACAACAGCTCCAAAGCCCGTTCCCGTGCCTTCCTTTCCTCTCGCCGGTGGTACGGGAACGCCAGAAGGGTGGATACCAGACCGTAACTCAGTTGGTCATGCATCCCGACCATCACGTTTTCGAGGAGGGTCATTTGCGGGAAGATCCGGATGTTTTGAAACGTGCGCCCAATGCCCGCGCGGGTGATCTTGTGAGCAGGCAGCCGTGTCAGTTCACGGTCTCCCAGGCTCACTGTCCCGGCTGTAGGATTCAGTAATCCGGTGACCACATTAAAGAGAGTCGTCTTTCCCGCACCGTTGGGCCCGATTAGCCCGTAGATCGATCCTTCCGGAACCTTGAAGGAGACCCCGTCGAGGACTCGGAGCCCCCCAAAGCGCTTGCTCAGCCCTTCGATACCAAGCATGGGACCTCCTCCGCTTCGCCTTCTGTGTCCGCTTTTCCCCAGGGCCGACACCATGCCAAGAGCCGACGATCCCAGATGCCGTTGGGCAGGTAGATGACCACGAGGATTAGAATGAGCCCATTCACGGCGAGGCGGAATTCAGCCAGAAACCTGAGCAGCTCCGGCAGAAGCGCCAGGATTGTAGCCCCGATCATTGGCCCCACGAAGCTTCCTGTCCCACCCAGTATCGCTCCTGTCAAGATGTCTACTGCGGGATCGAACCCGTACTCCCGCGGGGAGACGAAGTATGTGAAGTGTGCGTTGAGCCCGCCCGCCACTCCGGCGATCGCGGCCCCGAGCACGAAGGCGAGCATCTTGTAATAGGTCGTGTTGATGCCCATGGTCTTGGCAGCAACCTCGTCCTGCTTGATGGCCTCAAAGGCCCGGCCGATCTTCGACCTGCGTAGCCGTACGAATCCGTAGACGAGGAGAGACATGGCGGTCACTACATGCCAGAACTCGGTCTTCATCGGCACGCCGTTCAGGCCCATGGCGCCTCCCGTGATCTCCATGTTGAGGAAGACCACCCGCATCACCTCACCAAAGCCGAGGGTGGCCATTGCCAGATAGACCCCCGAGAGACGAAGAGTTGGAATCCCGATCACCAAGGCGACGATCGCGGGGAACAGGGCTCCCAGCGCCAGCGCCTGATAAAAGGGAGCACCCAACTTCATGGTGGCCAGCGCCGAGGTGTACGCTCCGATACCCATGAAGGCAGCATTGCCAAGTGAGAGCAACCCGCATGAGAGGGTAAGATAGATAGACAGGGCCAGCATGGCGTGTACGCCGATGGAGTAGATCAACGTGTTGTAGGTGGCCCACAGCATTCCGAGATCTTCTAACATTCCAAGCCTCCGGTCATCTTCATGCCTTGCGCTCTACCACTTGTCCGAAGAGGCCGGATGGCCGAATGAGCAGGATCACAAACAAGAGGCCGAAGGCGACCGCGTCACGGTAGTCACTGGACAAGTACGCAACGCTCATAACTTCGACTATTCCAAGAAAGAGGCCGCCGACCATTGCCCCCCGGACGTCGCCCATACCCCCCAGGATGATGGCTGCGACACCCTTTGGCAGTAACGGCTGTCCCATGAACGGAAAGATGGCGTTAAACGACAGCCCTATCAGCACACCGGCTCCTCCCCCGAAAGCAGCGGCGGTGAAACAGACCAAGGCAAAGACCACTTCCACGTTCACTCCGAGAAGATGGGCTGTCTGAGGGCTTTCAGCGACGGCTCTGACCGCTTTCCCGAGTCTCGTCCTCTTGAGGACCAGCACTAGACCGGCCATGAGGCTAAGTGAAAGAAGCACAATGGACAACTGCAAGGCCGTCACATGCACTTCTCCCACTTGAAAGCTCAACTCGGGGATCGTGCCGGGGGGAAAGCGCAAGACCTCAGCACCGAAGAGCCCTTGAGCCACGTTGGTCAAGAAGATGGCTGCGCCGATGGTCGCAATCATGGGCATCAGGTGGTGAGCGCGGCGTGCACGCAGAGGTTTCAGCATCACCTGATCGATCACGAGCCCCAAAATGCCCGAGCCAAGCATCGCTATGGGCAGTGCGAGCCATATACCGACATTCGTCTTGGCTACCAGCACGAGCGCCGCATACGCTCCAAGCATAAACACCGCACCGTGGGAGAGATTGATTACCTCAAGGACCCCGAAGACCAAAGTGAATCCCAGTGCGAAAAGAGCATACACGCTCCCGAGAGCGATAGCGTTTGCAACTTGTTGACCGAACATCAGGAAGCTCCCTGAAAGCCCGTCCCGAGACGAGGCTTCTCAGCCAGGCACGGTTCGATGGGCACACGAATCGTCAGTCCAGCGAGACGAACTTGCCGCCTTTGGCGATGAACACATGGGCCTGCTGTTCGGCGTCGTAGCCCGTTTCGATTCCGGGCTTGGGCGGGGCCTTGCGAAAGCAGAAAGGACCTGTGGCGCCTTCGACTCTCACATTCGGTAGCTCATCGCGCAACCCCTGGCGGTCTTTCTCCAGGTTTCCGGTGAGCTTTGTCTTCTTCAGCGCCTCGGCCACGATACAGAGGGCATCGTACGCCTGGGCAGCGAACTGGTCCGGTTCGGCGCCGAACTTCTTGATGTAGGCTGCAATAAAGGCCTTGTTCTTAGGTCTCTGGTCTTCAGAGGACCAGGGGCCTCCCATGATGGTGCGGTCCGCAGCTGCGCCGGCGATGTCGAACAGTTTTGGTGAGTTGAAACCGTTTCCGCCTATGAACGGGACACCGATACCGAGCTGTCGGGCTTGGAGGATCATGTTTGCCGCCTCCTCGGCGAGGGCCGAGCAGACGATTGCGTCAGGATTCTGGGCCTTGATCTTGGTGAGCTGTGCCCGGAAATCTACGTCGCCTTTCGCGAAGGTTTCGGTGCTGGTAACGGGTATAGCCTGCGCATCGAGAGCAATCTTGAATACGTCGTAGCCGCTCTTGGTGAAGGCGTCGTCATTTCCATACAACACGGCCACCTTCTTGATCGCGAACTTCTTGACGGCCTCCCGCAGGGTCACCGGTAGGACATCGGCTTCCATGATGGAGTTTCGAAAGGTCCACGGCCCCATGTCGGTGATACCGCTAGCCGTGTTGCTCGTCCCAAACACGACGACCTTCGCGTGGTTGGCAAAAGGGTCTGCCGCAAAGGCGGAGTTAGACAGTGTCGGCCCGAAGATCCCCAGGACTTTGTCCTTGAAGATGAATTTCTTAAAGACGTTGATCGCCTCCTCTTTTTTCCCCTGTTCGTCTTCGATGACAAGCATGATGTTCTTTCCTTGCACGCCGCCGGCAGCGTTGATCTCTTCCGCTGCAAGCACAAAACCGTTTCGTATCATCACGCCGTATTTTGCAGCGGCACCTGTCAGGGCCTCTGCTACACCGAACTTCACTTCGCCGGCTGAGGCCGTTCCGCTAATCAGCCCTAGTAATACAGCAAACACTCCATGGATTAATCGCTTGGTCATGACGTCCTCCTCACTCGTGCGCTGGATTGTGGTTTTGTTGACGGTTTGGCGGTCCGGACACCAGCGTCTTCGCTATGAACGGACACACAATCGTTGTTATCGTCCCGGCAGACGACCAGGATTCTTGTTTGGACCGACGGACATCCAGATCTGCATGTCCATGGCCGCGCGTTGCCACTGAAACCGTTCGTGGTTCCGGGGAAGTCTGCAACATCCGCCCGGAGGCGTAAACGCAGTTCTCCCGCGAGGCGACGAGTTTTCGCGTCACTCTCTACAGGCCGCTTCATCTCCGGGAATCAACGATTTCCTCGCATCGCGGCAAGAGATTTTCTGCAACCACATCGTATGGAGACAGGAGACTAGGAAGGGTAAATCCCTTAGTATTCTGGACGCGACCCCAATATGTTGGTGTCAGCGCTTGGTGATCGCACGCCCTCATCTTGATAGGACCGATGGGGGTCTCAATGGTTAACCCCTCAAGAGCATTGACGACTTCCTCGGTATTAAAGGTCCCAGCTTTCCTTATGGCTTCCACGAGAAAGCGTGCAGCGCAGTATGCTCCGAAGACGGTGGTTCCCGGTGGAATCGGAGAGGACACGCCCTCTTTCTTGGCGAACTCCGTGTACTTCTGAACAAACGCTCTATTTGCTGGTGTATCTGGGTGATACCAGAGATAGCTGGTACTTCCGAAGGTGTTCTCGCCCAGAGGGGTATCAGCCAGCGCAGCGACCATTATGGGATCCGGGAGGAGGACGAGAAAAGGACGTGTTTTTTTCAAGACCCCGGCTCCGGCAGCTTGCTTCATGAATCCGGCCATTCCTGAAGCACCAACGGCCACGTATACCGCAGAGGGATTCTTCGCCATTATTTCTCTCATGTACGGAGAATAGTCGTCCGTCTTCAGCGGTATCCAAGTTTCACCCAACTTCTCCACGCTCGGCTGCAATTTCTCTAGTTCCTGCCAAAAGTTCTGGGCTATTGCACGGCCGTATTCATAGTCTTCGCCCACTATGAACCACTTGAGATACTTCCTATATTTTGCGTAACGCGCGCCGGATTTACCGTCGATCATTGAATTGGGACATGAACGAAACACGTACCTGTGTCCTTTTTCTCCTGTGATTCGATCACTTCGGGCGACGTGCACCATGAATATCTTTTTGTGTTCTCCCGCGATCTTTGAAACTGCGAGGGCAGACGAGCTGCTGGTAGTTCCTCCCAGGAAGTGTACCCCCTCTTTGAGTATGAGTTCCTCTGCCGCTGCCCGTGCCTTTTCCTCCGAGAACTCATCGTCTCGTGCTATTATTTCAACACGTCGTCCGTTGAGTCCGCCACTGGAGTTTATTTCTTCAGCGACCATCTTCCAGCTCAGCAATGCCGGGTTCCCAAAAGCAGCCGCAGGTCCTGACAACGCGTCGATAATACCGATCTTGATAAGCTCGTCGGCTGGACTTGAAGCTGGGTGTAGCGTCAAGCCGAGAAGCATAATTACCGATCCAATCAAGAGTGAACTGCTCCGACGAAAACGTTGGGAACCATACATGTCATCACCTCGATTCTTCCTGGGCCTCGCGGCGCGTTACTTTCGAAGAGTTCCGGGATATCCAGGCGGAATGTGAAACTTGCCTGTTCCCGTGAACACCCGCTCCCGCACTTCACGATCGCTTTCGGGCTTTCGGACGCACTGGTCCACTTCACCTCGGAACTCGTCGTTGACCTCGTTCACCTTGCCGCGGTTGAGGGTAACCCACTCGACGCGTCCTTCCTTTTCGAGCGTGCCACGATGCGTTCACAAGTCACTATCCGATATTGATCACCCAGCCGTACGGATCGGATTCGCGGCCTGTCTGTATCGCAGTGAGACGGTCAAAAAGTTTGTGGGCTGCCTCACCAGTCTTGCCGTCGGCCACCACATAGTCTTGCCCCCTGTAGCGAAAACTGCTCACCGGCGATATCACCGCGCCCGTCGCCACTCCGAAGACTTCTTTCAGGCTCCCATCTACAACGGCTTGCACGAGCTGGTCGATGGTGACTTTCCGTTCCCCGCACGTGTAACCCAAGTCACGGGCAAGCTGAAGCACACAGTCGCGCGTCACACCGGGTAGGATCGTTCCGCAGAGGGGTGGAGTGATGATCTGGTCATTGATACGGAAGAAGATGCTACTGGCCCCCACCTCCTCAATGGAAGCCCTGTCCGCCCCGTTGAGCCATAGCACCTGTGCAAAGCCCTGAGCGTGGGCCTCCTGGCCGGCCAGCATAGACGCGGCATAATTAGACGCAGTCTTGGCTTCGCCGACGCCGCCCGGCCACGCCCGGACGTATTTGTCGGTGACCATAATCTTGACTGGCTCGAAGCCTTCGGGATAGTACGCACCCACAGGGGAAAGAATGATGTAAAACAGATACTCGCTACCGGTTCGCACGCCGACGAAGGGATCCGTAGCAATGACCGTCGGTCTAATGTAAAGCGACGTTCCCGACTTCCTGGGTATCCAATCGCGGTCTGTCCTCACTAAAGCGCTCACATGGTCCATGAATAGGTCCGGAGCTATCGTCGGGATGCAAAGCCTCTCGCAGGACCGATTGAAGCGTGCAATGTGCTTGTCGGGCCGGAACAGGAGGATCTCGTCGGATTTGGGGCCGAGGAATGCCTTCAGTCCTTCGAAGACCTGCTGGCCATAATGGAATACGAGCGCGGCGGGATGGAGCCTGATGTTGCCCAGCGGGGTGATTTCCGCACTTTGCCACTCTCCGTCGCTGTAACGCATAGTAAGCATGTGATCGGTAAAGATCCTTCCGAACCCCAGATTGTCTTCGTCGTAGCCTTCCAACCCGGGCCGGTTGCGGGGCACTTTTGTCATAATCATTTCTCCGAGCCGGTCACTCCTATAGTCCGGGAGCTATGGGGCGGTACTGTGTTCCCTGCGGTTGCGATCGCCTGTTGGATCGGTGACTGTGTACCGCTCAGTGCGAGCTTCGGCTGCTATTCAGTAGGAGCCCGAAGGCGATCCAAGAGGGTTCGACCAGCGGTGAGGGCTATTCGGTTGACTTCCACCAAGTGCTGTTTAGCTATTCCAAAGTAGTTGACCAAGGCATCCTGCACGGCTTCAATCGAGACGACGCGGCTTATGGCGAGGTAGGAACCCAGCATGACCATGTTGGCCGCTCGCGGAAGTCCCACGTCGCGAGCTATTTGATCTGCCTGCACTTGGTATACATCAAGGCCAGTTCCTTCCGAGGGTGCTTGCACCCTGGAGGAATTCAGCACAAGCAGGCTGCCTGTTCTCAGCTGTGGCCCGAACTTAACCAGGGACGGTTCATTGAAAATCAGAGCTGCGGACACGTCTTCCGCCAGCGGAGAACCTATAGGTCGGTCGGATATAGTCACGGCGCAAGCGGCAGTCCCCCCACGTTGTTCGGGACCGTAAGAAGGCATCCAAGTGGCATACTTGCCGTCTGCTGCAGCTGCACGGGCCAGGACTTGCCCGCACGTCAACACTCCTTGCCCGCCAAAACCTGCGATCAGCGCTTGATGATACATGATCCCTCAACCACATTTTATCTCGTGCCGGCAGGACTGAGGCTCCTCACCGTATTCTGCAACTGCTCTCACGTGCGATGGCTCTTTGAAAACTCCCAACGGATAGTAAGCAATCATTTGTTCTTTGATCCAACGCAATGCAGTCAACGGTTCCATGCCCCAGCAGGTGGGACAGGCAGACAATACCTCCACCATGGAGAACCCCAACCCTTCTTGCTGACAACGAAACGCTTTTGTAATACTCTTCTTGGTCCTAACGACCCCGGCAGGATTGTTCACGGCCACCCGGGCTATGTAGGCAGGCCCGTCCAGGGCAGATAGCAGTTCTGCCATCCGCAGTGGGTAACCATCCCGCGTCAGATCCCTCCCACCAGGTGAGGTTGCCGTTTTTTGCCCGGGCAAAGTGGTGGGTGCCATCTGGCCGCCCGTCATGCCATAGTTTGCATTATTGATGAAAACCACGGTGATGTTTTCCCCGCGTGCTGCCGCGTGGACAATCTCGGTCAGGCCGATGGACGCCAAGTCACCGTCACCTTGGTACGTGAAGACAATACGATCCGGGAGTACCCGTTTGATCCCTGTCGCCACCGCCGGCGCCCGTCCGTGGGATGCTTCCTGCATGTCCAAGTCCAGGTAGTCGTAAATCAGAACCGAACAACCCACGGACGCGACGCCTACCGTCTTTTCACGCAGGCCGAGGTCGTCGATTACTTCAGCCACGAGTCGGTGTACCACACCGTGGCCACAGCCCGGGCAATAATGGGATATTGCGGGCGTCAGGGTGTTCGGGGGGGTGTAAGAGAAACGAGTCATTTTTCTTCCCCTTTTATGATTCGCCGGACTTCGGCTTCAATCTCGCGTGCCGAGACTACGATTCCACCCATGCGGCCATAGAAGTGAATCTCTCGACCAGGCAGGGCCAGTCGCACGTCGTCCACCATCTGACCGGCATTCATCTCCACAGTCAGTACGTGTGCCGCCCCGACGGCGGCAGACTGCAAAGACTCTGCGGGAAAGGGCCATAAGGTGACGGGCCGAAACAATCCAGCCCTTATTCCAGTCTCCCTCAGACTATCCACGGCACTTCGAGCCACCCTGGCGCAAATCCCGAAAGCGACAATCAGCAATTCAGCGTCTTCAACACAGTAGCCTTCCGACATAACCTCATTGGCGCCCATTTGCCGGTACTTGGCCTGCAGATGAAGGTTGTGAGCCTCCATTTGGTCGGGATCCAGGTACAAGGACTTTATTACCCGTCGTTGACGCCCCTTACAGCCATCTGTGATCCATGGCTTGGCGCTCTCATCAGTCTGTGCTTCAGGCAACACGACGGATTCCATCATTTGTCCCATTACGCCGTCAGTGAGCAGCACAACCGGAGTGCGGTAAAGCTCAGCTTTGGCGAAGGACTTGAAGACCAAGTCCACCATCTCCTGCACCGACGCCGGAGACATGACCAGCACGCGGTAGTCGCCGTGTCCGCCACCCCGGGTAGCCTGGAAGTAATCTCCCTGTGACGGCTGTATAGTTCCCAGGCCGGGGCCGCCACGCATGACGTTGACTATCACACACGGGAGTTCCGCTGAGGCCAGGAAGGAAACCCCTTCTTGCTTCAGGCTTGTACCGGGCCCGGATGAGGAGGTTAGCACCCGGGCACCGGCACCGGCCGCCCCGAAGACCATGTACACAGCCGCCAGTTCACTCTCCGCCTGCAGGAACGTTCCGCCCACTGCCGGCATGCGCCGGGCGAGGTATTCCATCAGCTCGGTTTGAGGCGTAATAGGATAGCCGAAATAGTAACGGCAACCTGCTCGGACCGCGGCCTCACCTATTGCTTCATTCCCTTTCATCATCACTTGCATGAGTGTCGTCCTTTTGAGCGAAAGCAAATACGACGTCAGGACACATCAGGCAGCATTGTAAGCACCCCCGACAGGCCCCAGCGTCGGTTATTTTCACCTCCGGATAACCGCGTGGGTTGAAGTGATCGCTCAAAACCAGTATTTTCGGCGGACAGAAGGCCGTGCAAATACCGCAGCCCTTGCATCGTTCGCCCCGGATGGCAGGTCCAATTCGGCCGACCGCGGTTTCCGATGAGCAGGTTTGCTGGATTGTAGCCATCATTGACCTCAGGAGATCTTTGTTCGGAAGGCTAGAGCACATCTTGTGCCATCTTCTTCAGACATGTCGCAAATAGTGCTCCAGAAATCCGGGAAACAGCTTCAGAGGCCTGGAATTGCACATGCCAACCTTCCATGGCAGTGGGAATGTGCCCGCAGTCGTCCTCACGACTTGCGGCTTGCAGGGGGCCTTGCGAGACCTTTTAGAATTGGGAAAATGGCAGGCTATGAGCGTAGCGAGTCGGCAAGATTTCGGAACCGGGCGCAAGGGATTGTTCACCTTAATAATGAGGAAAGTACTTTCCACCGTGAACTTGGTTTCCGGCAAATTATTTCATATGACAATTCTCGAAAGTCCTGTCGAAATCAGATCGCACTGCCGGCAAACCGGAAGTGGGACCCAGAAACCCAATCCGTGATTACTTTCGAGAACCGGTATAACGACCGATCCAATTGATGTTCACATTCTCTTGCGGCAGTTGTTACAATTAACGAAGACCATACCTTTTTAATTTGTTGTAAAGCTGGCGCACCGAGATTCCCAGCAACTGAGCAGCGCGCGTCCGGTTCCCGCCTACGACGCCCATTACCGACTGCAGGCAGACTTTTTCCCAGATGGCGTGGGCCTCGGCCAAATTAAAACTTCCTTCCTTCAGTTGACCTACAACCCGTTCACTCGTAGCAAGCAACGTGGCTGAAGCTGGTGTCAACAGCGGCACATGTACCGCACAAACCGCCTTTTCTCCAGGCTTCATGCTTAGTAACGCCCGACCAAGCATGTTTTCCAATTCCCTTACATTGCCCGGCCAATGGTAGGCACAGAACAAACCCAAGGCTTCCGGAGTAATTCTAACCGCATGAAGTCTGTATTCGTGATTGAGCTTGTTGAGAAGGGAACTCAGCAGCGGAGGGATATCTTCTTGGCGTTCGCGCAACGGAGGGATCTCGATTCGCAGGACATCCAAGCGGTAGAAGAGGTCAAGCCGGAATCGCCCCGACTTGACCAGAGCAACCAGGTCGGCATTGGTGGCAGCGACTACCCTCACGTCCACGGGAATCGAGCGGGATGCGCCCACCGGAACAATTTCCTTTTCCTGTAACACGCGCAAGAGTTTGATCTGCACGGCCATGTTGCTCTCGGCGATCTCATCCAGGAATATGGTTCCGCCCTGTGCCTCGAGGAAGTAACCTTTGTGCCCGCCTCGGCGTGCCCCGGTGAACGCCCCTTCCACATAGCCGAACAATTCGCTTTCCTGAAGAGCGTCCGGAATTGCGCCGCAGTTCACTCGAATGAAAGGTCGGCCTGCACGATCACTGGAATGGTGAATAGCGTGGGCAAACAACTCCTTTCCCGTGCCGCTTTCCCCACACAAGAGCACCGTTGCCTGAGTAGCAGATGCCCTCTTCGCTTGTCGCACAACCTCCTTCATGATCGGGCTGGTGGCCACAATGTCGTCGAAAGTATATTTGGTGTCCAGGTGTCGGATCAATTGATGCGCCTTATCTAGCTCCTCATTCAGGCGGCGCAGTTCAGACAAGTCATGTATCAGAGCGACGCTGCCCTTGAGGACTCCATCAACAATTATGGGAGCAGCGTCCACCAAGACCTCGCGACGCCCCACGCCTACCTTCATCGGCACATGCCTTACCGGCCTGCAAGTGCGTAGCACACGCAGGTGAGTGCTCTCTCCCTCGGCGATATCCGCCGTAGCCGGCTTATGCAATACGTCAGCCTCCTCCAGCCCGGTCAATCGTTTATAGGCAGGGTTGATCATGATCCCCATACCATTTTCATCCACTACAGAGATTGCATCCTGGGTCGAGTTGATTACCGCCGCCAGCAATGCGCTCATTTCCTTCAATCCGGCAACTTCGCTCGCCAGACGCCTAACCTCACCGATGTCTCGGAAGATTGCCAGCGCCCCGACGATCTCACCGTTAATGTTACGGACCGGCACACGGTTGCTTACAATGGTTGTCGCCCCCAAATCTTGAACGCGATCCAGTTCCGATTCCCCGGTCTCCAACACTATGTGCAGGCGTGTATTGGGGATTACGTCCCGAACGTAACGCCCCAATACAGAACTTGCCGGAATCCCTACCAATCTCTCGGCTGCACTATTGAAGACCGTCACCAGCCCGTTGGAGTTAACGGCCAACACGCCTTCATGGGCGGCATCGGTAAACGCCTTGACTTGGCTTCGTTCCACTTGCGTCCTCCGCGTCTGGAGCCCGTGACCGAACGTAGCCACGTAAGATGTCATCATCGGCTCGGATCGTCTTCTCGGCAAAATGGGCGTCAGTGGCCTCGGGGCACAGGACATCCAAACCCATCTTCTTCACGAGTCTCGGTCCACGTCTCAGGACGATCTTGCCAATCTCACCGATTCTTCTCGGATGCGTTCGTCGATAATCTCTTCCAAGCGCTCCGTGTCCATGCCGGTGTGGACGCGGATGCCATCCACTATGAACGCCGGCATCCCGGAGAAGCGGTGCCTGATCTTCTTCCAGAGGCCCAGCGGCGATTGAGCGTCAATCATTCTTATCGTGACACGGTGCTTATAAAGGTCACCGGCTCTCGACACCCAGTCCGAAATGCCTTGAAGTTCCTCTTTCCATTCTTCGGGATATTCGTCGTTGCAGGCGTCAATATACAGGTTCTTCAGCCCGGCCTCCTCAAAGATAGGGTCACACTTACGACAATTGAAACTCTGTGCGGTGAGCAGAGGGGCAACCACTTCGATCAGTATTGGCTTCATTCCAGGGCCTCCGTAGAAATTAGCCGAGCGCCATCCCTGACGGGACGCGGGATCGGATCTCCTGCAATTATATTAGCTGGAACTCCGGCCTGCAAGAGACCCCGCGTACGGCCGGGGAGGCAAGTATTTCTCAACGTCTCACATAGAGGCTTTCCACGTACGAGTGATCTCTTGACGTGAAGGAAAAGTGTGGCCACCTGGAGGCAGCGGTCATGATCTCGCGAAATGTCTCAGGGATCGGAAATAGATCAACAGGGTAGCTCTTGTATGAGAAGTTGAAGTCTGCAAGATTCTCGTGGTAGAAATATTTCCTGCACGTTCTCTCGATCTGCTTCAGGTATTCCGCGATGGTGGCGTACTCCATCTCCGAAAAGCTGATGGTATTGATAAACAGATCTACGGATTGATCCTCCAAGGCCGGCAACATGAAATTGGGCATCAGAATGATGTCATAATCCGCCAAGGTCTGCCTCGTTATGGCCTGATCGCTGCCCCGGTAATACAATATCCTCTTCTCGGGAAAGGCCATGGAAAGAAAATAGGATTCCACCAGAAGGTTCTCGGGCAGGTCAAAGTCAATGTACACCGGTCGGTTCATCCTCTTCATGAGGAAGTAGCAGAACAGTCCCACTCCGCCGCCGATCTCCGCGGCCACAGGTCTTTCAAGCCCCTCCAGCAACCTGGACCCTAGAAGCGCACGATAATGATTGTAGAAACAATTGGCATTAATTATTGACCCATCCAATCTCAGGCCATAAGGGTTGCCGATGGCAGGCATGGCCAATTCCCGGATGCAGCTCTGAAGGGCGTATTTTTTGCGCGGTGAAGATGTGGACAAAAGCGCGTCTTTTATGAGTTTGGCTGGGACCTCGAAACTTTTTTTTCGCGCTTGAACGGTTGTTCTTCAAAAATAAA
>Ga0172375_10005273_pt1 | contig 18704 bp, 23 predicted proteins | sample LakKiv1m_FD_114537 | JGI IMG/M metagenome (GOLD analysis project Ga0172375, IMG submission 114537) | Freshwater microbial communities from Kabuno Bay, South-Kivu, Congo - kab_092012_11.1m | ecosystem: Environmental > Aquatic > Freshwater > Lake | place: Democratic Republic of the Congo...
AATGCTTTAAAGGAAGCGGAAGAATTAATATCACAGGCAGCACCTCTAACTTGGGCAGGTCGTACTGATTATGATTCTGCTGCTCTGTGGGAAAAGAAAGCATATAAGTGGTTGCAGAGTTTAGTAGGGGTGTTGGGGAAGGAGGGAAAGAATGAGTCTATTTGAACTGTATAAGGGGGATAGTATGGACACTGATAGACAGGAAAAGCTATTTAAATTTCACCAGTGGCTCACCGAAGAAATACTGGGTGAGTGCTGGCATGAGTGGGAGCAACACGAATTTAGTTGTATATGTAAAAAATGCCGAGAGACAGAATTATGGTATTATTATCATAAGGAACAGCGAACCTTCTCCTCGTGGCAGGACTACGGGGATGTGGTAACTGCCCTTCAATTATCATCTAAGTATAATTTTGAGGAGATACTGTCTTGGATAATGAATAAACAATTTCATTATTTAAGTGAAATGTTGGTGGTAAGTTCTTTTTTTATTGTACTTCAAGAGTGGTGGGAGAAGGAGGGAAAGAAATGAGTGATTATTCAAGAGCAAAGGAACTTGGATTGACTAATAAAAACAGGTGGGAAGATGGTATTGACCATCATCCTATGTCCGTAAGGCTTATGGACTTTTTAGCGTTACATGATTATCATGATTATAACGATTTCTTTTGTTGGAAAAAAGGCGGTGATGGTGATAACGGAGAAGAGTTGATGTATGAAATGGATGCTTTCTTTGAAATGTTGGAGAAGGAGGGGAAATGAGCAAACGAAGTGGTATCATGTTAGCAAAGCCATTCAATGCTTCACAGGTTATGAAGTGGCCCTATATCATCGCACAACCAAAGCTTGATGGAGATCGATGCAAGGCAATCTGTGACGGTAATCGCCAAGTGAAGCTAATAACCTCACAGGGAAGAGAGATCACATCACTCCCTCACATCAACGGCCATCTTCAAGCAATCATTAATCAGCCTTGCATCCTTGATGGAGAGCTCTATGCTCCAAACATCTCCCATGCAGAGATTCACGGCTTAGCAAGCACTAAGATAGGACTCCCAATAGGCTTTAGTGCAATCCAATATCACATCTTCGATATTATAACACCACTAAAGCAGTCTGATAGAATCTATGACCCTATACTAAAAACTATAGGAATAGCTCAAACAGACTTCATAATCAGAGTTCCCAACTATATTGTAAATAGTTTAGAGAATCTCTGGAACATGGCAGAGGACATCATTCAGGATCATGAGGGCCTAATTCTAAGACACCCTCAAGCTTTCTATCAGGAGAAAAGAGTTAGTACTATGCAGAAATACAAACCTCGCCTTACAGACTACTATCAGATAGTAGCGTGTAGACAAGAGGTTAGTATTCATGGAGAGGCTAAGAACGCTCTCGGGGCCTTTGTCTGTATCAATCCAGAAAGAGAGGAGGATAACATATTTAGGATTGGTTCAGGACCTTTACTCACAAGACAGGCACGCCAAGAGTATTGGGAGAACAGAGAAGCCCTCTTAGGTCAGTGGTTAGGCGTGCATTATCAATATCTAACTGAACGTGGCGTACCGAGAGGTGGCTCGATATGCTTTGACATTCAATCCACCAAACCAACGAATCTCTAATAAAGGAGACCCAAGCAATGGCAAAGGAGAAATCTATGGAAGATCAAGTAATGTCAGCGGAAGATGCAGGCTTCGAATTCACAGAAGCAGACCTCATGGCGTTCCTCGAACGTCGTGAGAAGAACAAAGCCAAGGCCAAAGAGCGTGGCTACGGGAATTACTGGGAGAAGCAGAAACAGCGCATGGCTAATGACCCCGAGTACGCCAAGAGGGTGAAAGAGCAGCGCAAAGCCTACACAGCCAAGGCACTCGAGACAGCTAAGAAGAAGTTTGCCTCTGATCCTGAATTTGCTGACAAGGTTCGTGCGCGTCGCAGAGAATACACTAAGAAGCGTCTCGCTCGTGAGAAAGCACTTCTGCAGAAGGCCAAGGAAGCTGGCCTCATCTAACCATCATCAACTCAGCTGAGGGTATCGCTCATCGTCCTTAGCAACTTCTATTTCAAGAAGTATTGGAGGGCTAAGAAACGATGACCCTGCGGGACTCACTCCCGCAGGAACCCTCTTCCTCTCTCACAGGAGACTTCGTCTATGGAAGACTGGCAAACTATCGCAACACAACACGGCTATGCCGATGACCAAGACATGTTTTCACAACTTTATGCCAAGGGACTAAGCACCTCCCAAATCGCCACACTATGTCATGTAACTCCTCAATGCATCCGGCGACGCATGAAGCTCCTCTATCAAATGAAACTTCGTCCACAAGGAGGTACACTTAGACGAAGCTTACTCTATAAGGCAGCTTGCCAGGATCCATCCATCCTTAACAGAGAGGTAGGTGAACTATGCAAACAGTATCAAGTGACGAGATGGAGCGTATATTCATTGAGGCGCTCAAAAAGAAAGCTCTTAGCACCCTCTACAACACTAACGCAAACTTCAGAGCCACCATCAACCGACTTGCCAACCAAGGCTACCAACCAGCAAGAGACTGGATAACTCAAACCTTTGGCATCAGATGGTGCACTTCTGAAGAAATCAAAGCTCATGAAAGGGAACTAAATGCAGATCGGAAAGACTTATAGTTTTGAAGCAGCACACTGGCTTCCAGGCCATCCAAAGTGTGGCAAGATGCACGGTCACAGCTACCGCTTCGAAGTCATCATTGAAGGCCTAATTGACGAACGAGGAGTCATCTTCGACTTCCATGAACTCGGAAGTCTGGTGAAGCCCATCATTGACGAGCTTGATCACACAACTCTCAATGATACACTCTTCAACTTCAAGAACAACAAAGGCCTAATTCCATCGGCTGATAACATTGCACTTTACATCTTCAAGAAACTCTCAGCTCAACTTCCACTTCACCTTAACTTAGTCAGCATCAAGCTTTGGGAAACTGCTGACGCATGGGCAATAGCCCAGAAAGGAGATCTCTCCTATGAGGGACAAATTCGAAGTAACACTCACTTGTGACATCACTCGCCTCAAAGAGGTAGCTAAGGATCAATTCGACTTTGTTCCCTCAGATGAAACTGCAGGACGCATCCTTGACCTCATGGAAGAGAACAATGCCGATGAAGCCTTTGACGAATTCATCGCACAAGAAATCTCTAACTTCCTTGACACTGAAGGAGACACCTCAGAAACCTTCGAGGATGATCAAGACTAAGGAGGGCTTATGAGCACATTCGCATTTGTTGGACCACCAGGCTCGGGCAAGACCACAATGATTGTAAGTGCCTGCGAACTTGGCTATAGCGTTCATGTCATTGACACTGACAAGAAGCTAAAGGATATGATGAATGTAAGGAAGTATCTTGATAACGGCCAGCTCACCTACTGGTCTCCAGACGCTCCACTTGTCACAGAGACACTTGCTGAACGAGCCCTCGGAAAGATGGCAGACTCAAAAGGCAACCTCACATTCAGCTATCCAAAGAAACAGCCTGAAGGCTATCTCCAAATAGCCAACTACGTTAACTCTCTTGATGAGTCTCCGCCGAAGGCTGATATCATTGCAGGTGATAGTTTCACACGTATTTGTGATCACCTCAAACGCTTCATGTGTCATCTAATGAAGCGTGGTCACTTCGAATACTCTGACTGGGATAGCTGGTTCATCCAACTAAATGAGTTCACTGAAGTCTTTCTCTCCCTTCCATATCAGCATCACATTCTCACCTATCACGACAAAATAGTTCGTGATGAAGTCACTGGTGCAATCAAGATGCCAGTAGCTGTGGATGGGCAGTATTCTGATGCAGTGGGCCGCTATTTTAGTGAGATGTATGCTTTTGAGGTGGAGACCAAAGGAACGGATGCAGTCTATCGTATTCGCACAGTGCCTGACTCAAAGAGAGCTGCACGAAGCTCCTACGGTCTCCCAGCCTTCCGTGAAGCCTCATTCAAAGGAATTCTTCCAGCAAAGGAGGTGATCACAAAATGATAATCTTTCGAGGCTCGCAACTTAGTGACTTCAATGAGTGTCCACGAAAGTACTTCTGGAGATGGGAACATGAGCCTCACCTCGAATCAAAGGAAGTCTTCTTTAATCCCTCAGTGGGCACAGCAACACATAATGCTCTTCACTTGTGGTATAAGCACATCGTTGACACGCCTATCGAAGATCGAATACTTTTCTGCAATCACACGGTACTCGAATCTAAGTGGCCTGACGACGTGAAGACCGAAGCACTTCGCTTACTTAAATGCTTCTATGAGCAATATCCAAGTGAGGACTTCATCCTTCTAAGACCCGAAACGACTGCTCGAATCAAGCTTCGAGACTTTCCCAACGTGCATCTTCAAGCCACGCTTGACGGAATCATCCAGCTTGACACAAAGCACCAACCAGTCCTCGTCTTAGAGCACAAAACCTCAAAAGTATCCAAGGGCCCCATCATCCAAGCGTATCTGCGTAGCCCTCAGATCGTAAGCTACGTTTGGATAGCAAAGCTCTTAGGATACAACTGTATTGGAGGCCTGTACAACTTCTTAGTGAAAACAGTGATCCCAGACATAGTTAGGCTTCCAGCAGCAATTAGTCCCTCACTCACTCTCCGATGGCGTGAATCCCTCTCAGACGTCGTCACCCTTATCCTTCGATGCAGAGAAGAAAACAAGTGGCGTCAAAACCTCTCGCAATGTTACACCATTAGAGGTCACTGTGCCTTCATTCCTCTCTGTACCAAATACAACACTGAAAGTCTTCAAGCCTATGCAGTAGCCGCTGAGAACGAGGTTCGTGAAGACTTCTTAATCACGGAGGAACCTGAATGAGAGAAATGAAATACTTCTGTGATATATGTGGCACCGAAACGGACGTAAGTGGACTTAGAGAAGTGAAGATCAATGGCCTTCTCAAGTTCGAAGAAGCGTGCTCCAATTGCACCCTTGCAATCAAGGACTTCGTTGTGAAGACCTTAGGAGCCAAAAACCTTAATTCCCATAAGAAGGAGACAATAGTATGAAAGTATCAACTGATCCCAAGAACTTTGAAATGCCTCTTATCGACGAAGGCACCTATGAGGCCACCATCACCGGAATGAAGATCAACCAAACCTCTAAAGGAACTCCTCAGGCCTCATTCCAAATGCAGGTATTCTTTGAAGGAAAGAAGCGCAACGTCTTCTGTAACATCGTGTGCCAAGAGAATACCCTTTGGCGTTTCAATGCCCTCTACAAAGCCATCATAGGTGAGAGCATTCCCAAGCAGGACTTCGAATCTGAGCAGGACTTCCTTAACTGGCTCTTCGGCGAAGTCAACGGATCCTCACTGAACATCAACATAACTCACGAGATCATTCCAGAAGGCAAACACAAAGGTGAAACACGCGAACAGGTTAACTTCTAACTAGCCTATTGGCAGGAGACCACTCTCTCCCAGGGTGGTCTTCTTTCTTTTGAAAGGAACTTCCTATGAACATCAACCACGAAGCAGCCGAACAAGCAATCAAAGATCTTCTCAAAGCTATGGGATGTGATGACACCAAAGAGCCTTATATCAACACACCTCACCGCTACGTTAAGGCACTTGAGGAGGTCTTCAACGACGAAGAGCAAGTCATCAAAGACTTTGAAGAACCCTATTCAGGTCCCATCAGCATCACCAATCACCAAGCTTGGAGTCTCTGTCCTCATCACCTTCTTCCCACACTCTTCTCCATCGATGTCACCTATATGCCCAAGAATGGAAGAGTCTTAGGCCTCAGCAAACTACCACGACTCATCAACAAAATTGTGAGAGAGGATGGCCCAGCACTCCAAGAACGAGTTACTTGGAGAATCGTTGACGAACTCAAGCCATATGCTAAGGGCGTTCGAGTTATTATCAGAGGAGATCACTTATGCACGAAGATGAGAGGAATCAAGAGCACAGGGAGCATGGTAACCGAGCTGATGTGGGAAGAGCCTCCAGCAATCACGAAACTTCATTAGCCCAAATGATGCCATTTGTCTTTGCTATGCGAGATCGTCTCGAGGAGGGAGCCCGTCTTTATGGCACAGCCTATCTCCAACGAAACCTCATTCAAGATATTCGTGAAGAACTTCTTGACATAGCCAACTATGCTTACCTTCAATACCTTAAACTCAATTTCTTAGAAAGGAAACTAGATGAAGATAACCGAGATATTCACATCAGTGAAGGGTGAAGGCCTTTATATTGGCTTGCCTATGACCTTCATTCGCTTTGCAGGATGCAACCTCTCGTGTGAGGGCTGTGATACTCAACGAGCTTCTAAGGGCATCAAGGTGCCCATCGAAGACATTATTGGGAGAGTCTGTGAGGATAGGACTGTCCATGTAGTAATTACTGGAGGAGAGCCTATGCTTCAGAACTCTCTTGATGTGCTCCTTGAGCAGCTAAAGCGCCGTCAAAAGCATATTCACCTAGAAACCAACGGCACCATTGAATCTCCTCTCTATAAGGAGTTTGATTGGATAGCCTGCTCACCTAAGTCGGTTTGCGGAACTTTCTTTGAGCAGGATCGTCATCCAGGATTAGTTTATGCTGACGAAGTTAAAATAATCCATCACGACTTCCATTACTTCGCAGACTCGGAAGGAGGACCTCGATGGCGAACAGATAAAACTCAGTATCTCTATGTTCAACCTTGGGCCAATAAACAGTTCATTAATCAAGTTGCTGTAAACGAAGCTCTTGAGATAGTCCATAGGTTTCCTCAGTGGCGTTACAGCACTCAACTTCATAAAACACTCGGAGTAATGTGAAAGGAGACCCTCTATGAGGTGTATTAAGTGTGAGCTCCACAAAAGCTCAAAGCAAGTAGTCTTAGGACTAGGACCTCCCAATGCAAAGATCATGATAGTTGGGATGTGTCCTGGAGTAGATGAGGATAACCAAGGAGAGCCTTTCGTTGGAGGAGCAGGAAGAGTTCTAGGAGCACTTCTCAAAGAAGCAGGCATTCGACGAAGCGAATGCTACATCACTAACGTTTGTAAATGCCATCCTCCCTCTAATAGAGCACCGCTTCCTGAGGAGGTGGAAGCATGCCTCTCATATCTCGAAGAAGAGATTCGAGTGGTGAAACCAAACATCATCATTGCCTTCGGAGATCTTCCACTTCGAGTACTCACAAGCAAAACAGGTATCACAAATTGGCGTGGCTCAATTATGCCCTCGAAGTATCATATCAAAGTGCTCCCCACCTTTCATCCAGCCTATCTGATGAGAGGTAATCAGCATTATTGGAGCACGGTTCTCCGAGATCTCACACTCGTCAAGGAGCAGAGTGAGTTTCCTGAGATAAGAAAGGAATCGGTGTGTTATGAGATTTATGACCCAACTACTCATAGCGATGCTTGGATTGAGTCTAATCTACTCAACGTTAGTAATCCTATTAGTTTCGATATTGAGACTCCCGGAGTCCTCAAACCATGGAAGGGTCCCGTTATTGGGTGTGCTTTTGGCTACGCTCATGGTCACAGTATTCATTTTAATATGCGCCTACCTAGTCACTACGCCACAGCTAAGCGTGTTCTTGAAGGCCCTGCTCCCAAGATAGTTCAACGAGGCACCTTCGACTGGATGTTCCTTAAGTATCATGGCATCCACACAAACAACCTTGCCTTCGACACTAAGATAGCTCAACACTTCTTAGCACCTAACCTGCCCAACAGCTTAGCTTATCTTGCCTCAGTGCACACTGATGTAAACTTCTATAAGCCGGCTAAAGGACCAGGAGGAGGTGTTATTGATATGACGCCAGCTGAACTCGCTGAATACAATAACATTGATGGAGATGTAACTAGGCGCATCTATTTTCCTCTAAAGAAGGAGCTCGAAGAGTCAGGAATGACAGCCATATTCGATAAGAATATAGCTCTCATCAAAACACTCTCTAAGATGATGCTTCGAGGAGTGAAGATTAATCTAAGGGCTGTGAGTGATGAAGTCGAGATGATCAAAGCTAAGAACGACGCCTTCGAGAACATGTTTATGGATAAGGGCATCAACATTCGAAGCTCTGCTCAAATCGGAGAACTTCTCTTTGACTTAGGCTTCCCACTCCAAAGGACTCCATCAGGAAAGCAATACAAAGTTAATGCCGAAGTGCTCTCCAAGATAGATCATCCTCTCGCCAAGAAACTATTGCAATTCAGAGAGCTTGATAAACTAAGGAGCACCTTCTTGGAATCAATGCCTGCTCATCTCGTTCTTGGAAGAGTTCATACCACCTATGAGATTACAGGAACAGTGACTGGAAGGCTTGCCTCCAAGGATCCTAATCTCATGAACATTCCACGTCGCACAAGGCACATCTTCATTCCCGACGGAGGGCTCTTCGTGGAAGCTGACTATTCTCAGTTTGAGTTGAGAATAATTGCCGCATTGATCACTATGTGGTGTAATGATGACACTCTTGAACGAGACCTTGCTGATGGAGTCAATATTCATCTCATGATCTGTCAAGAAGTGTATAAGAAGGAGGATGTCAATGACAAAGAGTTACTACGAGCTAAGGCAGCAGTATTTGGAACCGTCTATGGAAGAAGCGCAATCTCTCTTGCTCGAGAATTTAAAGTCTCAAATGTGGAAGCTGAGCGAATCCAACACACTATCCTTGGACGATATCAGGGCATTGGAAAGTATCATGATCTTGTTGGAGCAATCAAAGAGGTGCGAAGCGCTTATGGAAGACTTAAGCAGGTGGGATCCTCAACCAGTATCAATGAACTTTTTAACTTCCCTGTGCAAAGTACAGCTGGAGAAACTCTCAAAGATTCTCTCACGTTATTAGATGAGAGATTAGAAGAGCCTGACGCCTTAGCACTCACAGTTCATGACAACCTAATTGTGGACACATCAGAGAACAATAAGCATAATGTGATAGCCTTAGTTAAGGAAGTCATGGAGAGACCTATTCCTGAACTTGAGAATAGGAGATTTCCATGCAAGATAACAACTGGGATTAACTGGAGAGACTTAGAGAAGATATAGGAGGACTTATGAAGATAAATCTTGGCTTAGAAGTTCCAATTGCACACCTTGACGAGGTATCACCTCATGTGGACTTTCACTTCGTCATCGCAACAACGGCTCGGGATTATCCAGAATACTTAGCTTACTATAGCAAGCAGAACAGAGAGAACAGAAACGATCACCGAACAGTTATGCTTGATAACGGAGCCTTTGAAGCCCATGCCAAAGGCGAGGAGCCTGTCCCAATGAATGCTCTCGAGCTCTTTGACATTGCTCAAGAGATACAGCCAGACTTGGTGTGGGCACCTGATCATCCCTTTAACAGAAAGGATACGGAGCATCTAAGAGTGTTTAGAAAGCTTGCATGGGATAAGGATGTTGATTGGGAAGTAGGCTTTATCCCTCAAGGAAGGACTGCTGAGGAGATTGCTGAGAGCTTAGAAGAAGAAGGCGACACTTATGATCACATTGGGCTAAGCTTCTTGAATGACAGAGAGGCTGTAATAAGGCTTATGTGGAGCAAGCTTCTAAGCTTCAGAGTTCATATGCTTGGCTACAGTCATCTTAGTGAGCTTCAGATGATGCCAAGACTTCCAGGACTCTCAATTGATACCTCCAAACCTCTCAAAGCTGCTAAGCTAGTTAAGAAACTTGATGAACTTCAGAAGGGTGAAGGACTTCTGCTTCCCACCGATATCATCACTGATCGTAACCTAATGATAGCTAACTTAAAGCTTATGAGAGGAGCGTGTAATGGCTTTGAATAGAGAACTCGAATTCATATCCAAGCTTAAAGAGGAGCTTCAAGCTGGCACTCCTAAGAGTGAGCTAGAAGAACGAGCCTGGACATGGTTTGATACTCTAAATCTCACACTTGCTGACGAACAGCAGCTTAGACGAGAGCTTTGCTCAGTATTAGGCATCAGTGATGAGGCTTGCGTTCCCACACCACGATTCAGTAATCTTCAAGACGTTTCACTATATCCTCAGAAGGGATGGCTAAGCAAGTACACCAAGTATGCAGAGTTCTGCGGAGCACCAAGAGTGTTTCACTTCTTTGTGGGAGCAACTGCTTTGGGGGCAGCCTTGAAGAGAGAGTGTTGGATTCCCTTTGGGAGAAACAATATCTATCCATCACTCTATGTTATCTTAATAGCTCCTCCAGGCATCTGCTATAAGACAACAGCTATTAAGATAGGTGAAACACTTCTTCGTGAATCTGAACTAGGAATCCTAATTATCACTGGAGCAGCTACTCCTGAAGGACTCTCTAATATCTTGAGTACTAAGAAGGATGAGCCCAAGAGAGATGCAATAGCGTTGATTAGTGCAGGAGAGCTTTATGAGTTCTTAGCTGGTCATAACACAGCTTCGAATGCACGAATCATCTCAGCTATGACCACGTTATATGATAGTGCTGACATCACTGATGATATAACTATATCAAGAGGTGAACGCTTATTATATAATGTGGGCATCTCTTTTATAGCTGGGAGCACCCTTGAGTGGTTTATTGGATCACTTCCCAAAGATAGCTTTGCTGGAGGCTTCATGAGCAGAATTGTCTTTGTAATTCAGGAGGCTGCTGGAAAGGTGCAATCTATCTCACCTCCTGAGGATAAGCTCCTGAGGATAGCTTTGCTAGAAGACCTAACTGATATTGTGGAAGGGATTAAAGGACCTATTGAGCTCTCATCTAAAGCCTATGAGTACTATGATAGCTGGTATAAGGCTCAATACAAAAGGTTATTAAGTCACGATGAGAGGCATCAAGACTTTTATCAGAGGAGACCTAATCATGTTTTGAAGCTCTCCTTGATCTTAGCTGCTAGTGAGAAGAGAAATCAGATTGAAACGTATGATATAGAGTGGGCTGTAAAGCTTTTAGCTATGTTGGAGCCGTCCCTCGAAACAGTGATCACTCCTATCAGTCTTGGTGAGAGCGGACAAGACTTAGATGTGATCAGAAGAATCATTGAGAAGTTCAAAACAATAAGTCACACTGACTTGGTGCGTAAGTGTTCTTCGAGGGGAATTGATGCAGAGAAGATGGTACGCCTCATAGACACACTCAAACAAGGAGCCCTAGTCAGCGAAACCAAGAATGGTAAGAGAGGAGGACGATGTTACACTTGGTGTAAATGATTATTGGAACAGCCGCTCACTCAGCCTTGATTTAATGGAGCCTAAGGGACTTGTTCTCTTAGGCTCTTTTTTATAAATTCTTTGGAGATCTCCAGCCAACTCTTCAGAGCTCTTCTCACCCCTTCTAAAAGCCGACTTAGCCTCTCCCAACTGCTTCTTCTCTAAGAACCTTCTCTTTCTAGCCTCTAACCCAAGATTCACAGCCTTAGTCTTAAACCCAACCACAGTGCCTAACGCTTGGCCTTTAGTCGGAGCAGCCACATCATAAGGCCTCTGCTCACTCTCAGCTGATGTCTCATCCTGAAAGGCTCTATGAAGGGCATCATAATTAGTTCCAAAGCCAGGAGTCATTGAAGGCATTAAAGTCATTCCTATATGCTTCATAACCTTCATCAACTTCACATTAGGTGAATCAAACTCATACCACACAGGCATATTCAAAGCATTGCTATTCCTTCCCAAATCAAAGAGTAAAGTGGCCACTGGATTCTGAAGTATCTTAGCTGCCATTCCCAACCTTCCAGCTTCTGAGATATCACCCCAAGGAAGAGTATATGTGAAGTCAGCAAACACTAATCTTCCCTCGGCATCTTTATAAGGCATCAAAACAATTGAGCCTTTCTTCAAATAGTCAGGTAACTGAGCCCGAGCAGACTCCCAATCCTCCTCACTAATGTTCATCTTAGCTAAGGAGTTCTGCTGCATAGCTTCAAAGCCCACCAAATACTTTGTGAGGCGAATAGGATGATGCAAAGCCGTCTCAATGATGCGTGGCAGTGCCTTGCTTGTGTAAGTGATAAAAGGAGTCGTTGTGGATCTTAGAACACGAACACCTTTCGAAACCTCTCCATAATTAAAGGTCCACTTGAGAGCATCCTTAATAGCTTCCTCTCTGGTGAGGCCAAGGGATCTGGTATTATGAATATACTTAGCGAGTTTAAAGAGCTGCTCCTCTCCCTTATAAAGGTCTTTAGCATATTTTCCAAATTGCCAGCCCGTGGCACCACCCGCCAGCATTGCCCCAACCTGAACACCGAAGGGCACCTCCTCCCCCTTAGTAAGTTCGTAGCCAGTTGAGGCGCCTGTAAATCCCCCAGCGGCACGCACAGTCAGGGCCCATATATTCCTTCCAGTCATAGGCCCCATTCTCTGCAATATATCAGCCTTCACATAATCAGTTCCAAGTAAGTCAGCTCCAGCCTCTTCCCAAATCTTCCCCTTCGTGAGAAGTTCCTTGAAAGCCTTAGAATAGATATCTATCCTAGCAGGACTCAAACCTCCAAGGTCATTCATTATAACATTGCCCAGCACATTTCGTCCATGAGTAGCTAAGGAGAACACTGTCTTTCCGAGTTTCCACGGAGCCAACCAGGCACCTATATTCCTCTCAATATATTTTATTTCCTTAGGAACTCCTTTAAGCTCATTCATTAGTGCCGGAGTTACCCACTTACCAGCCAAATCACCATAATAAGGCAACTCCAAGTCAGGAGAGACTCTTCTCATATCCTTAGGAATTAGTTCAGTATGAGCAGCTGTCCTTCTAGGACTAACCATAGGCGAGGAGTTAACCAAACTTCGATATAACCTAGACTTCTCCACATCCTTAATAACCTCAGCATAGCCCATAGAAGCAGGTGCAGCTGGTTCCATAATAAGTCTCTGCAGCTCATAGAACTCAGGAGGACGATCAGCTCTGTTAACCATTCTATTAAGTCTTAACCTATCCATAGCAGGGATCTTCTTAAAGGTGTTCAAAGCCATAGAAGGAAATTCCTTCTTTAGTTTCTCTCTATACATTAGAGGAAGATAAAGATCCATGTTAGCTCGATACATAGCATTCTGAAGAAGTCCCTCATCAACAGCCTTCTGTCCTGCTGCCTGCACCATCTTCTTAACTTCCTGCGTTCTCTTAAACACCTCTAAAACTCTCTTAGGATCTAAGCCATCATTCACAGCCATCTTATAAAGCTCCACAGCTCTTAGTGGCCGCCTCTCAGTAGCAAGAGTAGCTGTTGGCCAAGCATGTGTTTCCACAATAGGCTTTGACTTAAATAATCTGGCTCCTGGATTGGCTTTCTTCTCAGCTAAATATCTTCTAATCTGCTCTCCAGTAGCTTCAGTATATCGAGTACCAGTTGCAGACTCGTAAGCGATGAGCTTTGTAGTGGGAAGTTGATCAGCTATATCAGTTCCATAAAGGCCTGCCATAGGCCTCTCTTTCTTGAGCCTTCCTATTCTCTCCACATAAACACGAGGCTCGTACTTAGGTACTTCGCCCCGAGCTCTTAGCAATGTTGTTGATTTATGCTCCTTTAAAGTGCTTCTCAGGCCCGTCGCAAACCATCCCTTAGTCATAAAATGACCAGCCAATCTCTGCTCTTGAGCATCTAAGCCATCCGTCAGAATTCTGAAGATCTTATTAGCGTCCTGCTCTCCGATTCCAATCTCAACGAGACTCTTCCTCACAGGATCAATCTCAGTCTGTGTTAGCCCAGGAAAGTCAAGCCAGAACTTTCCAAGCCATTTAGGGTTGGGCACAGGATAGTCAAAACGTTTTCCCTGCTTCATCCTCATCAACGAATACCACTTGGTGCCTAGAAACTCTTCTCGGGTCACTGGAGTAATAAGCTTAGTGAAAGCTTCAGTCTGGGAGTAGCCAAGCGTAGCTCCCACAGCCGCCCAAGTTCCAATGCCCATCACTCTTTCCCAAGGACTAGCATCAGGATCCTCAGAAGCTCCTGGATCACCAAGGGCGCCTCCCACAGTAGCTCCCAAGGCAGATGCCAGCTTAGGACTCTTCTCAATATACTTGCTCCACTTCGATGAGGTATCAGCCAAGGTAAGGCCCTTACTAGTTGCTAGTGTAGCTCTTCCTCCTGGAGAGATTAACCTAGAGCCAACATTCAAAGCCTTCATAGGAACATTGAGTGTTCTCACAGCTAGCTTAAGAGGCCTAAAGCCTGGAATTATAGTTAGATCAACTGCTGTGGCAAACTTGTGACTTGCTGAATAGTCTTTCATGTCTCCTAGAAACTTTATTGATGAGTTGAGTGCCTCCATAAAGTTCTCAGGAGTCTTAGCTTGATCATAGGCATAGCATAAGTTTCGATTGAGAGGTATCTCATTGAGAAGATAAGGAGAGTCGTTAAGCATTATTGAGAGTGTTGATGGAGCTAGGGCCTGCGAAGCGTTGCGAAGTATTAGTGCAGCGCTTTCCATCTTACTAGGCCCTTGCTCTCCTTCATCCTCTAAATTATTCCCAATAAGCATCTCACCTAAGAAGTCCATAAGCTTCTGAAAAGCTGGAGCACTTATCTTCTCAAGGTCCTTAGTGAGTCCTTCAAGAGCAGTATCATAGCCCTCCATCTCAGAGAGAGTCGATTTGAATCGATCACCAAAGCCTGGAGTCTCATCGTCGGGAGAGGGATCCTTAAAAACATTCTCCTGCCATCCAGGATCCAAGGAGTATTGCTTATCAAAACTTCCAGTAAGTCGAGCATGAAACTTATCTATAGGCTGCTCAGCTTCATACTCAGCCTTTAACTCCTCTGCTGAGGGTCGTGTGGTCGCTTCGTATTCAGCTTTAAGCTCGGCTACTGAAGGTCTAGAAGAAGGAGTTGAAGCTGAGATTTCTGAGGAAGGAGACGGCAAGGACCCCTCCATCTCAGCTCCTCCTCCTTTAGGCACTATTGCAAGATCATTTCCCTTCTCTAGTGGAGTAAACTTAGCTTTAAAGAACTTAGAGCCTTGTACCTTCTTAGCCACCTGAGCTAAGGCTACATTCTCACCAGTTCCTTTCATCTTATGAACATCAATCATTCGATTAATAATAGCCATCTCCTCTTCAGGAGTCTTAGCCTTATCAAAGATATTTGCTTTCTCCTTAGCCTCAGCAGGTGAGGAATTGAGAGCCTCATAAATACCTAGTGCTCCCATACCAGCCGCACCCAGAAGGGCTGCCTTACTAACCTTAAGTCCCTTAAAGAGCTCATAGACTCTATTAAGTCCGGCAACACCCTTTCCCTTAACCATATTTAAGGCTTCAGGATTCTCCTCAAAGATCTTCCACTTGGATAAGGCAAAGTCCTTCCAACTCTTCTCACCTGAGGTCCTAGCCATATTTTGAAGGAGTATCTTAGCATCAGGTCTCTGAGTCTCAATAGCTTAATGAGGGGATGCTGAGCAGCTTTTTCCGTTCCACGCTTAGTGTAGGAGCGAGTAGAGGCTTCTTTAGCTTTAAGGTTCTCAGCATCTCTAGCCTTAGTGGCCATAGCTGAGAAAGTCTTTTGCCCTCCAGTAGTAGGATCAGGTGCATAGAGGTCGGTGTTGAGCACATTTCGCACTGAGCTGATGACCATGCGGCTCTCAGGACTCCCCACATCTGAGAGGATCTTGGAGCGTTTAGCTATGTTGTTCCTTATAAACTCTCCAGGGGACATGATGGAAGACTTAGCTTCGCCTAACTTGATATTACCTTCGGCATCAACCATCACCGTTTTGGGGTCATAGATTTTGAGGTCTCCTGGCTGTGCATTATATCTCCTCTGAAAGGTCTCCTCTCTCTTACCCATCTCGTTCCAGTTATAATCAGAAGGCTCAGACTCCACAACATCCCACCACTTCACTGGCTCTTGCCCAGCCCTAAGCTTCGCAGCAGCAGCTGTCTTCAGAGCTGCAAGACGCGAAGTTCGAGCTCTCATGTTCACAGCATATTCGCCTGCTTTAGTAAGAGTCTGCTGCCTTTGCTTCAAAGCATTGGTGAGTCTCTTATAGAGATTAGGAACTAAGTCTTCCTTGGAACTCTCAGTGAGCTTAGCAAACTCCTTAAAAGAACTCTTAGGAGGAGGTACTTCTTTCCTCCAGGCCTTAAGATTACTCTTAGTAGGACCTTCAGAAACATCTCCTTCCTTCATGAGGAGATCATGTCGTCTTTTCTCAAGGACGGCCAATAGCTGACTTATCTTATCATCTAATAGAAGTTGCTTGTTACTAAGACCAAACCAGGGCATCTAAGCCTCCTTATCTCTTCTTAGAGCTTCTAAGCTTGTGCAGCTCGGCTTTATAAGTTTCCCCATCAGTAATGCGTCCTTCCTCATAAGCTCTATCAAGCTCTTCCTCATCTCTAAAAGCTCCAGTGCTCTCAGAAGACTCAGAAGCTCCAGCAGCAAGCTTTGGCGCAGAAGCTTTCCAAGCAGTTACCGCTTCATGAATCATATTCTGCAAAGCTTGCTTCTTCTTAGCAGCTATCTCAGCTTCTTCTAGTTTCAGATTCTTTTTAGAAAGAAGCTTCCAGTTAGCCCAATCAGGATTAGGCTTCGTGTCAACTACTGGAAGAAGATCAGCATGAGCAGCTAAAGAAGAAGTTATCTCCTCTTCACTCCATCCTAACTGAGCTAAGGCATTGATAGTAGTTCCTATAGCTCCTTTCACCTGAGAGGCCTTTGACTTCTCATCCTTTCCTAATTCCCAAGCCTGATCAATTAGCTTAGGAAGAAGAGCAAGAGCTTGCTGTCCCTGCGTCTGACGTTGCCTTTCAGCAATAGCAGCTTGAGTATCAGAGCTCTTACTTTCTCTATCTCCTCTGTCATAAGAAGCAGCTAAACTATTTCTATATCTAGCCTCAGCCTCTGTAAGCTTAATCTTAGCAGGATTAGCAGCCTCATCCATAGCAATTTTTCTCTTCTCAAAGCCAGCTGTCTGCTGAATCTCCTGTCCTTTGAGGCGATTTGATTCTTGACCTATTCCAAGCTGACCTTGCTGATAAGCAGCATCAGCTTCGTTCTTCTTAGACTCAACCATTAACTGCTTAGCTCGCCAATCGTTAAGACTCTCCTGAGCCTTGATATTGTTCTTAAGCTCAAGCATCATCATCTTCATCTTATAACCCTGTACTAGCCCCTCATTGATCCCAGCTAGTACACCCGCGGCCTTCCCAGAGGGAACACCTTGTGAAACACTTTCTAAGCTTCCATATTCAGGCATATGCTAACTCCTTATCTAGGTGGAGGTGTATACATTTCAGCTTCTGAGGCAGTCATATAAGGAGAGCCTCCTTCAGTTGCTCCAGCAGTAGGACTTGCTCCAGCTGAAGTTGAGAGTGCCCCAGCACCTGCTAATGCTGCTGCCCCAGCACCTCCTGTGAAGTAGGCTGCTGCCACAGTTGCAGCAAGCTTTCCTATCTGCTCTCCAACTCCAGTCTTAGCTCCAACTGCTGCTGACTTAGCCCCTAAGGCTCCCTGCATTGATTGATCCTGCATCATCTTAAGTGCAGTGTTCCTTCGATTAACTAGGAAGCTTGCATTAGAAGCAGCCTGAGCTCTTATGAAGGCATCCTGAAGTCTTCTATTCTGCTCAAAGCGTTCTGGTCCAGGCACTCCTGGAAACCTTCCCATATCACGAAGAGTCTGCTCTCTCTGAATAGCCTCTTCTTCACGCTGCTGATCTAGCATCTGCTGCTGTTGTAAGCGGTCCTCAAAGGAGAGCTGAGGTCTCAGATCCCTCGCAAGCTTCGCAGCCATATAGGCTCTCTCCTCTTGAGATAGAGCAGCAGGTACTGGTTTAGATGAACTCGTTGCTGGCGAACTGCCCATTAGTTATCTCCTTCACAAGTTTGTGATGAACAAGTTTGAAGCCGTACTTCTTCTCAAGCACTAGAGGCTTTCTCTTTGTGTAGATGACTAAGTGTTCTAGTCCTAGTTTGTAGGCCCACTTACTTACATACTTCTCAAGCGATAGAGTGCACTCTCTATCTTCAGAATACACTTGATGAAGTATTAGGTCTAGGTTATCAATCTGAGCTAAGGTGTAAGCCTTAGGAATGTTGTCCTTTTCAGAACCAAGGAGAGTAGTCTCACAGCATCCAAGAGACTTCATAACCTTCATAGGGCTCATCTGGGCTTCTACTTTCTCATAAAAGCGCTGAATGAGAGGAAGATAGGCCCTAATGTTCCTTAGTGGAACTTCGTGGTTGTAAATCATTTATTCAGCAACCTGTTGTTAGCGTTATCCAAACCGGCTCGTAACGTGGTGATACCTAGTGCCGCCAGTACACCTATTAGGGCATCATATACGTTCTTGTCAATTATGCCGGCCTGATACAAGCCCACCACAACGGCGATAACAGCCGCCGTGATATATGTTTTTTTACCTGCCAAGAAATTAGCCATTGTTTTCATTTGCGCCCCCTTCCGTGTCTGTGCTTTTATTGGGTACTGCTTCAATCTGTGCAAGCAGTGATTCCAGTTCTTCAAGGGATGCTATTTTCACGCCATCGGGCGATACAAGGGAAAAGCCCATGTCAATCAGTTTCCCTATCATAGGTAATATCAAAAGGATTTCAGCCGTTGTCATTTCTTTTTCTCCTTATCCATTGTTGTTGCAACGGCAAGTAGTTGAGATACTTCCGTCAGCAAAGTTTCATATTGCCCCTTTGCCGTAACGACCCCTGCGGGTTGCACAGGCTCACCTGATTTAATCCAAGCAATAACCGCCTTGAGATATTTAATCTCTGCGCGCTTCATCTTGTCGAGTGCGGGAGCGACC
>Ga0172375_10005274_pt1 | contig 18704 bp, 24 predicted proteins | sample LakKiv1m_FD_114537 | JGI IMG/M metagenome (GOLD analysis project Ga0172375, IMG submission 114537) | Freshwater microbial communities from Kabuno Bay, South-Kivu, Congo - kab_092012_11.1m | ecosystem: Environmental > Aquatic > Freshwater > Lake | place: Democratic Republic of the Congo...
AAATGATGCCGTAGCGGTGCTTGTTATCGATGTTCAGGTGATAAACCCGCACTTGGGCCATTTCCAGCCCGGCGTTGCGTACCTGATTCAGGAAGGATTCGACCTGTTCCGGGTTGTTGGCGTCGATGGCGGTAAACAGTTGCACGAACCAGCGGTTGTCGGCGACGGAGCCGAGCCAGGGACGGCTTTCCTCCTGCAGCTTGTCCAGCATGGGAGTGGTGGAGTTGGTTGCGGCCGCAAGTGGAAGAGGGGCGGATTCTGTGTTCTGAACGGGCTGAGCCGCTGGCTCCGGAGCGGGGGCGGGTACTGCCGCCGCCGGTACGGGGGTTGCCGCAGGCAGTGCTGGTTCGGCTGGCTGGGCCGAGAATTGCCAAAGCGCCACCAGCGCGAGCATTCCCAAGGCTCCGCCGGCGGCCCAGAGCAGGCCGGCCGCTCCGCTGCGCACGGTTGCTTTTCTGGGGGACGGCGCAGAAGAGAATTCGGAATCCTTTATGGCCGCCTCGGTTTCCTTGACGCCGACCTGATGCGTGCCGTTGGCGAAGGAGGCCAGCAACGACTTGTCGGCGAGGATGTTGATGCGCCGGGTCAGGCCTTCCGAGACCTTGGCGATGCGCTTCACCGCTTCAGGGGCGAACACGCTGGGGCCATGGTAGCCCGCGGCGCGCATGCGGAAGTCCAGATACTGGGCGATGTCCTCCTGCATGAGCGGTTCGAGGCTGAAGTTGTGGGTAATGCGCTCGCGCAGTTGCCGCATGTCGGCCCGCGCCAGGGTATCGTTGAGTTCGGGTTGCCCGAACAGCACCAGTTGCAGCAGTTTGTGGCGGTTCGATTCGAGGTTCGACAGCAGGCGGATTTCCTCGAGCGTTTCTGGCGGCATGGCATGGGCTTCGTCGATCAGGACGACGACCTGCTTCCCTTCCGCGTAGAGCGCGACCAGTTTCTCCTGCAAGGCGCGCATGACCGTGGCAGTCCGGCTGCTTTCGGGAACCTCGATGCCCAGTTCGTCGGCCAGGGCGTAGAGGATGTCCTCGCGCGACAGCGACGGATTGGCCAGGTAGATGATGGCGACGCTATCCGGCAAACGCTCCATCAATACCCGGCAGAGCATGGTCTTGCCGCTGCCGACCTCGCCGCTGATTTTCACGATGCCTTCGTCGTGGGTGATCGCGTAAAGCAGGGCTTCCAGCGTGGCGCCGCGCTTGGCGCCGGAGAAGAAGAAGTCCGTATGCGGCGTGATGCGGAAGGGCGGTTCGGCGAGGCCGTAGTGTTGCAGGTACATGAGAAGGCTTTATTGGCTGGGCGAAGCGGGCGCTTGAACGTTTTGCGGCAATTCCCGCGCGAGGGTTTCGAGGCGGTTGTAGAGCGTCGTGCGGTTGATGCCGAGCAGGCGTGCTGTCCGGCTGATGTTGCCGTTCGCCAGACGGCGCGCGGCTTCGATATAGGCGTCTTCCCAGCGCAGCAGCGTGGCATCGAGGCTGAAGCTGCCGGATTGTTCCGTCAGGCTGCGGGTGGCGCTTTCGATCATGCCTTCGCGGTCGGCGGGTGGGGTGAGGGCCTGGCGCGGATCGAACTCCTCGGCCAGCGTTACGGCGTCGATCGTCTGGCCGGGATAGCGTGCCGACAGGCGAATGACGATGTTGCGCAGTTCGCGGACATTACCCGGGAAGTCGTAGTCGCGCCACAATTTTTCGGCCCCGGGCGCGAAGTTGAAAGAGGACTGGTGAAACTGTGCGGCGATCTGCTGCTTGAAGTGTGCGAGCAGCAGCAGTCGGTCGTCGCCGAGTTCGCGCAGCGGAGGTACCGCGATCGTGAATACGGAAAGCCGGTGGTAGAGGTCGGCACGAAAACGACCCGCGCGGACTTCATCCTTGAGGTCGCGGTTTGTCGCCGCAATGACGCGGGCTTGTGACCGGCGGGCCTGGGTTTCGCCGACGCGCTGATACTCGCCGTTTTCGAGGACGCGCAGGAGCTTGGGCTGAAGTTCGAGCGGCAGTTCGCCGACCTCGTCGAGCAGCAGCGTGCCGCCGGCGGCTTCCTCGAAGAAGCCGCCCCGCGCGCCGGTCGCGCCGGTGAAAGCCCCCTTGGCATGCCCGAACAGCGCGGGTTCGACGAGGGTTGGCGCGATGGCGGCGCAGTTGAGGGTGACATAGGGAAGTTTGTTGCGCTGGGACAGCTTGTGCAGCGCGGCAGCGGCGAGTTCCTTGCCGCTGCCGGATTCGCCCTCGACGAGCACCGGGAATGGCGAATCGGCATATTGCCGCAACTGCAGGCGCAGTTTCTGCATGGCCGGACTGTCGCCCAGCATGGCGAGATCGGTGTCGCCGGTCGGCTCCGCGCGAATGTCAAGCAGCCGCAACAGGAGTTCCCGCAGACGGTCCGGCGCGACCGGCTTGGCGACGAATTCCAGGGCCCCCAAGGTCCGGGCGTGCCGCGCGTTGGCGCTATCGTTCTGGCCGGAAAGCACGACGATGCGCGTTTGCGGTACGCTGGCGAGCAGTTCCGTGATAAGCGCGAAGCCTTCCTGCGGACGATGCGGGACGGGCGGCAAGCCCAGATCGATCAGCGCCAGGTCAGGCGGCACGGACTGGTTCTTGACCCATTGCAGGGCTGCGGGACGGCTGGCTGCCGTCGCTACCCGGAAATCCTTTTCCAGAAAGTAGGCCAGCGTGTCGACGATCAGCGCGTCGTCATCGACGATCAGCAGGGAAGGTTTGTCACCGCTCGGCAGAGTCATGCGAATCGATGTTACCTGCTCGGCGAGGGTCGATAAGGCGGAAAACGCCTGTCCAAAGGGCTGATTTGTCCGCAATCCCGGCGCGCAACGGTGAAACTCGTCCGGCGCGGGCAGTGGCGGGCGGGCAGGTATAATCCGCCGTTCTTCGATTTCCGCATATTGTTGCTAGTGTCATCCGAACCCCTCGTCCAGATTCGCGACCTCAACTTCGCCTACGACAGCCGTGCCATCCTGACCGGGATCAACATGACGATCCCGCGTGGCAGCATTGTCGCGATCATGGGCCTGTCCGGCTGCGGCAAGACCACGACCCTGCGCCTGATCGGCGGCCAGCTCAGGCCTTCCTCGGGCGAGGTGCGCGTGGCCGGTCAGGTCGTGCATGAGCTCGATGACAAGGGCCTGTATGCGCTGCGCCGGCGCATGGGCATGCTGTTCCAGTTCGGCGCCTTGTTTACCGACATGTCGGTCTATGACAACGTGGCTTTCCAGATGCGCGAGCATACCGATTTGCCGGAAGAACTGATCCACGACCTGGTGCTGCTGAAACTGCACGCGGTGGGCTTGCGCGGGGCGCATCGCCTGATGCCCGCGGAGCTGTCGGGCGGCATGGCGCGGCGCGTCGCCCTGGCGCGGGCGATTGCGCTGGATCCCATGCTGATCATGTATGACGAGCCTTTTGCCGGCCTTGATCCGATCTCGCTGTCGATCGTCGGCGAGCTGATTCGCAAGCTCACCGATGCGCTCGGCATCAGCGCCATCGTGGTTACCCACGACGTGCAGGAATCGCTCAAGATCGTCGATTACGTCTATTTCATGGCGGCGGGCAAGATTGTCGCCGAGGGAACGGCGGAGGACATCAAGAATTCGACCGAGCCTTTCGTGCACCAGTTCGTCTGGGGCGAGATCGACGGCCCGATGAATTTTCATTTTCCGGCGCCGGACTACCGCGAGGAAATGTTCGCGCAGCCCGGCAAGCCTCGGGGGTGGTGGGGATGACGCCAGTCGAATTGCTCCGGCAGCTGGGAAACCGCGTGACCAGTCGCGTGTGGCGACTTGGTTTTGCCAGCCGGTTCATGCTCATGACGGTGCTGTATTCCGGCACCGCGCTGAAGCGCTTCCATCTGACAATGCGGGAAATCTATTTCACCGGGGTGCTTTCCCTCATCATCATCCTGGTGTCAGGCCTGTTCGTCGGCATGGTGCTCGGCCTGCAGGGTTACGACACCCTGCAACGCTATGGCTCGTCGGAAGCGCTGGGCATTCTCGTCGCACTGTCCCTCGTGCGCGAACTGGGCCCCGTGGTGGCTGCACTCCTGTTCGCGAGCCGTGCCGGTTCGGCGATCACGGCGGAAATCGGCCTGATGAAGGCCACCGAACAGCTTTCGGCGATGGAAATGATGGCGGTCAACCCGATCGCCCGGGTCGTGGCCCCCCGTTTCTGGGCGGGCGTGATCTCGATGCCTCTTCTGGCAGCGCTTTTTTCGGCAATGGGCGTGTTCGGTGGCTATCTGGTCGGCGTGCAGTTGATCGGTGTGGACGAGGGCTCGTTCTGGTCGCAGATGCAGGCGGCCGTCGATTTTCGCCAGGACATCATGAACGGCGTCATCAAGAGTGCCGTGTTCGGCGCCATCGTGTCCTGGATCGCCGTGTTCGAAGGCTACGACGCCGATCCGACCGCCGAAGGTGTTTCCCGGGCCACGACGCGTACCGTGGTGACCTCCTCGCTGGCCATCCTGGCCGCCGACTTTGTCTTGACTGCTTTCATGTTCAGGGGAATCTGATGAACCGTGCCGCTATTGATCTCTGGGTTGGCTTTTTTGTCGCCATCGGCCTGGCCGCACTGTTGTTTCTGGCACTCAAGGTGGGCAACCTGAGTTCCACGGATGTGGGCGAAACTTATGCCATTCAGGCGCGTTTTGATAATATCGGTGGCCTGAAGGTGCGCGCGCCGGTGAAAAGCGCCGGCGTGGTGGTTGGGCGGGTTGGCGAGATTCGTTTCGATGCCGAGAACTACGCGGCGCTGGTTTCGATGCAGATCGACAAGCGCTACCAGTTCCCGCGCGACACTTTCGCCACGATCAATACGTCCGGCCTGCTGGGCGAGCAATACATCGGTTTCGAAGTCGGCGGCGACCCGGAAATGCTCAAGGCCGGCGAGGTGATGAAGAAGACGCAGTCGGCGATGGTGTTAGAAAAGCTGATCAGTCAGTTCATGTTCAACAAGGCAGCGGAAGACGAAGGCAAGAAATAAATTCGGAGAGGTGTGGTTGATGAATTCGCAAAAGACCCTGACTCGTTTCAAGGCGGCCGTGATTGTCCTGGCGTTGTCCGGGCTGCTGGGCGGTTGCGCCACATCGGGCAATCCGAAGGATCCGATCGAAGGCTTCAACCGCGCCATGTTCGCCTTCAACGAAGGCCTTGACACCGTGCTGATCAAGCCGGTCGCCCAGGGCTACGACACGGCGCTGCCGACGCCGGTGAAGACCGGCGTGACCAATTTCTTCGGCAACATCGCCGACCTGTTCATCGGCCTCAACAACCTGCTGCAAGGCAAGGCGGGCCAGGCGGTCAGCGACCTGGGTCGCGTGGCGATCAATAGCACGATCGGCATTCTCGGCCTGTTCGACGTGGCGACGGAGGCCGGGCTGGAAAAGCATGAGGAAGACTTTGGCCAGACCTTCGGCCGCTGGGGCATGGGCGATGGCGCCTATGTCGTGATTCCGGTGTTCGGCCCGCGCACGGTGCGCGACACGGCCGGGCTGGTGCTCGATGTGGCGGTCGACCCGGTCGGCAACGTCGATCATGTGGCCACGCGGAATTCCCTGCTTGCGCTGCGCATGATCGATACGCGTGCCGACCTCCTGCCGGCCGACAAGGTGATCGAGGAGGCTGCGCTCGACAAGTACTCCTACGTGCGTGACGGCTATCTGCAGCGTCGCCGCAATCTGGTGCATGACGGCAATCCGCCGCGCGACATCGACTGATCGTCATCAAGGATCGACCATGAAATACCTGCTCGGCCTGCTGGCCGCCTGCCTGTTTTCCGCAACTTCCATTGCTGCCGATGTGGCGCCGGACGTGCTCGTCAAGAATGTGACGACCGAGGTGCTGGACGTTGTGCGCAAGGACCGGGATATCCAGAACGGCAACTCGAAGAAGACGCTGGAGCTGGTGGAAACGAAAATCCTGCCGCATTTCAATTTCCAGCGCATGGTCCAGCTGGCGATGGGGCGCGAAGGCCGCAAGGCGACGCCCGAGCAACTCAAGACGCTGACCGACGAGTTTCGCAACTTGCTGGTGCGCACCTACTCCAAGGCGCTGACGGAGTTTCGCAACCAGGAGATCACCTACAAGCCGCTCAAGATGGCCGCTACCGATACGGATGTGAAGGTGCGGACGGAGATCAAGCAAAGCGGCGGCAAGCCGGTTGCGCTCGACTACTATCTGGAAAAGTCCCCGGCGGGCTGGAAGGTCTACGACGTCGAGGTTGGCGGGGTGAGCCTCATCACGAACTATCGCACCACCTTCGGCCAGGAAATCCAGAACAATGGCGTCGACGGGCTGATCCGCATCCTGCAGGCGAAAAACAAGACGGGAGAAGCCTCGGGTTCGGCCAAATGAGTACCCGGGTTGCCGCGACCGCCGCCGGCTCGGTCGTCACCGGCAGCATGACGATGGAACATGCCGCCGCGCTGTTGGCGCAAGGTGCCGTCGCCCTGGCGCAGGGAAAAACCGCGTTCGATCTTTCCGGCGTCACTGCAATCGATTCCTCCGGCCTGGCGGTTCTGTTCGGTTGGCAACGTGCGGCAAAAGCCCAGGGCAAGGACATCGCCATCGTCAATCCGCCGCACAACCTGCGCAGCCTCGCCGATGTCTATGACGTTTCCGGCCTGCTGGCGCTGTCCTGATCCCCTTTCCCACCAGATAAGCCATGCTGCTTCCCCAACAGATCGAGGGCTGGATCCGCTCCGGCCTTTCTTGCGAACATCTTTCCGTGACCGGCGATGGCCGCCATTTCGAAGCGCTCGTCGTCAGCAAGGAGTTTGATGGTCTGAGCCGCGTTCAGCGTCAGCAACGGGTCAATGCCGTGTTGCGCGAACACTTTGAAACCGAAGCATTGCATGCGCTTTCCATGCAGTGCCTGACACCCGCCGAAGCGAAGGAGCGCGGTTTCCTTGGATAGGCTGCTGATCGAAGGTGGGGTGCCGCTGGCCGGCGAAATTTCCATCTCCGGTGCCAAGAACGCCGCCCTGCCGCTGCTCTGCGCGGCTCTGCTGACGCGCGAACCGTTGACGCTGACCAACGTTCCCGACCTGAACGACATCGCAACCATGCTCAAGCTGCTGGCGCAGATGGGCGTGCAGGTAACGCGGGAAAAAGTCGGCGCTGGCGAGACGGCACAAATGTCCGTGACGCTCGATGCTTCCGGCCTCGACAACCCGGTCGCACCCTATGAATTGGTCAAGACCATGCGCGCGTCGGTGCTGGTACTCGGCCCGCTGACGGCGCGTTGCGGCGAGGCGCGTGTGTCATTGCCCGGCGGTTGCGCGATCGGCGCGCGCCCGGTCGACCAGCACATCAAGGGGCTGGCCGCGATGGGCGCCGAGACCGGCGTCGAGCATGGCTATGTCCATGCGCGCGCGCCAAAATTGAAGGGCACCCGCCTGTTCACCGACATGGTGACCGTGACCGGCACCGAAAACCTGATGATGGCGGCCTGCCTCGCCGAGGGCGAAACGGTGATCGAGAACGCCGCGCGCGAACCCGAGGTGGTCGATCTCGCCAACTGCCTGGTTGCCATGGGTGCCAATATCTCCGGTGCCGGTTCCGACGTGATTCGCATCCGCGGCGTCGAGCGCATGCACGGCGCGACGCACCGCATCATGCCCGACCGCATCGAGACCGGTACCTATCTCTGTGCCGCCGCCGCGACGGGCGGCGCGGTGCGCCTGACGCATACCTCGGGCAGTTACCTCGATGCCGTGATCGACAAACTGCTGGATGCAGGTTGCGAGATCGCGCTGGAACGCGATGCAATCAGGCTCAAAGCCCCGCCGCGGCTCAAGGCGGTCAGCATCCGTACCGCGCCCTATCCGGCGTTCCCGACCGACATGCAGGCGCAGTTCATGGCGATCAACGCGGTAGCCGAAGGCACGGCGGTGATGCGCGAGACGATCTTCGAAAACCGCTTCATGCATGCGGTCGAACTGATTCGCCTCGGCGCCGATATCAAGATCGACGGCAACACCGCCTTCGTCAAGGGTGTCGAGAAGCTCGAAGGTGCCACGGTGATGGCCACCGATTTGCGGGCTTCGGCCAGTCTCGTCATCGCCGGACTGGCGGCGCATGGCGAGACGCTCGTCGAGCGCATCTACCACCTCGATCGCGGCTACGAGCATATGGAACAAAAACTTGCGGCCCTGGGGGCCCGAGTGAAACGAGTCAAATGAATTCGGCGGGTAAAATGACCGCAATGATTACCATCGCCCTCTCCAAAGGCCGCATCTTCGAAGAAACCCTGCCGCTGCTTGCCGCCGCCGGCATCGTCCCGAACGAGAATCCCGAACAGTCGCGCAAGCTCATCATCGGCACCAACCGGCCCGACGTGCGTGTCGTCATCGTGCGCGCCTCGGATGTGCCCACTTATGTGCAGTATGGCGCGGCCGATCTCGGCATCGCCGGCAAGGATGTCCTGATCGAGCACGGCGGCGCCGGTCTTTATCAGCCGCTTGACCTGAAGATTGCCCAATGCCGCATGTGCGTTGCAACGCCAGCCGGCTTCGACTACGCCGCCGCCGTGCGGCGCGGCGCGCGCCTGCGCGTGGCCACCAAATACATCAACACCGCCCGCGCGCATTTCGCCGCCAAGGACGTGCATGTCGACCTGATCAAGCTCTACGGCTCGATGGAACTTGCGCCGCTGGCCGGCCTAGCCGATGTCATCGTTGACCTGGTGTCGTCGGGCGGAACGCTCAAGGCCAACAACCTGGTCGAGGTCGAGGACATCATGCCGATCTCCGCCCGCCTCGTCGTGAATCAGGCCAGCCTGAAAATGAAGCGCGACCTGCTGCAACCGGTTATCGACTCTATTGAAAGCGCCATCTCATGAGCTCCGCCAATATCACTAGCCTTCGTCGCCTTTCCACCCGCGATCCGGAATTCCTCTCCACGCTGGACAAACTGCTCGCCTTCGACAATTCCACCGACGAGGCCATCGAACGTACTGTCGCCGATGTACTCGCCAACGTGCGCACGCTGGGCGATGCCGCCGTGCTCGACTACACGCGCCGTTTCGACCGCCTTGACGCCAAGACCATGGCCGAGCTCGAGTTGCCGCTGAGCGAACTCGAGACCGCCTACAAGAATCTTCCGAACGACCAGCGCGAGGCGCTCAAGCAGGCCGCCGAGCGTGTCCGCATCTACCACGAGCGCCAGAAGATCGACTCGTGGGAGTACACCGAAGCCGATGGCACCCGTCTCGGCCAGCAGGTCACCGCGCTCGATCGCGTCGGTCTCTACGTGCCCGGCGGCAAGGCGGCCTATCCCAGTTCGGTGCTGATGAATGCGATTCCCGCCAAGGTGGCGGGCGTCAAGGAACTGATCATGGTGGTGCCGACCCCCGACGGGCACAAGAACCAGCTCGTGCTCGCCGCTGCCCACCTGTCGAATGTCGATCGCGTGTTCTGCGTCGGTGGCGCCCAGGCCGTTGCCGCGCTGGCCTACGGCACGCAGACGATTCCGCAGGTCGACAAGATCGTCGGTCCGGGCAATGCCTACGTCGCCAGCGCCAAGCGGCGCGTCTTCGGCACGGTTGGCATCGACATGGTGGCCGGTCCGTCCGAAGTGCTGGTGATCTCCGACGGTTCGGGCGAACCGGAATGGACCGCGATCGACCTGTTCGCGCAGGCCGAGCACGACGAACTCGCGCAGGCCATCCTGCTCTGCCCGGATGCTGGCTACATCGATCGCGTGGCCGCCGAGATCGAACGGCTGCTACCGCTGCAACCGCGCAAGAACGTGATTTCCGCTTCGATCTACGGCCGGGGCGCGCTGATCCATGTTAGCGATCTCGACGAGGCCTGCGTGGTCGCCAACCGCATCGCGCCGGAACACCTCGAACTTTCGGTCGCCAATCCGCGTGCGCTGTTGCCGAAGATCCGCCATGCCGGCGCGATCTTCATGGGCCACTATTGTTCCGAGTCGCTCGGCGACTACTGCGCCGGCCCGAATCACGTGCTGCCCACCTCGCGCAGTGCGCGTTTCTCGTCGCCGCTGGGCGTCTATGACTTCCAGAAGCGTTCGAGCATCATCGAGGTATCCGAGGCCGGTGCGCAATACCTCGGCCCGATCGCCGCGACGCTCGCCCATGGCGAAGGCCTGGCGGCCCATCAGCGCGCCGCGGAACTGCGCCTCAAGCGCTGAGGATTTCTTTCAGCGCCGCAATCAGCGCCGCGCACTGTTCGTCAGTGCCGACGGTGATGCGCAGGAACTGCTCGATGCGCGGCAGCTTGAAATGCCGCACGATGATGCCGTGTTGCCGTAGTGCCAGCGCCGACTTTTCCGCGTCATGGCGCGGATGGCGCGCGAAGACGAAATTCGCCGCCGAGGGCAGCACCTCGAATCCGAGTGCTTCCAGACGCTGCGTGAGCGTTGCGCGCGTGCGCATCACGGCCTGACGGGTGCGGTCGAACCATGCGCGATCCTCGATGGCAGCCGTTGCGCCGGCGATGGCGCAGCGGTCGAGCGGATAGGAATTGAAGCTGTTCTTGACGCGCTGGAGGCCGTCGATGAGTTCGGGGTGGCCGATGGCGAAACCGACGCGCAGGCCGGCGAGCGAGCGCGATTTGGATAATGTCTGCACGACCAGCAGGTTGGCGTAGCGATTCACCAGCGGCACGGCGGACTCTCCGCCGAAATCAATATAGGCCTCATCGACCACGACCACGGAATCCGGGTTGGCCTGCAGCAGCGCCTCGATGTCGGTCAGCGGCAGGACGCGTCCGGTCGGCGCATTCGGGTTCGGGAAGATGATGCCGCCGTTCGGTTGGACGTAATCGGAAATGCGCAGGGCGAAACGGTCGTCGAGCGGCACGGTACGATAGGCGATGCCATAAAGCTGGCAATACACCGGGTAGAAGCTGTAAGTGATATCCGGGAAAAGGAGCGGCTGCTCGTGCTTCAGCAGGGCCAGGAAGGCATGAGCCAGCACCTCGTCGGAACCGTTGCCGACGAACACCTGTTGCGGCGAAATGTTGCCGAAGAAGTTCGCGATCGCTTCGCGCAGGCGCGTGCTTTCCGGATCGGGATAAAGCCGCAGCGTGTCGCCGAGTTCGGCCTGCATGGCGGTGATAGCCTTGGGACTTGGTCCGTAGGGGTTTTCGTTGGTGTTGAGCTTGACGAGATTGGCCAGCTTGGGTTGCTCGCCGGGAACGTAGGGTTGCAAGGCGCGGACGGTCGCGCTCCAGAATCGGTTCATGGCTGGCGGAATGACTGTGCGGATAAGGTGAAATGGTATTATGCCCCGCGAGCATCACTTTTCGCTCATTGGGCCGATCACTGCAATGCGCACCGCTGAAATTTCACGCAACACGCTGGAAACGAAGATCCGCGTCAAGCTCGATCTCGATGGTACCGGCAAGTCGCAACTCGCGACGGGAGCCGGCTTTTTCGATCACATGCTGGATCAGATTGCCCGGCACGGCATGATTGACCTCGCGATCGATGCGCAGGGCGACCTCCATATCGACGCGCATCACACCGTCGAGGATGTCGGCATCACCTTGGGCCAGGCGTTGGCGACAGCGCTTGGCGACAAGAAGGGGCTGACGCGTTACGGGCATGCTTATGTGCCGCTGGACGAGGCGCTGTCGCGCGCCGTGGTCGACCTGTCCGGCCGCCCGGGACTGAGTTTCAACGTCGAGTTCACGCGCGCCCTGATCGGCGAGTTCGATGTCGACCTCGTGCGCGAGTTTTTCCAGGCCGTGGTCAATCACGCCGGCATCACCGTGCATATCGACAACCTGCGCGGCGACAATGCGCACCATCAGGCCGAGTCGGTGTTCAAGGCCTTCGCGCGTGCGTTGCGCGTGGCGATCACGGCTGATCCGCGCGCCGCTGGCACGGTACCTTCGACCAAGGGCAGTCTTTAGTCAAGCCAATCCAGATGAAAACCGTCGCAATCGTCGATTACGGCATGGGGAACCTGCGCTCCGTCGCGAAGGCGGTCGAGCATGTCGCCCCGGACTACAAGGTCGTTGTGACCGCCGACCCCGGGGTTTTGGCGGACGCCAGTCGCATCATCGTGCCGGGACAGGGCGCGATGCCGGACTGCATGCGCGAATTCAACGCACGCGGATTGGCCGAGGTCGTGATTCGTGCCGCCGGCGAGAAACCCTTCCTCGGCATTTGCGTCGGCTTGCAGATGCTTTTCGAGCATAGCGAGGAAGGCGATGTCGCGGGCCTCGGGCTGTTTCCCGGCCGGGTACGCTTGTTCCCCGCGGCAGCGATGCACGATGCAAGCGGCGCAAGACTGAAGGTGCCGCACATGGGCTGGAACGAAGTTTGGCAGACCGCGCCGCACCCGCTCTGGCAGGGTATCGCCGACGGCACACGCTATTATTTCGTGCACAGTTACTATGTCGAGCCGACCCGGCCGGAAGCGATCGCCGGCTCGACGAACTACGGCATCGCGTTTACCAGCGCGGTGGCGCGCGCTAACATCTTTGCCGTGCAATTCCACCCGGAGAAGAGCGCGGCAGCCGGTCTCCGGCTGCTCGAGAACTTCATGCGCTGGAACCCCTGAACCTCTTGTCACCATTCATTGCCAACCATGCTGCTGATCCCCGCGATTGACCTGAAAGACGGACATTGTGTGCGCCTCAAGCAGGGCGTCATGGACGATGCCACGGTGTTTTCCGAAAATCCCGCCGCCATGGCGCGTCACTGGATCGACCAGGGCGCCCGGCGCCTGCACCTCGTCGACCTCAACGGTGCCTTTGCCGGCAAGCCGAAGAACGAACTGGCGATCAAGGCCATTTTGCAAGAGGTCGGCGAGGAGATTCCCGTCCAGCTCGGCGGGGGCATCCGCGACCTCGATACCATCGAGCGCTGCCTTGACGACGGCATCAGCTACATCATCATCGGCACGGCGGCGGTGAAAAACCCCGGCTTCCTGCATGATGCCTGCACCGCCTTCCCCGGTCATATCATCGTCGGCCTCGATGCCAAGGACGGCAAGGTGGCCGTCGATGGCTGGTCGAAGCTGACCGGGCACGACGTCATCGATCTGGCGAAGAAGTTCGAGGATTACGGCGTCGAGGCAGTGATCTACACCGACATCGGCCGCGACGGCATGCTCACCGGCGCGAACGTGGCGGCAACCGTCAAGCTTGCGCAGGCCCTGCGCATCCCGGTCATCGCCAGCGGCGGCATTGCCAGCCTGGCCGACATCAAGGCCCTGTGCGCCGTTGCCGCCGAAGGCATCATGGGAGCGATTACCGGCCGGGCCATCTACGAAGGCAAGCTCGACTTCCGCAAGGCGCAGGCCGAGGCCGACAAGCTCGCCAGCGGTACCTGACCCAGCCTTCCTATTCCATGCTCGCCAAGCGCATCATTCCCTGCCTCGACGTCAACGCCGGCCGCGTGGTCAAGGGCGTCAATTTCGTTGCGCTGCGCGATGCCGGCGACCCGGTCGAGATCGCGCGCCGCTACGACGAGCAGGGCGCGGACGAGATTACCTTCCTCGACATCACGGCGAGTTCCGATCAGCGCGACATCATCCTGCACATCGTCGAGGCCTGTGCCGACCAGGTGTTCATTCCCCTGACGGTCGGTGGCGGGGTACGCAAGGTCGAGGATGTGCGCCGCCTGCTCAACGCAGGTGCGGACAAGGTCAGCATGAACACCGCCGCGGTGCAGAACCCGCAACTCGTTGCCGATGCTGCCGGCAAGGTCGGCAGCCAGTGCATCGTCGTCGCCATCGATGCCAAGCAGACCGCGCCGGGCAAGTGGGAAGTCTTTACCCACGGCGGACGCAACAACACGCACTTCGATGCGATCGAATGGGCGCGGCAGGTGGCGGCGCTGGGTGCCGGCGAGATCCTGCTGACCAGCATGGATCGCGATGGCACCAAGAACGGCTTCGATCTCGGCCTGACCCGCGCGGTGGCCGATGCGGTGACGATCCCGGTAATCGCCAGCGGCGGCGTGGGCAACCTGCAGCATCTGGCCGATGGCGTGACGCAGGGGCGGGCCGATGCCGTGCTGGCGGCCAGCATTTTTCACTATGGCGAATACACCGTGCGCCAGGCCAAGGAACACCTGCGCGCACAAGGAATAGAGGTAAGGCTGTGACAGTAACTAAAAAGTGGCTCAATGAAATCAAGTGGGACGAACAGGGACTCGTGCCCGCCATCGCGCAGGATGCGCAGACCGGCAGGGTGCTGATGTTCGCCTTCATGAACCGCGAGGCCCTGGAAAAGACCGCGCAACTGGGCGAGGCGGTTTACTGGTCGCGTTCGCGCAGGAAACTGTGGCACAAGGGCGAGGAGTCCGGCCACACGCAGAAGGTGCTGGAAATCCGCACCGACTGCGACAAGGATGTCGTGCTGCTCAAGATCGAGCAAACCGGTGGGATCGCCTGCCACACCGGACGCTTCAGCTGCTTCTACAACAAGCTCGATCAGGGTGGCTGGGAGGAGATTGATCCCGTCATCAAGGACCCAAAGGAAATCTACAAATGATCGATCTCGAAGTCATCCATCGCATCCAGCAAACCCTGGAAGCGCGCAAGGGCGCCGCACCCGATTCATCCTACGTTTCGAGCCTGTATGCCAAGGGCACCGATGCGATCTGCAAGAAGGTCGCCGAAGAGGCGGCCGAAACCATCATGGCAGCCAAGGACGGCGACCGCCTGCACCTCGTGCGCGAGACCTGCGACCTGTGGTTCCACAGCATGGTGCTGCTCACCCATTTCGGCATCGGCGTCGATGACATCATGATGGAATTCCGGCGCCGCGAGGGCATCTCCGGCATCGACGAAAAAGCCAGCCGGGGGAAATAAATGTCTGACTGCATCTTCTGCAAGATCGCGCGCGGGGAAATTCCCTGCAAGAAGGTTTACGAGGACGACGACATCCTCGCCTTCCACGACATCAATCCGATCGCCCCGGTGCATTTCATGGTGATCCCGAAGCAGCATGTCGATTCGCTGGCGACGGTGGATGCGAGTCACGCGCCGGTCCTCGGCAAGCTGTTCAGCAAGCTCGGCGATTTGGCGCGCAGCCAGGGCCTGACTGACGGCTTTCGCACCATCGTGAACACGGGCAGGGTGGGTCAGCAGGAGGTGTATCATCTTCACATCCATGTCGTCGGCGGACCCGACCGGCTCGGCCCGATGCTGACGCGCAAATAAATTGAGGAGAATCTGATGGGAACCTGGAGTATCTGGCATTGGCTGATTGTGTTGGTCATCGTCATGCTGGTGTTCGGCACCAAGAAGCTGCGCAACATGGGGCAAGACCTGGGTGGCGCGGTCAAGGGTTTCAAGGACGGCATGAAGGAAGGCAGCCAGTCATCCGAACCGGCCAAGCAGGTGGCCGATCAGGCCGGCAACACCATCGAGGGCGAAGCGCGCAAGGAACAGAACAAGTCCTGAGCATGCGCTTGCCGTCCCGCCAGCGCCGACTTTCATAATTCCCCGCCGTGTTCGACATCGGTTTTTCCGAGTTGATGGTGATCGCCCTGGTGGGGCTGATCGTCATCGGGCCGGAGCGTCTGCCGAAGGTGGCGCGCACCGTCGGCCACCTGCTCGGCCGGCTGCAGCGTTACGTCAGCGACGTCAAGAGCGACATCAGCCGGGAAATGCAACTCGAAGAACTCAAGAAACTGCAAGTGCAGGTGCAGGAGCAGGCACGCGATCTCGACCGGCAGATCAACGATCAGATGAAGACTGTCGAAACCGAACTCAACCAATCGATCCTCGCTTCCGCGGAGAACGCGGAGAAGAAGGACGAGTCGATCGAGGCGGCGCAACCCTTTGTGCCTCCCGCGCCGTCCGCTCCCGCGGTTCCAGCCGATCCGACTCCCAAACCACCGCTTGGCTGATGGAAGAGTCCCAGGAAAGTTTCATCTCGCATCTGGTCGAACTGCGCAATCGGCTGATTCGCGCAGTGGTCGCGGTACTGATCGTCTTCCTCGCGCTCGTCAACTGGGCGCGCGACATCTACACCGTGCTGGCGGCGCCGATGCTGGCCGCGTTGCCCGAGGGCGGCCATATGATCGCCACCGATGTCGTGGGCGCCTTCTTCGTGCCGATCAAGGTGACGCTGATGGTGGCATTCCTCATCAGCCTGCCGTATGTCCTCTACCAGGCTTGGGCCTTCGTCGCTCCCGGTCTCTACCAGCACGAGAAGAAGCTGGCGCTGCCGCTGCTGGCGGCAAGCGTTTTCCTGTTCTTCGTCGGCATGGGGTTCGCCTATTTCATCGTCTTTCCGACGGTATTCGGCTTCATCAACGCCTTCGCGCCCGAGGGCGTGGCGGTGATGACCGACATCGACAAGTACCTGTCCTTCGTGCTGACTACCTTCCTCGCGTTCGGGGTGACCTTCGAGGTGCCCGTGGTGGTGATCGTGCTGGTGCGCGTCGGGCTGGTCAGCATCGAGAAGCTCAGGGAAATCCGGCCCTACGTGATCGTCGGCACTTTCGTCGTCGGCGCGATTTTCACGCCACCCGATGTGCTCTCGCAGTTCATGCTCGCCGTGCCGATGTGGCTGCTCTACGAACTCGGCATCCTCGTGGCACAGCTGATCGGCACGTCGTCGCGCGTCGCCGGGGAAGACCATCAGCCGCTCGACGACGCGGCGATGAACGCCGAACTCGACAAGGCCGAGGCGGATTCGCGCGCCAATCGCGCGCAGCAGTGACTTATTGCCGGGTTACTGAGCGCCGGGCTTACTGAGGTTGCGGCCGCGGCCGCTTGCCCACGGTGATTTGCACGTCCAGCGGCTTTCCTGCGCGCATCAGCCCGAATTTGGCCTGCTCGCCGGGGGCGAGCGCAGCGATCAGGTCCAGCATCACCTGCGCGTCCTTGACCGTCTTGCCGGCCACGGCCAGCAGCACATCGCCCGGTTTGATGCCGGCCTTGTCGGCCGGGCTGCCGCGCATCACGCCGGCGATCAGTGCGCCCTCGTCGGGCTTCACGCCGAAGGATTCGGCCAGTTCGGGCGTCATGTCCTGCACCTCGACGCCGATCCAGCCGCGCGTCACCGTGCCGGTCCGGATGATTTGCTCCATCACGCTTTTTGCCAGCGAGATGGGTATCGCGAAGCCGATGCCCATCGAACCGCCGCTCTGCGAGTAGATCGCCGTGTTGATGCCGACGAGCTGCCCGTTGCTGTCGACCAGCGCGCCGCCGGAATTGCCGGGGTTGATCGCCGCGTCGGTCTGGATGAAGTTCTCGAACGTGTTGATGCCGAGATGCGTGCGGCCAAGCGCGGAAACGATACCCGAGGTCACGGTCTGGCCGACCCCGAAGGGATTGCCGATCGCCAGGACCACATCGCCGATGCGCAACGAGTCGGCGGGCGCGAAGGTGATCGGCATCAGCGGCCGATGCCTGGTTTCATTGCCGACGATGCGCAGCACGGCCAGATCGGATTCGGGATCGGCGCCCACCAGCTTGGCCTGTGCCTTGCGGCCGTCCTGCAGCGCGACCTCGATCTCGTCGGCCGATTCGATGACGTGGTTGTTGGTCAGCACGAGGCCGTCGGCGGAAACGATCACGCCGCTGCCGAGTCCCGACTGGCGCTGGGTATCGTTGCCGAGACGGTCGCCGAAGAAATGCCGGAACACCGGGTCGTTCATGAGCGGATGGCGCCGCACTTCCTGGCTGGTGAAAATATGCACGACTGCCGGCAGCGCGGCCTGGGCGGCGTCGGCATAACTCGCGACCTTGTGGGTATCGGCAGTCGGCACCGCCTGTTGAATGGCGACTACCTGGGGCGCCTTGTCAGGCAGCCGCCAGGCGAGCCACTCCGGCTTGAGGGTTTGCACGACGAACAGCGCGGCAACGCTGATCGTGACGGTTTGGGCGAAAATGAGCCACAATCGACGCATGGGAACGGAGTTTTTGAAATGAGGAGTGGGAATGCGGCGTGAAGAACTGGCAACTTATCTGGATGGCATGCTCGAGCCGTTGCGTTTCCGCGATTATTGCCCAAACGGCTTGCAAGTGGAAGGACGCGCGGAAATCCGTCGCGTCGTCTGCGGAGTGACCGCGAATCGCGCGCTGGTCGAGGCGGCGATCGCGCGTGGCGCCGACGCGCTGCTCGTGCATCACGGCTGGTTCTGGAAAGGGGAGGACGGAAGGGTAACCGGCTTTCGCAAGCAGCGGCTGCAAACCCTGCTCGGCAACGACATCAATCTCTTCGCCTACCACCTGCCGCTCGATGCGCATCCGGAGTTCGGCAACAACGCGCAACTTGCCCGGCGGCTCGGCTGGACGGTCACCGGACGCTTCGGCGAGCAGGAAATTGGTTATCTTGGCACACCGGGTGCCGTCCCCATCAACACGGCGGATCCGGCTGATGCCGTCCCGCCAGAGCCGACTTTTGCGCAAGACATCGCCGCGCGGGTCGAACAGGTGCTCGGCCGCCAGCCATTGCTGATCGGCGCCCCGCGGCGCGAGGTGAAGAAGCTGGCCTGGTGCAGCGGTGGCGCGCAAGGCTACTTCGAACAGGCGATCCTTGCGGGGGCCGACATCTATATCAGCGGCGAAATTTCCGAGCAGACAGTGCATCTGGCGCACGAATCCGGCGTGCCCTATCTGGCGGCCGGCCACCATGCGACCGAGCGCTATGGCGTGATGGCGCTCGGCGCGCATCTGGCAGAGCGCTTCGGCCTGGACTGCGAATACGTGGAGATCGAAAACCCTGTTTAACCGGGCAGGAAGCCGTAGGCCTCGCGCATGACG
>Ga0172375_10005275_pt1 | contig 18703 bp, 12 predicted proteins | sample LakKiv1m_FD_114537 | JGI IMG/M metagenome (GOLD analysis project Ga0172375, IMG submission 114537) | Freshwater microbial communities from Kabuno Bay, South-Kivu, Congo - kab_092012_11.1m | ecosystem: Environmental > Aquatic > Freshwater > Lake | place: Democratic Republic of the Congo...
CAACTTCGAAGATCGAAGGCGGCTTGTCGCCGGAATCGTAGCACTCGCTGTAAGCCGCGTCATGCGCCAGCAGAATTCCGTAGCTGCGGCAGAAATCCAGAGCCTCTTTAAAGAATGCCAGATCGGCGCGTGCTCCGGTGGGATTGTTGGGATAATTGATGAACATGATGCGTGCGCGGCGGCGGGTATCTTCGGGAATCAGATCGAAGCGCGGCAGAAATCTGTTTTCGGCCAGAAGCGGCATGGCGTAGGACTGCGCTCCGGTCATCAGCGCCGAAGAAAAATAAGGCGGATAGCCCGGCGTAGTGGCCAGAATAACGTCACCCGGATTGACAATGGACTGAACCAGATGCGCCACGCCTTCTTTTGCGCCTATCAGCGCCAGAATCTGACCGTTGGGGTCAAGCTTTACTCCGAAACGACGCTGCATCCAGTCGGCGCAGGCTTTGCGGAAGCGCGGTGAACCGGAATAACTGGGATACATATGATTTTCCTGCACGGCGCAGGCGCGTTGCATGGCTTCCACTATGGGCGCGGGCGTCGGCAGATCTGGGTCGCCGATGCCGAGATCAATTACGTCCACGCCTTTTTCGCGGGCCTCGGTAGCGGCTTCGTCCAGACGCGCAAACAGATAAGGCGGAAGTTTGCCGACCCAGTCGGCGGCTTTTATGGCAACTGTTTTCGAATCAGTCAATTTTGTGCTCCGTAATTATAAAGACAAATCTACAGGCCCAGCATGTCGGTCATTGTGTAAAGTCCCGCTTCGCGTCCGGCCAGCCAGATGGCGGCTTTAAGAGCCCCTGTGGCCAGGGCGTCACGCGACTGCACACGGTGCGTAAGCTCCAGACGTTCACCTGGTCCGGCCAGCCAGATTATATGCTCGCCAACTGTATCACCGCCGCGAATGGCGTGGAAGCCGATCTCGTCATGCGGGCGCTCACCCGTAACACCGTGCCGACCGTGAATCTGCACCTGCGCCGGATCCAGTCCGCGCGCCCGCGCCGCTTCGCGTCCCAGCATAAGCGCCGAACCTGACGGGGCGTCTTTCTTGCGGCGATGATGCGCCTCGATGATTTCGATGTCGTAATCTTCGCCCAGTATGGAGGCTGCTTCAGCTACCAAACGCCCCAGTACGTTCATGCCGATGGAAAAATTCGGCGCCCATAAAACCGGGGCATGTTCGGCATGACGGCGCAAGGCGTTTTCTTCGGCGCGTTCAAGTCCGGTGGTGCCGCAAACCAGAGCGATATTCTTTCCTGCGATTATTTCAAGCAAGGCCCGCGTGCCCTGTGGCAGCGAGAAGTCGATGACGATATCCGCCGAAAAATCCGAGAGGGATTCAACCATGACACCCAGAGGACCGACGCCTGCGCTCATTCCGATGTCGGAGCCAAAGCCGTGAGCTTCAGGAACATCGAAGGTGTTTACGAGCTCAAGTGCGTGATAATCCTGCATGAGTCTGACCAGCGCCAGTCCCATGCGTCCGCAGGCTCCGTTTATTGCGATCTGATGCATGTCTGCCGCCTTCAATTGATAAGACCATAGCGGTGCATACAGGCCCGCAGTTTTTCCAGCGCCTCGGGCTGCAACTGCACCAGCGGCAGACGTACTTCCACTTCGCACAGACCCAGCTCAGCCAGTGCAGCCTTGATCGGCACCGGGTTAGTGTCGATGAAAAGCGTCTGCATCAGCGGCAGCAGCTCCATCTGCACATCTCGGGCGGCGACATGATCGCCCTCGCACCAGTTTTCGTAAATGGTAAGAGTACGCTCGGGAATGAGATTCGAACAGGTGCAGATGATGCCTGAGGCTCCAAGCTCCAGATATGGATACAGGAAAAAATCGTCGCCCGAAAGAATGTCGATTTTTTCGCCGCAGAGCCGCAGCACTTCCATGACTTGCAGGAGATTGCCTGAAGCTTCTTTCACAGCAACGATCAGCCCGTCATCGGCCAGACGTTTAATGGTTTCGGGCGTCATGTTGACTACTGAGCGGCCCGGGATGTTGTAGCCGAAAATCGGTACGTCAACTGCGTTTTTAACGGCTTCAAAATGCGCGTAAATTCCTGCTTGTGAAGGCTTGTTATAAGGAGGGGTCATCAGCATGACGGCGTCCGCGCCCAGGTCTGCGGCAATGCGGCTGTTCTCGATGCTGATGGCGGTGCTGTTGCTGCCGGTTCCGACTACTACCGTAATTTTTCCGCCTGCAAGCTTTACCGTGCGACGAATGACTTCCGCACGTTCTTCGGTGTTGAGTGTAGCCGCTTCACCTGTTGAACCCAGCGGTACGACGCCCTGCACGCCTGCTTCAATCTGACGTTCGAGCAGGCGTTCGAATGCGGTGTAATCCACTGCGCCGTTCTTAAACGGCGTCACCAGGGCGGTATAGACTCCCTTATACTTCATGTTTTTTTCCTGTCCTGAAAAAAGTTACTTCTTTTCCTGAGCCTGAGCCGGTGTCGCAGCCGGAACCGGAGCCGGAGCAGGTTTTGCTGCCGGTGCCGCTTCAGGCTTTTTGTTTTCGTCTGCCGCTTTGGGTGCTGCATATTTTACAGCCTGTTCTGTGGAGGTAGCAGAATTACCTGCCAGGTCGCGCACTACGACGCGATAAACATAGTCACCGGCGGCGTTAGCCGGCAGTTTGCGGTCGGTGAATTCGTCCACTGTCACAAGACCGGAAACATCGCTGAACTTGCCGTCGATGCGGCGCTCCAGCCAGTAGCCGAGCAGCGAATTATCTTCGACTGTCTTCCAGCGCACTTTTATGCCGCCGTCTATGGATTCCGCCGAAATGATCTGAGAAGCAGGCGGTGGGGTGCGGTCGGTAATAAGAGTGCTGACTTCAAGACCGAGCGGACCCTCAAGCTGCATGCCGCCAGCATCGATTCGTACTGCGCAAACCTTGTAACGCATGGGTTTGCCGGGCTGTGCGCGCTTATCTTCAAAGGTAGTAGTATCCAGCGGTTTACTGTTTATGGGTGAACGGCTGAACTGACCCTCTGCGCCTTTGGCCCGATAGACATTGACGTAAAAAATTTCCTTTTCTTTCTCCATCTGCTTAACGTCGATTTTGCCGCCATCTTTAACTGCGTCTATGACACCTTTTATCTGTTCCATGCTCTGCTGGGGCGGCGGGTTCCAGGACAGCTTGACCGTACCTTCGGAGGAAGCCACCTTCAGGCCGGTGATTTTATCCATCGGATAGCGCATTTCGAAACGTTCGATGGTGTAAGGATCGGAAAAACGCTTTTCAGCATCGTAGCTGCTGATTACATATTCGTAGAAACGACCCTTGGTCAGCAATTCGTCAATGAAAACCATTCTGGAGGCTACTGAACCCGGCTCGGCATTGGGTGCTTCGATGTCGGCCAGTATGCTTTTCTTCATGGTTTCGGGGTTGGGATCGGCGTCCGGCCATTCGTTGCGCACGACCTGGAAAGCCACCGGCTTGAACTGCGGATCGACAACCGGCGGCAGACGCCAGCTTATATGCACTTTACCATCATGCGAAACCGCATGAACCTTTAAAGCCTGGGGCGGTTTGGTCTCTTTGGGCGGCAGGGGTGCGCTTTTAACTCCGCAGCCTGCGGAAAACACAAATAATGCCAGAGCCAGCGCCGCCGCTGAAAAGCTCATGTAAAACCGAAAGTTTCTCCCTCTTGTACCGATCATCTGGCGGCTCCTCTTTGCTTTTATGACACTAAAGTTAAAAAGTACCCTGAAGGCCTTCAGTCGTCAAGGTTTTTGGGCAGACAGCCGGAGGGGGCAGGGCTTTCGACAGTGGCATTATGTGCCTGACTTTAATAATCCGGGCTAATTGTTTTTGAAATTTCCATGCTTCATGGTAAAAATATGCATACTGCCGCAATATTAAGGTGCTTTTCAGGATGCGGGTTGGGCAATGAAAATCGGATTATCCAGAATTCTGATTATACTGGCTGTAATATCAGCCTTTTTTATTACATCTAACGCTTATGCGCTTGATCAGCGTTTTAATATTGAGCGTTTCCGCCCGGCTATGGACAAATATGGTCTTATAACCGTAGACACCAGCGAAATGCATAAACCCTTGCGCTTCGGGACCGATCTTTATTTCCATTTCATCGACGGCCCGCTCGAATATAATGTACCGCAGGGCACGGTAGATCTTATTGGTCCGCAGTATAAGATGGATCTGACGTTTGCCGCGGCCTTCTGCAAATATTATGAAGCTGCCATCGATATGCCCTTTGTCGTTTTCCAGAGCGGTAATGCACTGGCTCCCGGACATGAACCTTCAAGCGCCGCTTTCGGCGATTTCCGTTTCAGTCAAAAAATCAGGGCGCTGTCCCGCGAAGACTGGCCGGTCGGTCTGGCGGTAGTCAACACCATCAGCTTCCCTTCGGGTGACGAATATTCCTACTTCGGAGATAACGGCTTTGGAGCCGATTTTAAAGTTGTTCTCGACGGCAAAGTTGGTCCGGTGACACTGGCCACCAACCTGGGTTATCGTCTGCGTCCGGCTGTGACAGTGGCTGAAGTTATCGGTCCGCAGGGCAGTGTGGTTTACGCCCAGAAAATAGACGATGAACTGCTCTATGCCCTGGGTGTACAGTACGACACTCCGCTGGATGGTCTGCGGATAATGGCCGAATTTCATGGAGCCACGCTGGCGAAGAAACCTTTTGCACAGCGCTTCAACAACCCGCTTTTCACCAATGTGGGTGTTGCTTACGAACTGCCGCTCGATATGCATGTTGGCGCCGGTGCGGAATTCGGTCTTAACCCCGGCTTCGGTGCCGGACTGGCGGGTTACTTCATCAACTTCGGCTGGGCCTGGGAAAAGATTGATGCCGATAAAGACACAGTCGAGGATGAAGAAGATAAATGTCCCGGCGAGATTGAAGACCTGGATGGCTTCGAAGATGAAGATGGCTGTCCCGACCCGGACAACGACGCCGATGGTATTCCTGATGCCGACGACGCTTGCCCAACGGTGGCCGAAGACCGTGACGATTTCCACGATGCGGATGGCTGCCCGGACAGCGACAATGACGCCGACGGTATTCTTGATGAGCGCGACGCCTGTCCGCTGGCCGCCGAAGATTTCGACCGCGAGAACGATGAGGATGGCTGTCCTGATACTGATATCGATGCCGATGGCATTATGGATATTTCCGACAAATGCCTGAATGAGAAAGAGGACAAAGACGGATTTGAAGACGCGGATGGCTGCCCGGATAACGATAATGACGGTGACGGCCTGAGCGATAAAGACGACCCCTGCCCTAACGAGGCAGAGGATAAAGACAACTTCAAAGACGACGACGGCTGTCCCGATCCGGATAACGACAACGATGGCATTCCCGACCTTACCGACAAATGTCCGACACGGCCTGAGAATAAAAACCGTTATCAGGACGATGATGGTTGTCCGGAAGGTCGAGGAGGCAGAGCCGTAAAAGAGACAACTGCTCAGACAACTGAGCCTGCTCCGCTGATTATGGTAAGTCAGGGACAGGGTATACTGATTCTGCGTCGTCAGGTAAGCTTTATGAGCGGACGTTCGCTTATCAGACGCGAATCGTTTGTGGTTCTGAACGCAATTGCCGATTATATTAAGACCCACCCGGAAATCGGCGTGGTCGAAATAATGGTTCATACTTCCGGTCGTGGCGACGCGAATGCCAACAAGGAGCTTTCGCAGGTGCGAGCCGGAATGATTAAAACTTATCTTGGCAGTCGAGGAGTAGGATCAGATCGAATCAGGGCTACGGGCGCGGGCGACAGCAAACCGCTGGAAGCACCCACTACCTTGAAGGCGCGCAGCCTTAACGAGCGGGTAGAGTTCCTGACGAATCGCTGATTTTCGATTTGCAGAGGATTTTGACAGTTTACAGAAGTCTGATATGCTCTTGAACAATATTGTTAACGCTTTTAATTGGCCGGGAGCCTAACGGGATGTACAGACGTATTGTTTTTGCGGCGCTGCTTGTAGCCGGTCTTCTGACCGCGCTTCCCTGCCATGCCGCCAAATACGACCTGTCGCTCTGGAGATTCTGCCAGCGCGGAGCGGATGGATGGTGTCTGCCCGATCCGGTCAACCCCAACAAGGTTCTGGCCAATCAGGGTGGTTTCAATAGCTTCGCCAGGCAGTTCGCGGCAGTTATCGCCCCCAAGTTTCACTCTCCGGCTGAAACCCTGGGTTACGCTGGATTCAACCTGGGGCTTGAAGTCGCGGTCAACCAGATTCCAGGCGGCAACAACTGGGCCGATGCGCTGCAGAGCGTTGAACGCATACCCAGCCTGAACTACGGCGGCGGAAAAGACAGCAGCGCGCCGTCAACTCTTAACACTCTGCGCTTTCATTTCCGCAAAGGTCTGCCCTACTCGATGGAGCTGGGCATGAACATGGACTACGTCATAGGCTCGCAGATGTTCACTTTCGGCGGCGAATTCAAATTCGCCTTCTTCGAAGGTTTCAAACTCTACCCGGATTTCGCAGTGCGCATGACATACGATCATCTCTTTAATTCCGAAGATCTCGACATGGATCTGTGGAACTGGGACCTTTCGGTTTCCAAAAACTTCGGTGTGGCCGGTTTCCTGCAACTTTGTCCCTACACCGGCTATTCGGTGGTGCTTATGCACGCCCGTCCGCATGTGGTTAACCCCAGCTTCGACCCCTACAACAATGACCGCCTGCTTCTATTGGATGGCGTGACAGCTCCTATTCACCGCTGGTTTCTGGGACTGCGCATGATAGCGTCTTATGTGAGTTTTTCGCCCGAAATCATAATCAGCAGCGAAAAGGTCTACAACTACAGTTTCAATCTCGGCGTTGATTTCTGACAGGGTTGGAAACAGCCTTAAGAAATCCTGACAAATTTTTAATTTCACAGTACGGCTATTTTGAGCTACAATAGTTAGCCGTGACTGGAGGAGTTTCTGGAGGATTCGTAAAAATGGCGAATAACAGCCTTTTCGCAATAAAACGCGAGGGTAAAACCCTTGGCGTCAAAGATGTTGACCAGCTCAAACGTCTGGTTTCTCTTTCGGAGATTACCGAGAAGGATTCGGTCTACATTATTGCCGAAAAACGCTGGTGTGCCATTGAAGAACTGCCCGCATGGAAGATTGCCTCCCCCGAAGCGGCTAAAATTGAAAAAATGGAACCTAAAAAAGCGGAGCCGGTGCCTGCTGCTGCTCCTGCAAAGAAATTGACTGTAGAAGAAAAAGTTCAGGTTGTTCAGAAAGTCGCCGCCGGATTCGAAGAAGAAGAAGCCGCATACGAAAAAGCAACCCCTACGCGCGAGTTTGTTCAGCTCTTCGATCAGTTCGAGAAAGAAAACAGCAATAAAAAGACCGAAGAAACAGCAGAAGAAGATTACATCGCTTTCCAGCCTAAAACCATTCATCGCGTCAAAGGTCTGCCCGAATCCGAACGCCGTGCTCGTAACTCCGATGTTATGCACGCACTGAGAGACGGCCAGAAACCTCCTGTGTTTTCAAGTGTGTCTCTACGCGTGGCCGTTCTTGTTTTCATACTCTTTCTGGCGGCTTTAGCATACGGACTTTTCACCAGCAAGCTGGTGGATTTTTCCGGCGATGATGACCCCAGAGCCAACTATCTCGAATATCAGGCTAAATCAGACGGCAGTCTGGCCGACACCAAAGACAATTAATTCCAGTTTGGTATCTGTTTCAAACTGTTCTTCACTGGGCCTGTATATAAACCTGTTCGTCCTTAATTCCTATCCAAACAGGCCGGAAAGTTGTCACACCCGCGAAGGCGGGTGTCCAGAATTGATTAGTCCCAACCTGGATTCCCGCTTTCGCGGGAATGACGGACAACAGTTTTAATTACTCTTATTAGGATCACCAGGCGGGTGCGCTTTGTTTTTTTTGGGTGAAATGAGTGTGAAGAGGGCGGATGGAGCTTGCAGCAGACAGAATAATTTCTTTCTTTGTGGATAATTTTCCATCAACCGGAACTCTGTTTACCATGGGGCCGCTGGGATTCTGCTGGTCCATGGCCTGTCTGTATTTCGCCGGTTATCTTAAAAGACAGCACGGCTGGAAAACCGGCTACAGCAGGAAAACCTTTCATTTTCTTACTTTCATAAGCGTGGCATTTATTCAAACCAGGTTCGGAACGCCCGGCGTCTGTCTTTTCGGCGGCATGAGCAGCCTGGTAGTTTTAATCAGCATATTGCTTGGCGACGGCAATATTTTATACGAAGCCCTGGCCCGCGAAAAAGACGCTCCGCACAGAACCTACTACATTGTTGCGCCTTATGTCGCCACGCTGATAGGCGGATTGTTTGGAAATATCGTTTTCGGCGAAGCCGCGCTGTTCGGCTATCTGGCTGCGGGTGTGGGTGACGCCGCCGGTGAAGTGATTGGAACCCGTTACGGTAAACATATTTATAAAGTGAAGGCCATGCGGAGCGTTGCGGCTATACGTTCCTGGGAGGGTTCAGCCGGTGTTTGTGTCATGTGCCTTTTATCGCTGATTGCGGCTGTATGGCTCTCCCCGTCTTTTTCATATAAAGAGAGCTATCTGATTCTTCTCCCGCTTATTGCTCTGACATGCGCTCTGGTCGAAGCCTTTTCACCTCACGGCTGGGACAACGCCACCATGCAGATCGTCCCGGCAGCACTGGCTGTGCTCGTGCTCTGACATCTGCCCGTCCAAATGCCGGTCGTTTCCTTTTTTTGATTAAATCCGCCGCAGTATTCTGGTTCTACAGATTGGCTTTATACCAGTCGATTGTTTTTTCCAGACCTTCGAAGACGCTGACCTTGGGATCAAAAGCCAGCAGGCGACGCGCTTTGCTTACATCGGCCAGAGAATGCATGACCTCGCCGGGACGGAAAGGTTCGTAACCGGGTTCAATGTCGCAATTCAGCAGTTCCTGAAGTTTCTTATACAGACGATTAAGCGTAATGCTTTCACCGTATGCCACATTGAAAACCTGCCCGAAAGCTTCCTTTCCGGCTGTCAGTCCTCTGGCATTGGCCTGAATAACATCTTCGATATAGGTGAAATCGCGCGTCTGTTCACCGTTGCCGAAAATAATCGGCGACTTGTTCTTCAGCATAAGGCTGGTGAATTTGGGAATAACGGCGGCATAGGCCGAATCGGGGTCCTGTTTTTTTCCGAATACGTTGAAATAGCGCAGGATGATGGTCGGCAGTCTGAATATTTCCCAGAAGCTGGCCGCGTAATATTCGCAGGTCAGCTTGGTTATGGCATATGGAGACATGGGCATCGGCATCATGGTTTCGACTTTGGGCAGAGCATCCGAATCGCCGTAGGCCGATGAACTGGCGGCGATATTAACGCGCTTGACGCCGTTCTCTCGGGCGGCCATGAGTATGTTCAGAGTGCCGACAATGTTGTGCTCGTTAGCGGCAATGGGTTCATCGATAGAGCGTGGAACCGAACTGAGTGCAGCCTGATGCAGAACATAATCTACGCCGCGACAGGCAGACAGACAGGAATCGAGGCTGCGAATGTCAGCCTCCATCAATTCGTGACCTTTGAGATCGGCCAGATTTTCGCGTTTACCCGTAATGAAGTTGTCGATTACTCTTACTTCATGCCCGGCATTCAGAATCGATTCAACGAGATTGGAACCGATAAAACCGGCTCCGCCGGTTACAAGATATTTTCCCTCCGGCCATAGACTGACGGGCATTGTCTCTCCAGTTATTTAAAGTTGATCTTCGATCCCAGACCCATGAGATCGGCGACCAGTGTGGGTGGTATTGTGCCGCAGGAGAGAAGCTTCTCGTGGAAGTCTTTGAGTTTGAATTCCTTGCCAGCTTCTTTTTTGTAGGCCTGAAGTATCTGCTGAATCATATGCTTGCCGATAATATAACTCATTGGCTGAGTCGGATCCTGACAATAGCGGCGAACTTCGGCTTCTGCGTTGGGTTCTTCCAGACCAGCCTTTTCGATCAGTGTCTGTACCGCCTCTTCGATGCTCATTGTTCCGGTATGCAGACCGACATCGATGAGTACGCGGTATGCTCTCCACAGATTGTCTTTAAGCTGCAGCAGGCGCTCCTTCGGATCTGTGTAGAAGCCCTGTTCATACATCATTTCTTCGCAGTACAGCGCCCAGCCTTCGGCGAAGACCGACGTGGTTATAATGTGGCGCAGCAGGTTCTTGCGCAGGTTGGCTTTGGTAAGCTGCAGATGGTGCCCCGGATAGGCTTCGTGCAAAGAAGTTACCGGAATACCCCATTTACTGTGACCCAGAAGGCGCTTGGAGGCTTCTCCGCGTGCCAGATTGTCCGGTACTGTCACCCAGAAAATGCCCTTCTGAATGGTGTCCATCGGCGCGGGGCTGATGTATGCAGCGTAAGGAATTAGCATCTGTGCAAATTGCGGAGTCGGAACGACTTCGATTTCTTCTCCTTCGGGGAAGGCCACCAGATCGTTCTGTTCCACGAATTTTCTGGCGCGCTTCATTTCTTTTTCGTAGGTGCGCACCAGTGTCTTGGAAGTGGGATGATCGACCTTCAGTTTTTCAACAATATCCTGCCAGCACTTGTTTTTGGAAATCCTGGCTGCGGTTTCATCAAGCTCTTTTTCGGTCTGCTTGATTACCTTTTTGGCTATCTTGACAAGGTCGTCGCTGCTGTATGGCAGATGATGCTGATATCTGAGAATCTGATTGTAAATGGTTTTGCCTGTGGCGAATTTATCCTTGCATCTGGGCAGTTCTTCCGACAGGAATTTCTCGAAATTCTCCAGTGCGCTGATGGCCTCATCATTGGCCTCCAGCATGGCTTCACCCAGTATGCCTCCCAGGCTGAGGGCAAAATCCACCAGAGAACTCTGCAGGAAGAGTCTGGCACCCTGGCAGGTGCTGATGGCCGATTCCACAAAAACGCGCGGCGGGTTGCTGATGTTTTTGCGGGCGTTGCGCAGCATGTTGGGAATCTGAGCCAGACGGCGCGTGGCGACTATGCCTCTTTCACGCGGGGTGTCGAACTCGCGCGTAATGATTACATAAACTCCGAAGAGAACTTCGTTAAGATACAGATCCGGCAATATCTTGAATAATGGATATTTACCGGCCATTATCAGTTCCAGATCTACTTTAGACTGCAGCAGATCCAAATCGACTTTATTATCTTCCGACAGATAACGCTTCTGGAAATCCTTGAGTTTCTTTTTGAAATCCGCAATCTTCGACAGATGTTTAGCGATACCGCTGGCGGACATGTCGGAGAATTCCTCATCGTACTTATGCACCCCCAGGAAGGATGCCATCACAGGCTGAGCCTTCAGGGAGTATTCCACATACTGCTCAACTATTTTCTCGAATTCAAGATCCTTTGCCTGTGTCATTATTATCCTCCAGGGCGTTTTTCTGCGCCGTTCTCGGTCATTTATGGCGAGAAATACTATCATTGCAAACTATCGGCAGTAAAGAGAAAACTGGAAAAGAAAGACCGGTTTTCTCAAAAAAGCATTATTTCTCACAATCAGTCTGCCTCGCCAGCAAGTCAAAAGCTGCGTAATTTTTGTGCAGGCAAGGGCTTGAAATAAGGAAAGAAATATCTACATTGGAAATGAATGAATAGGCATTCACTTTTACTTGACATTGAAAATAAGCATACCTATACTCACACACGGATTAAGGGCAAGAAGTATCTGGTCATTAATAACAATCCAGGCCGGAAGACGGGCAAAGCACCGCGTTTTCCGAAGAAACGCCCCAAAGGTTTAAAAAAACCGTTTTTGGTATGGCTGTATTTTTGTCAAAATATTAACAGGAGGTTTTCAAATGAGCGAATTTTTGTTCCACGCACCCGATCAGCATCGTGCAAAAGCATGGGTCAAGTCTATGGACGAATACAAGTCCATGTACAAAAACTCCGTTGAGAATCCAGAGAAGTTCTGGGGCGATATCGCAGAGACTTATTTCTGGTATAAGAAATGGGATAAGGTCTGGGATTACAACTTTAATGTCGACAAAGGTCCCATCAAGATCGAATGGTTCAAGGGCGCCAAGACCAACATCACGGTCAACTGCCTCGACCGTCATCTCAACACCCCGCTTAAAGACAAAACCGCGATCATCTGGGAAGGTAACAATCCCGGACAGGATAAAAAGTTCACTTACGCCCAGCTCGCCAAAGAAGTCAACAAATTCGCCAATGTTCTTAAAAGCAAGGGCGTCAAGAAGGGTGACCGCGTATCCATTTACATGCCAATGGTTCCCGAACTGGCCATCGCCATGCTGGCAACCGCCCGCATCGGCGCTGTTCACAGCATAGTGTTCGGCGGATTCTCTGCCGAAGCTCTGTCGGATCGTATTGTCGACTCGACCTGCAAAGTTCTGATTACAGTCGACGGCAGCTATCGCGGCAAGAAGGCTATTCCGCTTAAGACCTCTGCTGACGACGCCATGAATATCTGCAAGACCAAGTTCAACCACACCGTAGACACCTGCATCGTCGTAAAGCACACCGGGCTTGAAGTTCCGATGGTCGCCGGTCGCGATTCCTGGTGGAATGATCTTATGGATAAGGCTGCTGATTTCTGCGAACCGGAACAGATGGACGCTGAAGACCCGCTGTTCATCCTTTATACTTCCGGCTCCACCGGCAAGCCCAAAGGCGTGCAGCACACCGTCGGCGGTTATATGATCTTCACCGGCACCACCTTCAAGTACATCTTCGATTATCACAATGAAGATATCTTCTGGTGCACCGCCGACATCGGCTGGGTAACCGGACACTCCTACATCGTATACGGTCCTCTTTCACAGGGCGCCACTTCGATCATGTTCGAAGGCGTTCCCAATTATCCCGAACCGGACCGTTTCTGGCAGGTTATCGATAAATGGAAGGTCAATATCTTCTACACCGCTCCTACCGCCATCCGCGCCATCATGAAGGAAGGTGATGCCTGGGTAGCCAAGCATGATCTGTCGAGCCTGCGCCTGCTGGGTTCGGTTGGTGAGCCCATCAACCCGGAAGCCTGGATGTGGTACTGGAGAAACGTCGGTAAAGAGCGCTGCCCGATAGTTGATACCTGGTGGCAGACTGAAACCGGCGGCATCCTTATTACTCCGCTGCCTTACGCCATCGATCAGAAGCCCGGTTCGGCCACACTGCCGTTCTTCGGTGTAGTACCCTTGATTCTTAACGATCAGGGAGAAGTACAGCAGGGCGAGACTTCAGGCATTCTGGCCATCAAGCAGCCCTGGCCCGGTATGATGCGTACCGTTTACGGCGATCACAAGCGCTTTGAGGAAACCTATTTCCATATGTTCAAAGGCCTCTATTTCACCGGAGACGGTTGCCGTCGCGATGCCGATGGATACCACTGGATTACCGGTCGTGTTGATGACGTCATCAACGTCTCCGGCCATCGTATGGGCACCGCCGAAGTCGAATCGGCTCTGGTTTCCCATCCGACCGTCGCCGAAGCCGCAGTCGTCGGCTTCCCGCATGACATTAAAGGTCAGGGCATTTACGCTTACGTAACCCTGAAGGTCGGTATCGAACCCACCGAGGAACTCGTCGCCGAGCTGAAGAAGCACGTCCGTCACGAAATCGGCCCCATCGCCACCCCGGATCAGATTCACCTTACTCCGGGACTGCCGAAGACCCGTTCAGGCAAGATCATGCGCCGCATTCTGCGCAAGATCGCTGCTGACGAATTCGATGCTCTGGGAGATACCTCCACGCTGGCCGATCCGGCCGTCGTTCAGAACCTGATCGAAGGTCATAAGGAACTCAAGTAGTTCGACCACGCCTGCAATACACAAAGGCCGCTTCCTTACCGGAGGCGGCCTTTTTTATATCGGATTTTCAGTCTCTGAGTAGTTCCCAGTTTGGTGAAATGTATTTCATTTTTCAGGCAAGTTATCAAAATCAACTCCGCCTGCACTGAGGAGGCGCGTTAAGCGCCGTCTCGAAGTGTATGGCGGCACGTTTCCCTCATGCTTTGAGACGAAAATCTGCGATTTTCTCCTCAGCACTTTCGGGAAACAGGCACTATGCAAAACAGGAGACTGCTCAATTTCAGTCAGGAAGTCTTCTGCAAATAGCTTTGCCTGAATATCAACGGCAGGTTACAATAATCTATTAAACAAGCGTCGCCGTGTTGCGTCGTAACCGTTAATGAATTTCGCGAGGATTTTGAAAATGAAGCTGAGTGAAATCGGTATTAAGATATTGCCGGCCTTTGCGGTTATGTTGTTTGTATTGCTTACAGCCTGTTCCTCCTCCGGGTCCGATGGTGAGGGTGGCGATAACGATTCGGATCAGAACTCAGGTCAGAATGAGTGCAGCTCCGACAGCGAATGCGAGGCAGGCATGTTCTGCTCGGCTTACAACACCTGCATACGTTCATGTCGCCGCGATGAAGACTGTTCGGAGAGCTACTGCGATACGAACAGAAATTCGAGCACCTATGGCAGTTGTGTGCAATGTACTTCGGACGAACAGTGTCAGATTCAGGCCGAAAACGGCTGGTGCGCCGAAGGCAGATATTGTCGCTTCGGATGCGAAGACTGCACAGACAGCGAGATTTGCATTTCAGAGCGCTGTATTCCCATTGAACAACCGGATGATGATAATGAAGGCACCGAGACTGATGGTGACAACGAAGAAGTCCAAGTTTTTGTATGCCCGGATCCCACAGACGAAAACATGATCTGCGAGCCGGAGTGCAGCCAGTGCGACGATATGTCCAGCTATCGCATCTGTCAGGTTGACGGTATGGCCTGGGATATCTTTTTCTGCGAGGGCAGTCAGTTCTGCAACGATGCCAGCGGTAAATGTGAAGATCTGCTCTGTGAGCCCGACAGTGTAAGCTGTTCCGAAGACAACGCCGTGCGTATCTGCGATGATTTTGGATCAAGCTATAGCGATGTGCCCTGCCAGGGCTATGAAATCTGCGTTGTTGATCATTGTGTAAATGCCTCCTGCGAAGCCGCCGCAGGCCAGAAATTCTGGACCTTCGATGTACACTCGGAAATCGCCGCTGCCGACCGCTGGTGCTCGCAGTCTTTCCCCAGAGGCTCGTCGCAATGGGCCGAAGATGCCGAGCGCGGCGGAGTTGTGGCTTTCGACGGTGCCAGTTCGCATGTTCTGTTGCCTTCTAACACCGGTTACTTCCAGGAAAAGGCCACCGTCATGCTGTCGTTCAACGCAGACGACGTTTCAAACTCCATGAGTCTTATCGCCAAGGGACGCGATGTCAGCTATGAACTGGCCATAGAGGAGCAGAAACTGGTCTGGCGCGTGAATGTGGAAGGCAATATTAAGGAGCTTAAAAGCAACAACGCCATTCTGGCGGCAGAATGGTACACTGTTGCGGGTATATTTGACGGTGAGGAAATGCGTCTTTATCTGGACGGCGAAATTCAGGCCGCCCCGCTTAAGTTCTCCAGCGCCAAAATTATTCAGGTCAACAACGAATCCATTACGGTTGGAGCGCACAGCATCAGCAGCGGAGGTGTGGCGCGCACTTTCAAGGGTCGCATCGACAATCTGTTCCTGGCCAATCGCAATCTGAGCGAAGAGGAACTGCTGTATTTCGCCAATTCCGGCAATCCCTGTCCGAGCGTCGAGGGTGAAGAAGACGCACTGTTCTGCGAAAACCTATGTACGCGCAGTCTGCTGGCTCAGCGTGCCATATTTGACTGGGAAAGTGTCAACATTGATGTTTATAAGGGCGAAACCTTCAGCATTGACGCCGGTGGCTGCGCCGACCCTGACACTACAATACCTTGCGTTCCGCCCATGGGCATTGCACCCGACTGCCCGGCCTGTCCTGTACCCGAAGCCAATCGCTTTTCCGTTATTGCTAAAATAAACGAAGGCGGCACACCATTCCATGCCGGTGATAAAACGATTTACACAGCCGAGGCCGCCGGAGAACTTTATCTGGGATACAACGACGACGATTTCAACGGACACAGCGCCACCAGCGGTTTCTCGGTGATTGTCGAGCAGGGCTATTGTCCCATTCAGTGTCCTGAAAACATGGTGCCGGTATTGGGCCGGAATGTTTGTATCGACCGTTACGAAGCTTCCTGCTCGTCGGCCAATTATCTGGACAGCACCTGTAATTCGACCACCAACACTGAAGCCTTAAGCCGTCCCGGCGTCTTCCCCTGGACCAATATCACTGCCGAAGTGGCCCGCAATGCCTGTGACCTGGCCGGGAAGCGTCTCTGCGAACGTGAGGAGTGGGAAGTGTCCTGCGGCGGTGAGAACGGTTTGAATTACTGCTACGGAGATACTTATATTTCAGCCAACTGTAACGACCAGAGCTATATCGGGCAGCATGCCGAAACGGATCTGACACTTACCGGCTATATGTACAAGTGTGTTAATCCCTATGGTGCACTGGATCTGTGCGGCAATGCATCGGAATACGCCGGGCCTGAAGCTACAGGCGGCACGCGCGCTTACGGCGGTAAACAATCCGGCACCAACTCGCGCTGTCGCGATTACTTCGAGTTTGATGACGAAGGTCTGCGCGTAGGTTTCCGCTGCTGTCAGGATGTAAGTCCGGTAATTGTGGACATAGCCTCTGAGCCTTAGAGTTATTAACCAATTCGCGAATATCAAGGAGTTGTCATGCCTCTGGATCCTCGCAATCACGCCGACTGGGAAGTGGCCGCCGAGGCCGAAACCCGTATGAAAACCATTTACGAACTGGCCGCCGATATGCATCTGGCAGACGGAGAACTGCTGCCATATAACGGCAAATATATCGGCAGAGTCGATTTCAAGCGCGTTCTGTCCAGACTGGCCGACCGTCCCGACGGCAAGTATATAGATGTAACCGCCATTACTCCGACACCTCTGGGTGAAGGCAAATCGACTTCAACCATCGGTCTGGTACAGGGTCTGGCCAGACGCGGTAAGCGCACATCTGCCGCAATAAGACAGCCGTCCGGCGGACCGACCATGAACATAAAAGGCTCAGCCGCCGGCGGCGGTCTGGCGCAGTGCATTCCGCTGACGCCTTTTTCGCTGGGCCTGACCGGCGACATCAACAACGTAATGAATGCGCACAATCTGGCCATGGTGGCGCTTACCAGCCGCATGCAGCATGAATTCAATTACAACGACGAGCAGTGGGCCAAGCGCGGCATGCCGCGTCTGGATATCGATCCGCGCCGCGTGGAAATCGGCTGGGTTATGGATTTCTGCGCCCAGGCGCTGCGCGAAATCGCTATCGGTATGGGTGGCAAGCAGAACGGCCTTATGATGGAATCGTGGTTTCAGATTGCGGTCTCATCCGAAGTCATGGCCATCCTGGCTGTGGCGCGTGATCTGGCCGATCTGCGTGAGCGCATGGGTCGCATAGTGGTTGCTCGCAACCGCAAGGGCGAGCCGGTCACGACGCACGACCTGCAGGTTGACGGCGCCATGACGGCCTGGATGCTGGATTCCATTAATCCGACACTGATGCAGACCCTGGAAGGTCAGCCGGTTTTCGTACATGCCGGACCATTCGCCAACATCGCCGTAGGACAGTCGTCCATCATTGCCGACCGCGTAGGTCTGAAGCTTTCGGAATACCACGTCACCGAATCCGGCTTCGGAGCCGACATAGGCTTCGAGAAGTTCTGCAATATCAAGTGCCGCAACTCCGGTCTAAAGCCCAACGCGGCAGTAATAGTCGCTACCGTGCGTGCCCTTAAATGTCACGGCGGCGCGCCTATTCCAAAGCCGGGACGGCCCATGCCGGAAGAATATAAGGGCGAGAATATCGAATGGGTCGAGCGCGGCTGCGCCAATCTGGTGCATCACATCAACACAGTCAAAGAGTTCGGCATCAACCCGGTGGTTTGCATTAATGTGTTCCACACCGATACGCAGGGCGAGATTGCGTGCATTAAAAAAATTGCCGAGTCCGCCGGGGCGCGTGTGGCCGAGTCGCGTCACTGGGAGCATGGCGGAGAAGGTGCGCTGGAACTGGCCGATGCGGTTATTGATGCCTGCAATGAACCCAACGATTTTCGTCTGCTCTACGACGGCGAAGCTTCTCTGCATGATCGCATCGGGCTGATCGCCTCGAAGGTTTATGGGGCCGATGGTGTGGAATACGCCATTGAAGCCCGCAAGAAAATGGAAGAAATCGAAAAGGATATGCAACTGCGCCATTATCCGGTCTGCATGGTCAAGACACATCTGTCGTTGAGCGACAACCCCAATTTAAAGGGCGTGCCCAAAGGCTGGCAGCTTTATGTGCGCGACGTGTTGACATACCGCGGAGCCGGGTTTATCGTTCCGGTAGCAGGCGAAATAAGCCTCATGCCCGGAACCGCATCTGATCCGGCTTACCGTCGCATTGACGTGGATACCGAGACCGGTCGCGTCACCGGGTTGTTCTGATAACTGGTATTATCTGGAGAGAGTTAATGAGCGCCAAAATTCTGAGCGGAACCGAAACGGCGAAGGAAATCCGCGCCGAACTTAAGATTGCGGTCGAAAAAATGCAGGCCGAGCACGGCGTCGTGCCGGGCCTTGTAACCATACTTGTGGGCGAAGATCCTGCCAGTCAGAGTTATGTCAGCGGCAAGCAAAAAGCCGCCAAAGAACTGGGTTTCCACTCGGTGCAGGAAAATCTGCCTGCCGACACCAGTGAAAAAGACCTGCTGGATATGGTCGAGCGTTACAACCACGACGAGAGCATCAACGGCATACTGGTGCAGTTACCGCTGCCAAAG
>Ga0172375_10005276_pt1 | contig 18702 bp, 14 predicted proteins | sample LakKiv1m_FD_114537 | JGI IMG/M metagenome (GOLD analysis project Ga0172375, IMG submission 114537) | Freshwater microbial communities from Kabuno Bay, South-Kivu, Congo - kab_092012_11.1m | ecosystem: Environmental > Aquatic > Freshwater > Lake | place: Democratic Republic of the Congo...
CCGCCTTCGTACGCTGTCGCCCCCCGCGCGGGGGCGTGGATTGAAACACCGCCCCCCCGCTTTTCGATTAGAACGACATCAGTCGCCCCCCGCGCGGGGGCGTGGATTGAAACCTCCACGGGCTGGAGAAGGATCAAAGCGCAGCCGTGTCGCCCCCCGCGCGGGGGCGTGGATTGAAACAGCACGTCACTGGTTCGCAAGTCTTAACTGGTGCAGTCGCCCCCCGCGCGGGGGCGTGGATTGAAACTCGGCAAGATCGCCATGCAGGTTCCGTCCACCGGGTCGCCCCCCGCGCGGGGGCGTGGATTGAAACTCGGAGAGGGCGGCAGACAGGTTACCCTTGAGCTAGTCGCCCCCCGCGCGGGGGCGTGGATTGAAACCGCCAGAAGCGCTTTGCACGGCGACAGGGACCTACAGGTCGCCCCCCGCGCGGGGGCGTGGATTGCTGCGGCCTTCTCCCGAAGGCCTTGCCTTCCGCTGCCGCGGAAGGGCTGTCGCGGAGCTCCAGCTTCAACTTCCGGCCACCCTTGCCGGAAGTTGTGAAACAAGCGTTGGATCGAGAAAAGGACTGGGTTGTTACAAGTCCATAGGGGGAGGACTCTGAAACGGTTAGAGTGGTCGTCCGCAGTTGCGGGTCGGCCGAGGTCGAATTCCACCTTGGGATGCCACGAAGGCTGTAAGAAGACGGTCATTGAATTGAAATCGAGAAGACTCATAAATACAGTTTCGCGTCGTATTTACTGGGCTGATCTTGACGTCAGGCGAAATTTAACCGGACAGTAATGATCTGAAATCGCAGATTGAAGATCTCAAAGAGAGTACAAGCGGTTCGAGGAGATGCCCGTGTGGCAAGACCCCGTCTTCCGCAACAAAGGCGACATTGCCAATCAGGTTCAACGGGTCGGTGTCCATAAGGCTTTCTTCGCCGGCCCGGGAAGGGCGCAGTCCACGCGGTTGGATTGGATCGGACAAGCCTAAGTGTCAATGGGTTACAACGTGAAAAAAATGAAACCTACGGATGCTACGAGCCGGATTTCTCCACGCCGACCGGCCCAGCCTGCCGGGTCCTTCAGAGGCCAGCCAGTGGCAAGCGGTTGAATTCGTCGCCAGGAGTTCGTATGCCATCGTCGTGGCGGCAGAAGGTCCGTGTCTGAACCTCGGCAGTCCCGCGACGGCGGGGAAGGGCAAGTCGGTGGAGAAATATCTGAGATCTGAGAGTTCAGATTCACAATAACAGGAGAAAGAGAAAGGAAGAAGAATGAAGTACAAACGTTTCGAGGATGTTCCCGTATGGCAGGATGGGGCCGATCTGGCCGTCGCGATATTTGAACTGACCGAAGACCCCGTCTTCCGCAACAAAGGCGACATCGCCAATCAAGTTCAGCGGGCCGGACTCTCCATCTCCAACAACATCGCGGAGGGCTTCGAGCGCGGGACGACGCAGGAACTCATCACGTTTCTGTACTACGCCCGGGGGTCGGCCGGCGAGGTTCGTTCCGTCCTGGCCGTGTGCGACAGGATGAGGGCTCTTACCCATCTGAAATCTCAGATCGCCGATCTCAAATCCCGAGCCGAAAGCGTTTCCCGTCAACTTCGCGGATGGGCGGACTCGCTGCAAAACACCGACATCAAGGGCCAACGCTATTTGAATGAGAAATCGCGCGCCGGCTATGAGCAGCATCGGCGCGCCGACGCTTTCATGGAGAAGTTGAAGAAGGTCAACGAAGAGGCGATGGCAAAACGCAAGGCGGGGCAACCTACCGGACCTTCGCCAGCATCTCCTTCGCGTGCTTGAGGGTGACGCTGGTGAGGTCTTTGCCGCCGAGCATGCGGGCCACTTCTTCCACGCGGTCCGAACCGGCGATCGGTGCGATGCGGGTTGACGTCCGCCCGCCGCGAACATCCTTGGCCACCACGAAATGTGTTTTGCCGTAAACCGCGACCTGCGGCAGATGCGTGATGCACAACACCTGGTGACTCTTCGCCACGGTGACCAGCTTCTCCCCGATGGCGAGCCCCATCTCGCCGCCGACATTGGCGTCAATCTCGTCGAACACGAGAATGGGAATGCGGTCGTGCAGGGCGAGCACGGCCTTGGTGGCCAGCATGACCCGCGAGATTTCGCCGCTGGACGCAATGGAGCGGAGCGGCCGCATGGGTTCCCCTACGTTCGGGGCAAAGCCGAACTCGATCTCGTCCATCCCTGACGGGCCGGGGTCTGCCTCGCGCAGTGCCACATCAAATGCGCTGTGAGGGAAGCCCAGCGTTCGCAGTTCCTTTGTGATGGCCGCGGCCAGCAACTCCGCCGCGGTCCGCCGCTCCTTCCCGAGCTTCTGGCCGGCGGCCTTTACCTTCCTGCGTACGGCCTCGATCTGCCCCTCCAGTTCCGCAATTTGCTGGCCGCGGGTCTGCAAATCGTGAAGTCGCCCCCTGGATGTCTCGAGAAACTGCCGGATCTCGGGAATGGACTTGCCGTACTTCCGCTTGAACTTGTGGACGAGCGCAAGCCGGTCGTCGAGCCACTGCAGGCGGCTGGGATCCCCGTCGATCTTCTGGATCTCCGCGGCGATACCGGCGGAGAGTTCCTGGACCTGGATGGAGATGGCCTCCGCCTCCGTTCGCCACGCGGCGGCCTCAGGCAACAGGTTGGCCAGTTCCGCCAGGTTCCGATGGACAACGGTCATGGCGTTGAACGCGGCCATTTCATCTTCCGTGAGCGCCCGGCGGATGCCGTCGGCGAGTTCGAGGATGCGCTGAGCGTTGGCCACGACGGTATGCTCCCGCTCCAGGTCCCCTTCGTCGGCGTCGGTCAGGTTGGCGTCTTCGATCTCCTTGACCTGGAAGGCGAGCAGATCGATCTGCTGGGCCACCTGCTGATCGTCGCCATCGAGCGCCTTTCGGCGGGCGTCGAGATCGAGCATTTCGCGGTACACGGTCTCGTAGGCGGATCGGCTCTTCTCGTGATGGCCGAAGGCGTCGAGGACGCTGAGCTGGAAATCGTGGCTGAGCAGGGACTGGTGGTCGTGGGGGCCGTGCATATCCACAAGCCGGTCGCCGATGCGCTTCAAGGCCTGTACCGTCGCGGGTGAATCGTTCACCAGAATCTTCGTGGAGCCGGACGTGGAGATCAGGCGGCGGATGATCAGCCGGCCGTTCTCACAGGCGGCGAGGCCGAGCTCATCGAGCAGGGCGTTGACGTCGCCGGCATCGGCAAGCTGGAAGGTGGCTTCGACGCCGAACTGCTCCTGTCCGGCGCGAACCATGTCCTTATCCGCCCGTTCGCCCAGGACGAGCCCCAGGGCGCCGACGAGAATGGATTTCCCGGCGCCGGTTTCGCCGGTGATCACATTGAGGCCGGGCTGGAAATCGACGGCGATGTTCTCGACGATGGCCAGATTCTTGACGCGCAGAGTTTGAAGCATGGCGGCAAGATACAACAGGGAGAGTGAAACTGGAAACTGGAAATTGACAGGTGTGCGGCTGCCCTTCGACGCCTTCGCTTCGCTCAGTTGCTCAGGGCATTCGCCTCGACGTGCTGAGCGAGGACTGGCCTGCCATGAGCGAGGCGTGGCGTCAGGCACGCCGAGTCGAATGGTGGCGGGAGCCAGAATCGAACTGGCGACCCAGGGCTTATGAGTCCCTTGCTCTGCCAACTGAGCTATCCCGCCCGAAAGTGGGGAGATAAAACACCAAGGACCCAGGCTTGTCAATCCTCGGCGGAGCGCAGCCGATGTCTCGCCGCGATGAACAGAAACGTTGACGGGGAACGCCGGAGGCACATAGATTGAATGCCATGCTTTCCTCCAACCAGAGGCCGGTGGTCCCGACCGGCTTGATCAGTCATCGTCTTTACCGGGAACACGATCCCGGCGAAGGACATCCCGAGTGTCCGGAACGCTATGACGCGGTTTTGCGCGGCATCGCGGAAGCGGTTCCAAAAGAGCGGCTTCTGGCCGTCGAACCGCGCGCCGCGACGGAAGACGAAATCGCGCTCTGCCACACCCGCCAGTACATCGAGAGGGTCAAACAGGACATCGCCGACGGCGCGGAATGCCTGTCCACCGGCGATACGAATATCAACGAATGGTCACTGATAGCGGCGTTGATGGCGGCGGGCGGCGTGATAGCCGCCGTGGATGCCGTGATGGCGGGGCGGGTGGCGAACGCCTTCTGCGCCGTGCGGCCGCCGGGACACCACGCGATGTCCAACTGCGGCATGGGCTTTTGCGTGTTCAACAGCGTGGCGATCGGTGCGCGGTATGCCCAGCAGGCGCACGGTATCGAGCGAATCCTGATCGTGGACTGGGACATCCACCATGGCAACGGGACGCAGGAGATCTTCCACAGCGACCCGACCGTCTTCTACTTCAGCACGCACCAGTGGCCGTTCTATCCGGGCACCGGCATGGCATCCGACAGGGGAACCGGAGAAGGCATAGGGTTCACGCTGAACTGCCCGTGCGCCGTCGGCTCGGGGCGGGCGGAAGTTATAGGAGCGTTTCGGGAACGGCTCTTGCCCGCGATGAAGGTATTCAAACCCGAATTTGTGATGATCTCGGCGGGCTTTGACGCGCGGGTAGGGGACCCCATCGGCCAGTTTGTGCTGACGGACAACGACTTCGCTGAGCTGACGGATCTCGTTATGGGTGTCGCGGCGGAATACGCCGGGGGGCGGATCGTCTCGGCGCTGGAAGGCGGTTACGACCTTACGGGGCTTGCCTCGTCGGTGGGCGCGCACGTGGCGCGCTTGGCGGGCGTGGCCGTTTCTCCCAGGCGCGGATCTCGCCCGGGATGATCCTGAAAAGAGGATGGGCGCGAGGCGAACCGATCCCGGACAAGGAACGGAGCCGCGCCGGGTCCCGCGCCGCCAGTTTCCTCTTCAAATGGTCCCATTCGTATAGCAGCTGGCCGCGGGTTTCGGGGAGGCGAGTTCGGGACCGCCGCCGCAGGATCTTCCGGCGGTCGAACTTATACCCGCGGCGAAGGGCTTCGCGGCGGATCTCGGCCAGATACGTGGCCATGGCCGCCACCGGATTGCGGTGATGGCGGAACCGCTCCAATTGCGGGTGGTGTCGGTAGCCGCGGGTCCGGCCCAGGAGGACTTTCTGGGCCAGTAACGCCTCGCGCCACAGGGCCAGCAGACCCTGTCGGTCCAGGTATTGCGGATGCAAAGTCCAGATTCTCATGATGTAACCCGGAGGGTGGGGGAAGAACGGGGTTGATGCAAGTCGGAAGACACGGCTCATTCGTCCTTGTGGCGGCGCAATTTGTGGTTGATCGCGCGTGAGATTGTGAAGTAAGGTTGGCCTTGTCTTTGCACGTCTCTCAATGCATTTCACAACAAAGAAAGGCTCGGATAAACAGATGAACAGAAGTCTCACGGGGTGGTTATTGGGCGGACTGGTATTTCTCGGCTTGGCGACGGGCGCGATGGCCAGTGAAGCGGAACTGATTCTCCCCAACCTCAACAGCGTCACGTTTTCGACGTTGGGCGGGGTTTCCGGCAGTATGCTGATGTATATCGGAATCGTGATTTGCTTCGTGGGCTTGCTGTTCGGCCTGTACCAGTACGTGCAGACCCGGAACCTGCCGGTGCATGACTCGATGCGGAACGTCTCCGATATCATCTGGGAAACCTGCAAGAGCTACTTGGCGCAGCAGGGCAAGTTCCTGGCTATCTTGTGGGTGTTGATCGGCCTCTGCATGGTGTATTACTACAAGGGGCTGCAGCACATGAACTGGGGCACCGTGGTCGTCATCCTATTGGCGTCCATCCTCGGCATCCTGGGATCCTACGGCGTGGCCTGGTTCGGCATGCGAATTAACACGTTTGCCAACAGCCGGTCGGCCTTCGCCGCCCTCCGCGGGACGCCGTGGCTGGCGCTGGCCATCCCGATGCGGTCCGGCATGAGCGTCGGCATGTTGCTGGTGGCCGTTGAACTCTTCTTCATGATCTGTATCCTGGTATTCCTTCCCCCCGAGCTCCGCGGCCCGTGTTTCATCGGGTTCGCCATCGGCGAATCGCTCGGCGCCAGCGCGCTGCGTATCTGCGGCGGTATCTTCACGAAGATCGCCGACATCGGGTCGGACCTGATGAAGATCGTGTTCAAGCTGCCGGAAGACGATCCCAAGAACCCGGGCGTGATCGCCGACTGCACGGGCGACAATGCCGGCGACAGCGTCGGTCCGACGGCGGATGGTTTCGAGACCTATGGCGTGACCGGCGTGGCGCTGATCGCCTTCCTCGCCCTTGTGCTGGGGCCCAGCATGCTCTGCGCCCAGATCATCGTCTGGATCTTCGTGATGCGCATTCTGATGATCCTGACCTCGTTGGTGTCCTTCTTTATCAACGACAAGATCTGTACGGCGAAGTACGCGACGGCAAAGGAGTTCGATCCCGAGCACCCGCTGACCATGCTGGTCTGGCTGACGTCGATCATCTCGATCGGCGTGACGTTCGTCGCCAGCAAGTTGTTGCTCGGCAACATCGTGGTCAACGATGTGGCTCAGCCGAATCTCTGGTGGGTTCTCTCCACGATCATCAGCTGCGGCACCATCGCGGGCGCGCTGATCCCCGAGTTCACCAAGGTCTTCACCAGCACCAATTCCCGGCATGTGAAGGAAGTCGTCACCGCCTCCAAGCAGGGCGGCGCGTCCCTGACCGTGTTGTCCGGTTTTGTGGCCGGCAATCTCTCCGCCTTCTGGGAAGGACTGGTCATGCTGGTCCTGATGCTGGTCGCCGCCCTGTTGGCGGTCAATCCGGCTGTCGCCAGCCTGATGCCGGCCGGCCTCGAGTTCGCCGCGCCGATCTTTGCGTTCGGCCTTGTGGCGTTCGGGTTCCTGGGCATGGGTCCGGTGACCATCGCCGTGGACAGCTTCGGACCGGTCTCCGACAACGCCCAGTCCGTGTACGAACTGAGCCAGATCGAGGGCATCAAAGGCGTCAAGGAACAGATCAAGAAGGACTTCGGGTTCGAACCGGACTTTGAGAATGCCAAGAACAATCTGGAGAAGAACGATGGCGCCGGGAACACCTTCAAGGCCACGGCCAAGCCGGTGTTGATCGGTACCGCCGTGGTGGGCGCAACGACCATGATCTTCGGCATCATCATCATGCTGGGCAAGGGCAAGGCGCTGGAACTGGCACAGGCCGCGGCCTCAAAGGCCGGCGAAACGTTTGACGCACTGGCTCCTCTCACGGGACTGCAGATTACGGACGGCATCAATTCCGTCATCTCCAGCCTGAGCTTGGTGCGGCCGGAAGTGGTTCTGGGGTTGCTCATGGGCGGCGCGGTGATCTACTGGTTCTCCGGTGCGGCTACCCAGGCCGTGGTCACCGGAGCCTATCGGGCTGTCGTCTACATCAAGGAGAACATCAAGCTGGATGCCAAGACCGCGTCCATCAAGGACAGCAAGGAAGTGGTGAAGATCTGCACGATCTACGCGCAGAAGGGCATGTTCAATATCTTCGTGGCCATCTTCTGCTTCGCCCTGTCGCTGGCCTTCTTCAACTCCTTCTTCTTCATCGGTTACCTGATCTCGATCGCCTTCTTCGGCCTGTACCAGGCGATCTTCATGGCAAACGCGGGTGGCGCGTGGGATAACGCGAAGAAGATCGTGGAAGTGGACCTGAAAATGAAAGGCACGGATCTGCATGCGGCCACGGTCATCGGCGACACCGTCGGCGACCCGTTCAAAGACACCTCCTCGGTGGCCATGAACCCGATCATCAAATTCACGACCCTGTTCGGTCTGTTGGCCGTGGAAATCGCGGTTGCCATGAAGCAGGCCACGACCAAGTATGCCATCGGCGGCGTGCTCTTCCTGATCGCGCTGGTGTTTGTGTACCGGTCCTTCTATTGCATGCGCATTCCGGAAGACAAGTAGATCGTAGATGACCGGCGAAGGCGGTCCGAAGACGAGCCGCGCCCCGGCGGTTCGGGACGGGGGAAATGGCTTCGCCGGTGATCGGCATGAAAATCATCTTCCTTGGCACGGGCACATCGGTTGGCGTTCCCATGATCGGCTGCCACTGTCCGGTGTGCCGTTCAACGGATAGCCGCAACAGGAGATGGCGGAGCAGTCTCTACCTGGAAGCGGCCGGGTCCCATGTGGTGGTGGATACGACGCCGGACTTTCGCGAGCAGGCCTTGAAGCACAACCTGGCCCGGCTTGATGCGGTGCTTTTCACGCATTCCCATGCCGATCACATCTTTGGATTCGACGATGTCCGGCGATTCAACACGATTCAGAAAGCCGTTATTCCGGCTTACGCATCGCCGGCCACCGTCGCGGATCTGAAGCGGATCTTCGATTACGTGCACAACGGCGAAGACGTTCCGGGGACCTATCGACCCCAGATTGATTTCCGGGAGATCTCCGGCCCCTTCGACGTGGGGCAGATTCGGGTGGAACCGGTCTCGGTCGGGCACGGGCCGAAGCCGACGTTGGGCTACGTCTTCCGCTCGGAAGGGAAGAGTCTCGGTTACGTCCCCGACTGCCACCGGATGGACGAAGAAGCCGTCCAGGCGCTGCAAGGCCTTGATGTCATGGTGCTGGACGCCCTGCGGCACAAGCCGCACGCCACCCATCTCACGGTCGGCGACAGCGTGGCCATTCTGAAGCGGATTGGGGCCCGGCGCTCCTATTTGATCCACATGTGCCACGATCTGGACCATGAGGAGACCCAGCGCGGTTTGCCGGCCGGCGTTGAGGTGTCCTACGACGGACTGGTCCTCGAGTGGTAGGACCGCGAGGGATCGGCCGGCAAATCGGGCCAAAAAAGAACCGGTCACCCCGAAGGGCGACCGGTTCCTTGTTTACTCAGAGAGTTACTTACTTCTTAACTTCTTCTTTCTTGGCTTCGGCTTTCTTCACGCTGACGACTTCCTTCACGGTCGTGACTTTCTTGCCTTCCTTCTCGACAACCGCGCCCTTGGCGACGACGTCAACGTCGACATCCAGGATTTCCTGTTCCTTCGTGAGGGCAGGCAGCTCGATCGATTCCTTCTCGCTCACGACGAGCTTGAAGGTGGCTTTCTGTTCAACCGTCGTCTTCACGATCTTGCCCTTCAAGGCGAGATCTTTGCCGGCATCCTTGGCGGCAGCGGCTTCATCAGCGGCGAGAACGGGCGAAACGATCAATGCGATAACAGCGAGAACTGCGAGAATACGCTTCATTTTAGCAAATCTCCATTTTACTGATTTCAAGAACAACACGTTACCTCTACTGCTAACCAATACTGTCTGTTTATGTCTTCCTAATACCAGCCTTTGAGTGAGGCGGATGCCTCCTTTCTCCCCCGTGCCCCGGTTGGAGCTTTGACTCTTAAAACTAGCTAACTAGGGTGGCAATCTAGGGACATAGCCGCCGGAAAGCAAGTACCATTTGGCAGGCATTCCGGCCTCAAGAAGGTGGCTCTTTTGGGCCAATTCTGATAGTTTGGGCATTATGTTCTTCGATACCCACGTACATTTCGACGGTTTGGGCACCCGCGAGGAGGTCGACGCATGCCTGGCCCGGGCCCAGACAGCCGGGGTCACCGGCATGATAGCCGTGGGAGGCTCTCCGGAAGCCAACGCTTATGCCTTGGATATTGCCGGAAGATGCTCCGGAACCACTTCCGCAGCCGTTGGTTACGATAGGTATTGCGCCACCCGCGAGCTGCCGATGGCCGCTCTGGATGCGCTCTTGGCCAATCGGGAACGCATCGCGGCGGTCGGCGAGGTGGGGCTCGATTTCCACTATGAGCCGGAGACCAGAGCGCGGCAGGTGAGTCTCTTTCAGCAGATGCTGGATCGCGCCCGCCACCACCAATTGCCGGTTATTGTGCATTCGCGGGAGAGCGACGAAGACACGCTTGCCGTTCTGACGGAGCACGTGAATTTGTGGAAAGGGCCGTCGGACCGACTGGGGGTTTTGCACAGTTTCACCGGGGGGGAGGCCTTCGCGCGGCGGGTGCTGGACCTCGGGATGCACATCAGTTTCAGCGGGATCCTGACTTTTCGGAATGCCGACCGTCTGCGCGAGACGGCAAAAATGGTGCCCGACGATCGGCTCCTGATCGAAACTGACTCGCCCTACCTGGCCCCGGTACCGCTGCGTGGCCGAAAGAACGAGCCCGCCTTCGTCCGGCACGTGGCCGAGGCGTTGGCTCTTGTGCGCGGCTGTTCCCTGGAGCGAGTGGCCGAACTCACCACGGCCAACGCCTGCCGGCTCTTCGGCCTCAAGGGTTGACGGCCAACGCTCGCCGTACGGCCGCTTCCGTCACGCCGACGATAACCACCCGCTTGTTCCGGCCCGTTTCGCCGGAGACAATGTCGATGGCACGACGGGGGACATCCAGAACGTCGGCGAGAAAATCGATCAACGCCCGATTGGCCTTGCCCTCCACGGGCGGCGCCTGGAGCCGTATCTTGAGCGCGCCGGCCATCTCCCCGCTGACCTCGTTCTTCGAGGCGCGCGGTACGATCCGGAGCGTCAACATGACTCCGCCGGTATGGGGGGTGATCCAACTCACGGCAGACCCTTGTAGCTGAAGACGAGGAGAGTGTGGAGTGCCGGCTGAATTACGTATGTCAAAGACAGGAAGAATATCAACGGCGTCAGGTCAAACATACCCAGGCGGAGCGGAAAACGGCGAAGCGGGCCCAGCAGCAGCTCGATCCAGTCCCGGCAGAAGTAGCCTAGGGCAGGCGACGTCGAGAACATGGCGGCCCAGGAACCGAGGATCATCACCAGCATCAGCAGTTGGAGAACCGTCAGGACTTCCATCACCCAGCCATCCAGTGCCGAAAGAACGGACTTCATCGCGTTTGACAGCGTCAGGCTCCCGGCCGGAAACATATCGCCGGGGCTGGCGATGTCGCCGTTGACCAACAGGGCCAGTACAACACCGAACGCAACGAACACGAGGGGGCGCCATTCCATGCGGATGAGGGAGAATGGCTGAGAGATATGGAAGAGAGTCCGAGACGCATAGTTCAAGGACGTCTGCTTTCGCCCCGCATAGAAGGTGGCTAACCCCCACACGATGAAGAGAAACATGGCGAACGACAGGAAACTGAACCCCAGGAACAGAAGAAAGTCCGCGTTTCCCGCCTGGAGGCGACTTTGCGCAAACCCCAGATGAAGGGACCAGGAGACATCCGGGGAGCGCCGCGCCAGCCCGTAGAACACAACGCCGCGGAACACCAGCAGGAACAGGAGAGACAACAAAGCGATCAGTCGATCCGGGGTCCGAATGAACACGGCCCGCAGTGCCCCCACAATCTGCTCCGAGAAACGCCAGAGCGCGGCCAAGTAGGGATTGAAATACAAATCCCGCTCTTCCGGCACCCAGAGCCGGAACCAGAACAACAGGGCGGCCACATTAATCAGGAGCTCCCACATCGAAAGATTCATGTCCCGTCATGGTCCGAGGAATTCCCCGAAACGTCAAGTCCCGTGGCGATTCCCGGATGGGAAGCTTGATTTTGCGGGCGGGGAGCGATATAGAAGCCGGTCATGCTGTGTCCGAGTCAACAGGAATACGAGAAACTGGCGCGGGAATACGACCTGGTTCCGGTCTTCAAAGAAATCATGGCCGACACCGAGACGCCCGTCTCCGTGCTGCAGCGCTTTGCCGACCACGAGAACGTGTTTCTGCTCGAAAGCATGGAAGGCGGCGAGAAATGGGGCCGCTACTCCTTCATCGGCGTGGATCCCGAGTTGTTTCTCGACGTCGACCATTCCGGCGGCAAAACCGGCCGGCTCGAGGCCCTGCGCGACGTCTATCGCGGCCTGAAGGTGGCGGAAGTCCCCGGCCTGCCGCGCTTCTTTGGCGGCGCAGTGGGATTCATCGGCTACGAGGCCATGAGCGAGTTCGAGCGGCTGCCGCCGCCGAAGCCGGGCAAGAGTCACGTGGTGCCCCGCAGCCGGTTCCTGAAGGCCGACAAGATCATCGTCTTCGACAATATCCGGCACACGGTGAAAGTGGTCGTATCCACCCGGCCGGGGAAGGCCGCCTCGCCGGCCGCCGCCTACCGGGCGGCCGTGGCGGACATCCGGGCCATTGTGGAAACCATGAAGCACCCGGCGCCGGCGGCGCACGCGGAGGCCTTCCCGGCCGTTACATTCGAGTCCAACATGACCCGCGCCCAGTACACCGGAATGGTGACCCGGGCCAAGCAGTACATCTATGCCGGCGACATCATCCAGGCGGTTCTTAGCCAGCGGTTCAGCGCCCGCAGCGACGTGCCGCCGGTCCAGGTCTACCGTGCGCTGCGATTGCTGAACCCGTCGCCCTACACGTTCTTCCTCAAGATCCAGGATCAGACGCTGGTGGGCTCCTCTCCGGAGGTCATGGTTCGCCTCACAGGGAACCGCGTCGAGGTGCGGCCCATTGCCGGCACCCGGCCGCGCGGCGCCACCGAACAGGCCGACCGGCAGCTCGCCGACGAATTGTTGTCCGACGAAAAAGAAAAGGCCGAGCACGTCATGCTCGTTGACCTCGGCCGGAACGATATCGGTCGCGTGGCGGAGATGGGGAGCGTGCAGGTGACCGAGTACATGGTCATCGAGCGGTACAGTCACGTCATGCACATGGTCTCGCACGTGGAAGGCATTCTCCGGCGCGAGTTCGATGCCTACGATGTCGTCAAGGCCACGTTCCCGGCCGGCACGCTCAGTGGGGCCCCCAAGATCCGGGCCATGGAAATTATCCGCGAGCTGGAGCCGGAGGCGCGCGGCGTCTACGGCGGCGCCGTGGGCTACGTCAGCTACAGCGGCAACATGGATCTCGCCATCACCATTCGGACCATGGAAATGAACGGCGGCGAAATCCATGTACAGGCGGGGGCGGGAATCGTGTATGATTCCGACCCGGAACGCGAGTTCGAGGAAACCGGCCACAAGGCACGCGCCCTGCAGAAGGCCGTGGCGATGGCCGCGCGCGGCCTGGAGATTGGCGACCTGCAATGATCGTGCTCATCGATAACTACGATTCGTTCACGTACAACCTGGTCCATGCCATGGGCGGGCAGGGTGTCGAGTTGAAGGTGTTCCGCAACGACGAGATCACCGTCGAACAGGTGATGGCGCTCAAGCCCGACGGCATCGTCCTGTCGCCGGGGCCCTGCACACCGAAGGAAGCCGGCATCTGCGTGGAGCTGATCAAGAAATGCTCCGGCAAACTGCCGATCCTCGGCGTATGCCTGGGCCACCAGTGCATCGGTGCCGCGTTCGGAGGAACGGTGTCCAACGCCGGCCGCATCATGCACGGCAAGACCTCCATGGTGACCCACGAGAATTCCGATCTGTATCGCGGCATGAAGTGCCCGTTCCCGGCCGGCCGGTACCACTCGCTGGCGATTATGAAGAACAGCGTGCCGCCCGAGCTCATCGTGGATGCCACCAGCGAAGACGGCGAGATTATGGGCGTCCATCACCGGGAACACCCAACCTATGGCGTCCAGTTCCATCCGGAGTCCGTATTAACTCCCGGCGGCAAGCGCCTGCTCCGCAATTTCGTCCAGATCGTGGAAGAGCATCGGGCAAAGAAGCCGGCGTAGAGAGCCGGCTTGAGCAACCTCTAACCAAAGGGCGCGCATGAAACAGTATCTTCAGAAGATCCTCGAGAAGCAGAACCTGACCCAAACCGAGATGTCGGAGGCGTTTGACCTGATCATGTCCGGCCAGGCCACGCCGGCTCAGATCGGCGGATTCATCATCGGACTGCGGATGAAGGGCGAATCGGTGGATGAGATCGCCGGCGGCGCCGCTTCCATGCGGCGGCACGCCGTGTTCATCGATGCCGGCGGGCTGCCGGTGATCGATACCTGTGGAACCGGTGGCGACGGTCAGAACACGTTCAACATCTCGACCACGGCGGCGTTCGTCGCGGCCGGCGCCGGCGTGCCGGTGGCCAAGCACGGGAACCGCGCCATCTCCAGCCAGTGCGGCTCGGCGGATCTTCTCCTGGCGCTCGGTGTGAACATCGAGGCGCCGCAGGAAGTCGTCGAGGAATGCATCCGGGATGCCGGCATCGGATTCCTGTTCGCGCCCAAGTTGCACCCGGCGATGAAACACGCCATGGGTCCGCGCAAGGAACTGGGCGTGCGGACGATCTTCAACATGTTGGGGCCCCTGACCAACCCGGCGGGCGCCAAGGGCCAGCTCCTGGGCGTGTTCGCGCCGGAGCTGACCGAGCCGTTCGCCCACGTGCTGCGCCTGCTGGGCAGCCGGCGGGTGTTCATTGTTCACGGACACGACGGAATGGACGAAATCACCACCACGACCACCACGCGCATCAGCGAGCTGGCGAACGGGGCGGTCAAGACCTACGAATTTAACCCGCTGGAATTCATCACGGCGTACGCTGAACCGGACGATCTGAAGGGCGGCGATCCGGCAACGAACGCCGGCATCACGAAGAAGGTGCTGTCGGACAAGAAGGGGCCCTGCCGGGATATCGCGTGCCTGAACGCGGCGGCGGCGATCGCCGCCGGCGGCAAGGCGAAGGATATCCGGGAAGGCTGGAAGCTCGCCAACGAGTCCATCGACGGCGGCAAAGCCATGAAGTCGCTGGAGACACTGATCAAGGTGAGCAAGGCGGGATAGCAGGATAATCTCGCATGTGCTTGTCATTCCGAGCGCAGCGAGGAATCTTGAGAATTCATCGATGAACATGAGAGATCCCTCTCCACCTGCGGCGGATCGGGATGACAGTTTCGGCTTGGTGACGAATAGCAGCCTATGAACATTCTCGAATCCATCATGTCCGAGCGGCAGGCAGACGCAGAGTCCGCCAAACGACGCATACCGGTGACGGAGCTCCAGGCGCGCTCGGTTGGCCGCGTTCATCGCAGTCTGATCGGCGCGCTGGCGCCACGCCGGGGCACCCGTGTGATCGCGGAGATCAAGAAACAAAGTCCGTCCGCGGGTCTGTTGAGGCCGGACTTCCAACCGGCGGCCATGGCGCGCGCCTATGAGGCAGCCGGAGCCGCCGCTATTTCCGTGCTGACGGAACCGCGTCACTTTCAGGGCCGCGATCAACACCTGCGCGAAGTTCGTGAGGCCGTGCAGCTTCCCGTGCTTCGAAAGGATTTTCTCTGCGATCCCTACCAGGTTTACGAAGCCGCGGCGCTGGGAGCGGACGCGATTCTGTTGATTGTGGCGGCGTTGGACGCCCGGCGACTAAAGACGCTATACGACGTCGCGGCAGGATGCGGATTGGACGTACTGGTCGAATCCCATACGGCCGACGAATTGAAGCGTGCGATGGAGTTGGAGAACGCCGTCATCGGCGTCAACAGCCGGGATCTGAAGACGCTCAAAACCGACTTGGCCGTGGCGCGGCAATTGGCGGGGATGATTTCCGGAAACCGTCTGGCCGTTGCCGAGAGCGGCATCAGGACCCGCGCGGATGTCGAGGATCTGGAACGGCTGGGCTACTGCGGCTTTCTGATTGGCGAATCCCTGGTGTCCGCCGGTGATCCCGGGGCGAAGTTGAGGGAGATGATCGGATAACAAAAGACGGCTTTCCGAACCAGGCTCTGTCTCCTATCGGCCTTGGGTTCCGGGTTTAGGCTCGGTGGCTCGGTGAGACGCCTCGATTTCGCTGTGGACACCTCCGATACCGACGCGCGGCAGCGCTTTGATGCCGCCGTGGCGTCCCTGGCCAAGCCGGCGACAAAGATTCTGATGCCCGGAGTGGAGGGCGTGGTCATGATGGCGGCAGGGACGGTGGTCGGCGCCGGAGCCTACGTCAAGCACGCGGACATCCTCGTGAAGGGCAAGGGCGTCAAGGACCAGTCGCTCGTCGAAGACAACCTCTGCCCGGCGCTTAATCAGGCCTGCGGTTTCGAATGCGAAGCCCCGATCTGGTGGGAAGACCTGGCCGACCTCAAGCAGGACCTGGAGAAGCACGTCTCGTTGTTCGACCGGATCCGGTACGCATTTCAACGCTGACAGGAGTCATTTAGGGCACAGGGCCGTGGCCAGCGCCAGCCGCAGATCTTCCATCGTGAAGGGCTTGGGCACGAAGCCGATGGCGCCGGCCTTCAGAACTTCCTGCGCCTCCTGGACGTAACCGGACGAGACCAATACTTTGACGTCCGGCCGGATCGTCCGCAGGACCTTCATCACCTCGGTGCCGTTCATTTCCGGCATGATCAGGTCGAGAATCACAAGATCGATGGACTCCTTTAGACGCCGATAGGTCTCGATCGCCTCGCGGCCGTCGCGCGACACGGTGACCTGGCATCCCAACGCCTCGGTCAGGCGCCGGCCCACATCGGCGACCTCCTCCTCATCGTCTACGATCAGGACGTGTCCCTTGAGGCGATCGGCCGTCCCGGCGACTTGTCGGGGAGTCCGTGCGGCGTCCGGGCCGGGTTCGATTAACGGCAGGTAGAAGCTGAAGGTGGAACCTTTCCCCGGAACCGTGACGACCTCGATGGCGCCCTTGTGGCTTTTCATGGCTCCAAAGGCCGCGGCGAGCCCCATGCCGGTGCCATGGCCCTCTGCCTTGGTGGTGAAGAACGGCTCGAAGATGTGTGCCGCCACCTCCGGCGCCATGCCGGCGCCGGTATCCGTCACCGACAGGTGGGCGTAGACGCCGGGTGTGATTTCGAAAAGCGATTGCCGGGAGAAGGATTCGTCGAGTTGGCATGAGGACAGGGCAAACGTCAACGTGCCGCCGTCCGGCATGGCGTCCCGCGCGTTGATGCCGACATTGAGCAGTACGTTCTGCAATTGGGTGGGATCGCCCTGGACATAGAGCGGTTTGGCCGGCGGCTTGAACACGATGCGAATGCGTTTGTCGACGCTGTGCTGGAGAAGCGCGATGACTTCCTCCACAATCTCACCGAGCGGGGTGGAGACGCGTTCGCGTTTGCCGCGCCGGGAGAAGGCCAGAAGCTGGCCGGCGAGATCGGAGGCCCGGTGGACGATTTTCAGGATGTTGTTGACCTGGCGGCTGTCTTCCGTGCCTTCCTTGACGCTAAGCTTGAGAAGCTCGGCATATCCCAGGATACCGGCGAGTTGGTTGTTGAAATCGTGAGCGATGCCGCCGGCCAGTTGTCCCACCGCCTCCATCTTCTCGACCTGCCGCATCTGCCGCTGCATGTGTTCCAGCTCGGTGACGTCGCGCGCGACGGCCAGAACGGTCGAGACATCGCCGTCCTCGTTCGGTTCCGGGACGAGGCGGATATTCAGACACATGGTCCTGCCGGCGAGGGCCACGTCGGCGTCCAAGGTCCGGATCGCGCCGGTGTCGAACACCCAACGGACCTCTTCGAGAATCCGGGACGCCAGGGGAGAGGGCAATCCGAGTTCATCAACGGGGACGCCAACGCTTCCCTCCATGGGGAGCCCCAGGAGATTGAGGAGCGACGGGCTGGCCAGCCGGACGCCGGCCTGCCGGTCAATCCGCAGGATGTAGTCCAGAGTGTTCTCGACCAGGGTGCGAAACCGTTGTTCGTTCTCACGCAGGGCACGCTCGATGGCTTTACGGGACGTGATGTCCTCGAACATGGCGGCCACCCCGAGGGGCTGAGTCTGGAACGCATGCACGTCGTACACGCCGGTTATCCGGTTGTCCTGATACGTCACCTGCTCGCTGTGCCACGGCTGACCCGTTCTGGCCACGGTGCGGTAGGCTTCCGGAATGTCCATTTCCGCGAGGGGCGGGAACGCCTCCTCGATGGTCTTGCCGACAAAATCCTGGTTGCGAACGCCCAGGATCCGGTCGGCGGCCGGATTGGCGCCCACGAAGACAAGGCGGCCGTCGTCCTGCAGACGGTACAAGTGGACTCCATGAGGCGTGGTCTCGATGATGCGCCGGAACTTGGCTTCGCTTTCGAGCAACGCCCGCTCGATCTGCTGCCGGGGCGTAATGTCGCGGAAAATGCCCACCACGCACCGCTCGCCGGCCCAGTTCATCGCCGTCGCGTTGATGTCGGCCATGAAGGAACTCCCGTCACGGCGCTGTACGGGTATATTCATGGCCAGATGCTCTTGGCTGCGAGCGATCCGCGCAAAGGCCTCGCGGATCAGGCTGAGGTGAAGCGGGGGATGCAGGACGTCGATCGCGGCCCCCAGCAGATCCTCACGGCACGATTGCGTCATGGCGAGTATTCGCGGATTCACTTCGACAATCCGGCGCGTGCGGGCGTTCGCCACCACGATTCCATCCGTGGCTTCGGTGAAGAACGTGCGGAGCCGCTCTTCGCTTTCCCGCAGGGACTTGGCGCGGGCATAGTCCAGGCTGACATCCTTGAACACAATCACCACGCCGCGAATATGACCGGTCGGGTCGCGGATCGGTGCGGCGGTGTCGGCAATGTGATGGGTCTGGCCGGTCTTCGACACCAGCACCGTATGGTTGGCCAGTCCGACGGTCACGCCGCGGCTGATCACCAGGCTAAAAGGATTCCGGACGGACCGGCCGGATACGGCGCTGTGGATTTTGAAAACGGTCTTAAGCGGCTGGCCAAGCGCTTGCTTCAGCGGCCAGCCGGTTAGCGCCTCGGCCGTCGGATTCATCTGGACGATGTGTCCGAGCCGGTCGGTTGCCATGACGGCATCGCCAATGGAATTCCGGGGCTTCCGGGTTTTGTGTGGGCACCCCCTACAGGTTGTGTAGTAAAGTAGCGGGATGGATGCAAAGACATTGTACACGAAACTGTTGGGTCTGCGCGGGCCATGGCGAGTGGTTCTCG
>Ga0172375_10005278_pt1 | contig 18698 bp, 13 predicted proteins | sample LakKiv1m_FD_114537 | JGI IMG/M metagenome (GOLD analysis project Ga0172375, IMG submission 114537) | Freshwater microbial communities from Kabuno Bay, South-Kivu, Congo - kab_092012_11.1m | ecosystem: Environmental > Aquatic > Freshwater > Lake | place: Democratic Republic of the Congo...
CAAGTGCGGAAATCCGTCGCTTAACGGTAGATCATTCCTCAGGATGATCACGTCAGACTGACAAAATGCACCGATCGGGAATATTCCGACAGATAACGGCGTGTCTCTATTGAAATGTTCCCGAACAGTAAAATTCATATTGACGGATCTCAAGAGTTGTTAGATGGTACCGATCGGGAACTATGAAAATGAAGAGCACGGAACAGCTCGGAATGGAGATCCGAACGCGGCGCAAGCAGCTAAAGATCACCCAGAAGGAACTGGCCATGACCTGCGGAACGGGGCTGCGGTTCATCGTCGACCTGGAAAAAGGAAAACCCACCTGCCAGATCGGCAAGACGCTCCAGGTCTTGCAGGCGCTGGGGCTTGCTGTCGAGACGACGATCCTCGGCAGCGATGAGACGGGAGGCAAGAGGCCATGAAGCGGCTAATTGTCTACCTGAACGGCGAACGGGTCGGAACACTCGACCAGGATGACGGTGGACTTCTCGAGTTCTGTTACAGCGCGGAATGGATAGGGAGGTCAGACACGATGCCGCTTTCCAGGTCGTTGCCGCTGCAAGGCGAGCCCTTCCGGGGAAAGCGCGCGCGTCCTTTCTTCGCCGGTATCCTCCCCGATGAGGGGCCGCGGCAACAGATTGCCGCGATCCTGGGGATCAGCGCGAGCAACGATTTCGCCATGCTGGAACGTATCGGCGGCGAATGCGCGGGAGCGGTCAGCCTCCTGCCGGAAGATGCGCCGCCTCCGACCATGGGCGAAACGCGTGTTCGTGAACTCAGCGCGAAGGAACTGGAAGACATCGTTGCGGAATTGCCTCGCCGCCCGTTGATGGCAGGGCACGAAGGACTTCGGCTTTCACTGGCCGGATCGCAGTTGAAGCTGCCCGTGCTGATTCGGGATGCCGCCATTGCACTGCCTCTCGGTAACACACCGAGCACGCATATCATCAAGCCGGAGCCCGAGCGATTCCCCGGGCTGGTGGCCACCGAGGTTCTCTGCATGACGCTGGCAAAAGCCGTCGGACTGAATGTGCCTCAGGTGGCTGTCCGTTCGGTCGGCAACACGCCATGCATCGTGGTTCAGCGATACGACCGCATCAGCGGCGCGGACGGTGCGGTCACGCGTATTCACCAGGAGGATTTCTGTCAGGCGCTGAGGTTCCCCCCGGAACAGAAGTACCAACAGGAAGGCGGACCGCTGGTCCGCGACTGTATCGGCCTGCTCCGCGAGTGGTCCACCGTCGCGGCGCTGGACATTCGGGATTTCCTGGACGCACTGATCTTCAATATGCTGATCGGGAATGCCGACGCCCACGGCAAGAACTACTCCATCCTCTACCGCAAGGGCGAGCGGCGACTGGCGCCGTTCTATGATCTGGTCTGCACCCTGGCTTGGCCGGAACTGTCCAAGACGCCCGCCATGAAGATCGGAAAGAGCGAGTCCATCGAAACGATCACGCCCGCGCATTGGCAGAAGATGGCGCAGGAATCGTGCGTGGGGTGGCCCATGCTGCGCGAACGGATCATGGGCCTCTGCGCCAAGACCGTTGATGGATTACAGAACAAGGACGCTATCCGTGCAACCAACGACGCCGCCATGGCGGAACGCGTGGCCGGCATCATCGAAGAGCGTGCTTCTTCGCTTCTCCAGAGCCTGAAATGAGCCTCACGGGAAGACCAGTTCTCCCCAGTTCTCCATCGGTTTGACCTCGGTGGGGACGTCCTGGACCATGCCGCTGAGGCCGCTGTGCCAGTAGTTGCGCTGGGCTGTACGGGTGCCGGTGGCGTCAGAGCGCAGCACCCCCAGTTCGACAGGAACCTTGCCCGTTCGCTTCACACCGAGCACCTGCCACGGAATCGTGACATCCACCGTGTACCAGGTGTCGCCGCGCTCCACCTTCGGCTCGATCGGCAGACGCTCCACCACCGGCACGTAGACTTTGCTAACCGGTGACTCGAACATGACGCCCTTGGTGCTTTCCTCCAGGTCGAGATCCTTCGACTTCTCCGTGTAGACATAGCGAACGACGACCGGCTGACCTTCGTAGACCGTGATCAGGTATCGGCACTTGCCGAGCTCCGGCGAGGCGATCTGGAGATCGCAGGCGTCGCCGGTCTTGAAAAGGTGGGTCCAGTCGGTGCCCTTGTTGACGAACGGCGAGTTGTCCTGGGTGACGTACCACTTCAGCCGCAGCCCGGCGTCCAGGTTGTCCACCCATGTGAACGCATCGGAATAGGCGACGGGTTCCTTGGCTCGTTCGGGCGGCAGCTTGAGCGCAATGGGGGCGGGCCCCACAAGGGTCTTGGTCCCGCGCATGTCCGGCGGCGGGGTGTAGCCCGCGGGCCGAAGCGTCAGCGGGATCCACAGGTTGGGATGCAACTCCAGGGCGGCGGCGAAGTCCGTGTCGGCCAGGCCGGTCGAGCCCACGTAGGTCGCGTACCAGGGCGCTTTGCCGGCGTTCTGGCGAAGCACGACGCCGAGGTTACCGCGGAACTGATGGCCCATCTCGTATGTCATGCCGAGGTCTTTCCATGGGATAAGGGCTTGGATCGATACCTCCACGCGGGTGGGGGTCATCTGGCGTTTCACGTCGCCCCGCGCCACATCGAGCTTCTCGGCCACCCACGCCATGGACCCGGCGCGGCCCGCCTCGAGCACCTTGGCGCCGGCGGGCGCCTTGTCGGTCGGCATACGGACGTACCGCACGACGAGCGGCTTGCCGTCCAGCTGGGCGAGGACGAGATGCTGGTCGCCTTCAACGGCCTGGGTCCGCTTCGGATCGGCTGCCGGATCGACGCCGAACTGCAGTTCCAGGCAGTCGCCAAAAGCGTACGCCTGTTCCCAGGCCGGCGCGTCATTCAGGAAGAACGACTTCGGGATGTGGAGCGGACCCGACGGCGCGGCATAGACGGCGCGAAGTCCCAGTCCCTCCTTCGTGTGCCAGAGCGAGATGGACGGGTTGATCCAGTTCGGGTTCGGCAGTCCGACCTCCACGGTGGCGTCCGGTCCGGGCGGGATATCCACGGCGGCCAGCTTCTCGCGCTGATCGAAGATCTCCGTGGCCTTCGCGACCGCAGCCTGGCGCGTCTTGGCCACGTCCGCCGCGCTTCGGGCAAAGCTGCCCGGCGTCAGTCGCTTGACGGTGTCCAGTCCGGTGAGTTCGGTCACCAGGTTGTACGAGTACCCGAGGATGTAGTAGTGCCCCTTCTCGTACCCAGCGACGGAAGCGTCGGCGCGGGCGAACGAGCCGCCAAAATTCTCGCCGCCGAGCGTGTAGCCGTCGAGAAGGATGCCCGGCTTCGCCTCCGGAATCTCGTACAGCGGCGGCGCCAGGGCGTGGGGCTTGAAGGCGGTGCCGATAAACAGGCCGTCGTCGCGCGTGAGGAAGTAGTTCATGCCGTGCCAGCCGTGGATCATGAACACATCGCCGAGATCGCCGGGACCCTTGACGATGCCCTGCTGGCCGTTCTCGCCGATGATGAAGCCGGGATCGATAAGCCGCTCCTTGGGTACCCGGTCGTAGCCGCCGTCGGAGGGCCCCATCGGGTAGCTCCAGCGTTCGCGGCCATCCGGGCCGCACAGGCGAATCTTGCTGCCCTCGCCGCGGGCGAAGAGGATGGACCCGTCGGCGCCGAACTCGCCGCGGTGCCCCAGGGCGCGAATGTCCACGGGCTGCAGATCCGCCAGATCGTACATCGGCGCGCCGACGGAGTTGAATCCCTTGAGCTTCATCCAATACTGGTGGGCGTTCATGTTGACGAGCGCGTTGAGGTTGGTGTCGAAAGTCCACAGGGGCCCGTTGTCGTAGCGCAGTTCGCTGAACTTGATCTCCTCGGGCTGCCAGAGGGCGTCGCCGTTGGCATCGGTCCAGTTGTAGCCGTTGAAGGCCGGCGGCCAGCGCTCGCGGTCGATATCCTTCCGCGTCTCCAGCGTCGGATCGATCTTCGCCGCCTGGGCCGCCGCGGCCCACTGGGGGTTCGCCGTCAGCGCCGTCTTGAGCGCCGGCGGGAGGGTGTCCGAAGGAGCATAGGCGCTGGCGGCTCCGAAAGAGGCGAGGGGAACGAACGCCGCGCCTTTGACTTCGCCGAGGACGGTCTGGCCGAAACCCCAGTCGGCCAGCATGGCGAAGGTGCGCCCGTTCAGCCTGACCGGGTTGACGGGGAGTCCTGAGAACATGCCGCCACACAACGAAGCATTATAGCGGCGTTCCAGGTTCTTGAACTCGCCGGTCTCAAGACTTGTATCCAGCAGCACGCCCTGGCAGCTCATCAGGAGGAGATTGGGCTTCTGCGGGTCGGGCATGGTCAACGCCTCGCCGTATTGGGGCCGGCCGATGAAGAGTTTGGCCAGTGTCGGTTCATCCTTCTTCAGATCGTCAGGGATGTCCCACACGCTGATCCGCTTGGGCTGGATGGATTGTTCGCCGACCCAGAGGCGACCCTTGGCGTCGATGGCGACGCCGCTCGGGCGGAAGAAGTCGCGCGGGTCCACCACACCCTGCGCTTCGTGGTGGCCGTCCGGTGTGCCGCTGCCGCCCGGCTTACCCATGGCGCGCAGGAGCTTTCGTGAGGAGAGGTCGAAGATCTTCACCTGCATGGAGGAGCGGGCCGTTTTTCGCAGGCTCATATAGGGGACCGCGCGGTTCGGGTCGGTAGGGGGATTGGAGCCACCCCAGTCAGAGACATAAAGCCGGCCCTTGCCGTCGAGGCACATGGCGTAGGGCGCCTCGAGCGCGCTGGCCGCGATGAACGGCTGGGTGGCGCCGGTCTTGGGGTCGAGCACCACGACGGACGCGTCCAGCGCGGCGATGCAACGCCCGTCGGGCAGCCAGAGCATGTTCCAGATGCGAATGGGGAGGACGCGAAGGAACTTCATGAAATGCTCGTCGTCATAGCCGGTGTCGCTTTCCGACGCCTTCGCCGTGGAGAAGACGTAGGTGCGGGGTGTCTTGCCCTGGATGTCGCAGATGTAGAGCTCGCCGTCCCAGCGGGTGGGGCCCGTGCGGTGCGCGCCGGCCGGGCGCAGACCGCCGATGTTGTCGAACGGCGCCGCGGGTACCGGCAGCCCTTCCTTGGTCTCGGGCAGCTTGATGACGAACCAGGACTTGCCGGTCCGGGTATCCACCTCCCAGATGGTGTTGGGGCGGTAGTCGGGGCGGCCCTTGGCGAACAGCCGCTCGCCGTCGGTGACCATGCAATCGCCGCCCTGCCAGGAGACGCGGTCCAGCGTGTGCAGGCCCCAGATCTTCTTTCCGTCGGTGTCGGTGCAGAAGATGCCGCTGCCGCCCTCGGTGGTGTGCGAGCCGAGATACATCCGGTCGCCGAGGGCGATCAAGGAGATCACGGGCGTGTGGTCGGCGCCCCAGCCGCCGGTGGTTCCGTATTCCCAGGGCGGATTCCCCGCGCTGAAGGCGCGGCGGAAGACCACGTGCAGGTCGCCGCGGCTGAGGCCGACGAGGCGGTAGTTGCCGACGGGGACCACGGCGCCGTCGTCGTCGAGTCCGTCCCACGGGGCGGTATGGGCTCCTTTCCCGGCGGGGACATCGGCGATCAGGTTGCGGACACGAACCCCCTGGGCGTTATCGATGGCGAGCGTCACGTGGCCGGCGGCGGACATCTGGTATTCGACGGCCACGGTCCCGTCGGGCTTTGGGGAGGCCCGGAGGGCCGGGTCGGCGGCGCGGGCTGTCTCGCAGGAGAGCAGGGCGAGCAGCGACAGGGCGGCAAGAAAGCGTGTCAGTGTGGCAGGCAAGGTGTTCCTCCTTCTCGTACGCGATGGATACAACCACAAACACCTTGAATATCACACGCGCCGGCGTATGTTTCAATGAGAACACATTGTGAACAGTAAGAAAGAAGAGGTCAGAAGTCAGAGATCAGAGGTCAGCCCGCGAAACACGCGAAAGGACGCGAAATGAGTAGAAAGCCGGTATCGCGCACGTTGCCGCTACTGAAGGAATTCATGCCGGGATTTCGCGGGTTTGCGCGCGAGGCGAACTGTACCGAACAGCTGGCGGCGGCGCTGCGCAAGATCGCGGCGGCGACGCAGCGACGGCACTCGCATCCCTTCTACACCATGCGGGATATCGCGGCCTTCTTCCGCGTACCGCTATCGCTCGTGGCGCGCGTCTACAAGCGGCTCGCGGAAGAAGGCCTGCTGGTTCGCCGGCGCGGGGCCATGACCATGCTGTGTGCCCGGAAGGCGCATCCCCGCGTGGAGGTCCGCGGCGTGGTGGGTATGCCCATCTGGACGGGCGGATTCCTCGAGCTCTCCGACTGGCGGTTGCGGTTCGTCCAGTTCGAGCAGGCATTTCGCAAGCAGAACTTCATCGCCGATTTCATCTTCGCGGAAGGCGATCCCGCCGCGCGGGACTTCCTGGAGCGGTTGATCGCGCACGAGCTGGATGTGTTGCTGTGGGCGTTTCCTCTGCCGCCTTACCGGGAGATGATGATGAGCCTTGTCGACCAGGGGGTGCGGGTGGTGAGCATCACCGATGGGGCGTGCACGTTCCCGGGCCTTCAATACCACCTGAGCTGGACCAAGGCCGTAACACAGGGCGTCAAGGAGTGGAAGGCTTCCGGCATCTCGCGCATCGTCCTCTGCCGGCAGCAGGATGACGTCAAGGAAGGCATTGAGAGCCACATCCCCGCCGCCGAGCGGAAACATTTCGAGATCGAGCACGCGGTGCTGGCCCATGGCGAAGCGGCCGGGTTCCTGCAGCGGTTGAACGCGCTTCCCGCCGAGGTCGGCATTGTGCTGATCGACGACCTGCTGTGTCTCGACCTGTACCGGCACGGGCTGAAGGAGATGATCCAGCTGTGCCGGAAGCATCGCGTGATGTTGAAGCCATCGGTGAATATACCGTACACGCTCGCGCCGGACCTGTGCGTGGATATCGTGCGGGCGGACTGGAAGAAGATTGCGACGCAGGTTGCCTTCGATATTGGGGCGGGGAAGGATCTCAGTGCGCGGCAACCGGTCCCTGTCGCGGCGGAGTGGAAGCCCCGCATGCCGCTGAGCCGGCTGTTGCCAAGCGGGTGAAGGTCTACACGTCGAACTCGGCCACCAGGAACGTGTGGTCGGAGGGCTTCTCCTGGAGGCGGGGAGCAAGGTCGATGTAGGAATCGGTGGAAGTCTTCGCCAGCGAGGGTGTCGCCAGAATGTGATCCACCCGCCAGCCCATGTTCCGCTTCACGGCATTGATGGTGCGGAAGTCGAAGAAAGTATACTGACCGGCTTCCGGGTGGTGCTTCCGGAACACATCCACAAATCCCCACGATACCGCGTCGGCGAACGCCTTCCGCACGTCGACATGATAGCAGACGTGATCCTCCTGCTCGGCCGCGTTGTGGATGTCGATGGCCAGCGGCGCCATATTGAGGTCGCCCACCCAGACGACTTTGTCCTTCGGCGAGAAGTGACGGTCGAAGTACGCCTTCAGCCGCTTGAACCAGTCCAGCTTGTAGGCGTACATCGGGTGGTCGATCTCGCGGCCCTGCGGCACGTAGGTGTTGACGATGTGGACCGGGCCGACCTTGACGCAGGCGAGGCGCGTCTCATCCGCCTGCTTGCCGTCGTCCAGTCCGAATCGGACCTCGGCGGGCTTCTGCCGGCAGATCATGGTCACTCCGTTGTAGGACTTCTCGCCCCGGAAGACGACGGTGTAGCCCGCCTCCGTGAAGGCGAGGGCGGGAAAATCCTTGTCCTCGACCTTGGTCTCCTGCACGGCCAGCACATCGGGCTTGTGCTCGCGGAGCCAGCGCAGGACGATATCCTGCCGCATCCGTATCGAGTTGGCGTTGAAAGTGGCGATTTTCATGACGCGGGAACGTCAGTACTCCAGCGTGCCCTTGAATACGTGAACGGCGGGGCCGAGCAACGTGACATCCTTGGCGCCGGTCCTGGTCAGCCGGAAATCCACGGTCAGGATGTCGCCGCTGGCGGCCGTCACCTGGACGGGCGGGGTGACGCGGCCGAGCCGGGCTGCCACGAGGGCGCTGGCGACAATGCCGGTTCCGCAGGCGAGGGTCTCGGCCTCGACGCCGCGCTCGTAGGTGCGGACGCGGAACGCCCGGGGCCCCGTTACGCTGATGAAATTGGCGTTGGTGCCTTTCGGCGCAAAGTCCTTGTGGTAGCGGATGCCCGAGCCCAGGGCCTGGACGTCGCACGCCGCGAGATCCTTCACCTCGACGACGGCATGCGGCACGCCGCTGTTCACGAAACTGTAGGCGATCTTCCTCTTCCCCAAGGTCAGGGTTTTGTTGAGCCGCCAGTTCTTGGGCAGCGTCATATGGAGGCGCACCTGGTCGCCGAGGACCGCGGCCCTGAGGAGGCCGGCGACGGTGTCGATGGTCATGGTCGGCGGCGCGGCGCCGATGTCGCGGGCGAGGCGCGCCACGCAGCGGGCGCCGTTGCCGCACATCTCGACTTCCGAGCCGTCCGGATTGAAGAACCGCATGCGGAAACTGGCTTTGTCGGACGGCTGGATCAGGATGATGCCCTCGGCGCCGATGCCGGTACGGCGGGCCGCCACGCGGCCGAGCCACGCGGTGTCTGACGCGGGGAAGGTCAGGGCGCGATCGTCCACCAGGATGAAGTCGTTGCTTGCCCCGTGCATTTTCCAGAATGGAATGTTCATGGTCCCGCCTCTTTCGCCTTGCCGTTCCGTCAGCCTTATTCTCTTAAGCTTTCCCGCCCGGCTAGTCAAGATCCGGGCGGAACGGGGTGCAGGGGAGAGGGCGGCGGGAAGAGCGGCGCGCGATTGCTCAGCTGACCTGGCTCTTGCGCATCCGGGTGGCGAACCACAGCACGATGGCCAGTGCCAGCAGCACAACGGGTATGCCGATTCGCGCGGGCACCACCGCGGCGGCACGCTTCACCGTTTCCTTCATGCCGGACGTGGGTTGTACAACGGGCTGGGCGGGCGGCGCCACGGACGGACGGGTCAATTGCACAAAGTCGGCGAGCACATTCAGACTCTCCTGCAAGACCAGGTCATGCTTGATGTCCTTCTTCGGGGTCTCGGGGGTGTTCTCGGTATCGGTGTCGGGATCGAGTTCGGCCTCCAGGGTGGAGAGTTCCTTCTCTGATTTCGCCAGGGCCCGGCGCTCGTCCAGGTTGAGCGGCAATTCTTCGGTCTTGTTGATCGTTTCGATTCGCTGCAGGAGCTTCCCGTAGGCGATGAACCGGGGATCGTTCGCGCAGCGCGTTTCGGAGTTGGTGCGTAGCGTGGGGATCAGCGGGGCGAGATCGGCCACGGGCGTATAGGTGGCGGACGTTACGTCGGACAGGTCCAGCGCGTTCGGCAGGTACTCTTCGCCGAGTTCCATGTAGTCGAAGGGCGAATGAATGACGATGTCCGGGGTGACGCCCTTCAGCTGCGTAGAGGTTCCGCTGATGCGGTAGTAGCTGCCGGTGGTGACCTTTACGGCGCCCATCTTTTTGTTGCGCTGGTTCAGGTCGAGGATGGTCTGTACGGTGCCCTTGCCGTGGGTCTTGGTGTCGCCCACGATCACGGCGCGGCCGTAGTCCTGGAGCGCGCCCGCCACGATCTCCGAGGCGGAGGCGCTGAGGCGGTTGACCAGGACGAGGAGCGGGCCGCTGTAGGAAATGTTGGGATCGAGGTCGGGCCAGACCTTGAGCGAGCGGTCTTTGACCTGCACGGTGGGCCCCAGGGTGATGAAGAGGCCGGTGAGCTTGATGGCTTCCATCAGGGACCCGCCGCCGTTGTTTCGAAGGTCCAGGATCACGCCGTCCACGTTCTTGCCGGTCATCTCCTTCAGGATCTTATCGACGTCGTAGGCGGAGCTCTTGAAGTCGTCGTCGCGGACCGATCCGACCTTCATGTTGGCGTAGAAGGTGGGCAGGGTGATGATGCCGAGGTTGAGGGACGTTCCGTCGCCGCGCTTGATCGTCTCGTACCGGGCGCTGGCGGCCTGTTCCTCGAGCTTTACCTCGTCCCGGATCAGGTCCACGGTCTTGGTGGTGGATCCCGTGGGGTCCGAGGCGGGGACCACGGTGAGGACGACCTTGGTTCCTCTTTCGCCCCGGATGAGCCTGACGATCTTGTTCAGCGGCCAGTGCAGGACATCCACGGGCGGCCGGTCGCCTTCGCCCACGGCTACGATCTTGTCGTTGGGGCGCAGACGCAGCTCGCGCTTGTCCATGTCGGCGGGGCCGCCGGGGATGAGCCGGACGACCTTGGCGGCGCCGTCCTCGGCGTTGAGCAGGGCGCCGATGCCGATCAGCGAGAGTTTCATCTCGATGTCGAAGTCTTCCATGGAACTGAGCGACATGTAAGCGGAGTGCGGGTCGTAGGCCTGGGTGAAGGCGGTCAGGTACCGCTGCAGCACCCATTCGGCGTCGCTGTCGTCGAGAACGATCAGGAGCTGCTTGTAGCGTTGCTTGATCAGTTCCTCGGGAGTGGGGAGCGCGCTCTTCTCCTTGGGCTCGCCTTCCTTCTTCTCCACGACGTTGGTGGCGGCCACGGTGTTGGTGGCGGCGGCGACGGCCAGTTCCCGTGCGACGACCTGCTGGATGTATTCGTTCTTGATCTTCTTCCGCCACAGATCGTTCCACTCGGCCTCGTCGGCGGGCCAGGCCGCGTCCTTGCGCTTCCAGCGGTACGTTTCCTTCTTCTCGAGATCGAAGCCCTTGTCGAGGAGCGAGCAGACGTAGTCGTACCGGTTCCGGAGCCGCTCGGTGAAAACCGCGAACACTTCGTAGGCGAAGTCGATGTCGCCGGCTTTCAGCTGCGTGCCGAGCTTGGTCTCGTCGGCCCGGAAGCGGACAATGTCGGAATCGAGGAAATAGACCCGTTCGGGGTCGAACGCGGTGATGTAGTTGGTCCATGCCCGGGTCGACAGGGCGCTGTCGATCGGCAGGTGCCGGAGGTGGTCCTCGGGGAACTGGCGGGCAAAGCGGCGGACAATGGCGACGGACGAGGGATCGGGGGCCAGGGGGAGCGGCGCGGCGGCGAACAGCGCCGGCACGAGCCCCAGGGTCAGGATCGCTACAAAGCGAAAGACGGACTTGAGCATAGAGACAAAAAGGGGCAGGACGCATTCCGGAATGCCGGACAAACGGCCTGCCCTCGGTTCAGGCTATTTCTTTGACAGGACGGATTCCTTGCAGACCTTGGCCACGCGGAACTTCACAACGGTTTTGGCCGGGATCTGAATCGTCGCGCCGGTCGCCGGATTGCGGCCCACGCGCGCCTTGCGATTGACCAGGACGAGTTTGCCGATACCGGGAAGCGTGAAAGCGTTCTTCGCTTCGGCATAGGCCAGTTTGGCGAGCTCTTCCAGGAGCTGGTCCACCTGGGTTTTCGTGAGACCGGTCTTGTCCGCGAGTGCTGCTACTGTTTGTGACTTCGTCATGTATTCCCCCTTGCTGGGTGCCGGTCCCTTTCGCGGGGCACAACACCACATTGTTAAAGGCCGCATTATGGCTGGTTCTGGCAGGAAGACAAGAGCGATTTCAGGGATTCCGGGGTGGGGCCGGCTTCTCACACCCGTCATCCGGATCGTGCTTGTACTGACGCGGGCGTTCGGCATAGCGTTCCCGGCGGAGGATGTTCCATGAAGAGAGCGACCGGGGTGGCGGCGGTGTTTGTCGGGGCGAACAAGAAGATGGCGATCCGGGAATACCCGGTGACGGCGCCGCGGAGCACGGACGTGTTCCTCAAGCTGGCCCGGAGCGGCATCTGCGGGACCGATATCCATATCATCGAGGGACGTCTTCCCATCCTGCCGCCGTTCATCGCCGGGCACGAGTTCATCGGCGTGATCCAGGGCCTGGGCCGGAAGGCACGCCGGGACGGCCTCGGCCAGCCGCTACGGGTGGGGGACACGGCCATTGCCTGCGTGGCGGATCCCTGCGGTACGTGCTTTACCTGCGCTCGGGGCGAAACCGCCAGCTGTCTCCATTTCGGCGTGACGAACATCCGCGACCCGGAGCAGGCGCCGCATTTCTTCGGAGGGTTCGGCGAGTTCCTGTACCAGCCGGCGGCGTGCGTCGTGAAGGTGCCGCGCGGGCTCAACCTCGACGCCGTGGCGGCGTTCCCCTGCGCGGGGCCGACGGCCATCCGCGCCTTTGATTTTGCGGGTAACCTCAAGCGCGGCGAACTCGTGGTGGTGCAGGGAACCGGGCCCGTGGGCCTGTTCGCCATTGCCTGGGCGGCCAAGGCCGGCTGCAAGGTGGTCGCCATCGGCAGCGGCTCCAATCCGTTGCGCCTGAAGATGGCCAAGGAGCTCGGGGCGGCCGGGGTGCAGGACTACCGGAAGACCACGGAGGCCCGGCGGGCGGAGATCGTGACCGCACTGGCCGCCAAGCTTCATCGCGGGAACGGCGCGGATGTCGTGTTCGAGGCCAGCGGGGCGCCGTCGGCCATACCCGAGGGATTGGGTCTCGTGCGGACGCTCGGCCGCTATGTTGTGCCGGGGCAGTACTCGAACAGCGGCACGGTGGCGATCGCGCCGCAGCTCATCACCTTCAAGGCCATCAAGATCGTGGGGAGCGGCCAGTACAAGTTGAAGGACATCGCCGCCTACCTTCGCTTTCTGCAGAAGCACGCCGATCTCCAGCGCCAGTTTGCCCGTTGCATCACGCACCGGTACGCGGTGAAGGACGCTAACCGGGCCTGCGCGAACGCCAGCAAGGGAGTGTCGATCAAGGCGGTGTTCTCCGCGTAGGCGGATGACGGAACGACTTGGAGGACTGTCATGAGAACGGCTTCGCATCTCGATCTCAGAACCCGGTACCGCGACTACGGCGCGGCGCGCCCGTGCCAAGTGTCGGTGTCATGGCGCGCGGAGTCGTTCCGGGCCACGGAAGGCCGGCCGATGACCATCCGCCGGGCGCTGGCGCTGAACGCGGTGCTGGATAAGGTGGACCTGCCCGTGTTCCCCGGGGAATGGATCGTCGGCGCGGGATTGCCTCTACGGATGGCACCGGCGGGAGCGGTTGAGGACGATGCCTGGAAGCGCGATGCGGAGTACCTGGGGACCATCGGGGGACGGGACTTCGGCAGCCACAGCGACCATCACGCGCCGGACTATCCGACGCTGCTAGCCGAGGGGCTGGGTGGCGTTCGCCGGCGCGCGGCGGCGCGCCGCGAGACGGAACGGGACGGCGGCAAGCGCGATTTCCTGGAATCGGTGGTGATCGGCCTGGACGGCGCGTCGCACCATGTCCGGCGCTGGGCCGATGCCTTGGCCGCCGAGGCCGCGAAGCCTTCGCCTTACCAGGAGCTGCTTCGGCTGCAGGCCGATTCGTTCCGGCATCTGGCGGGGAATCCGCCGCGGACTTTCCATGAGGCCCTGCAGCTGGTCAACATATTCCATTTCATCATGCAACTGGATGACCGTGCGGCTATGGCGTTCGGGCGGCTGGATCAGGATCTGTATCCCTTCTACGCGACCGACAAGAAGGCCGGGCGGCTTGACGACGAAACGGCCCTCGCGATTCTCGTTCACTTCTTCGAGAAAACGACGATCACCGAGGATGTTCAGAACATTGCGATTGGCGGGGTGAAGCCGGCGGACGGTTCTGATGCCACGAACGAGCTCAGTTTTCATATCCTGGAAGCGTGCAAGCGGGTGGGGCGGCCGGGCGGCAACATCACGGCGCGCATTCACAAGGCGACCCCACACGCGTTCCTGAAGAAATGTGCGGACGTGATCCGGACGGGAATCGGCTATCCCGCCGTGTTCAACGACGAGGTCCAGATCCCGGCGCTGGTCGACCAGGGGTTCCCGCTTCAAGCGTCGCGCGACTACTGTTTCGTCGGCTGCATAGAGGTTTTTATCCCCGGCCGGATGGCGCCGTGGTCGGATAGCCGGTTCAACCTCCTGTATTGTGTGAACCTGGCCCTGAATGACGGGGTCGACAGCCTGACCGGGACGCGCGTCGGCGTGGCGACGGGCGATCGGGATTCGTTTGGGAGTTTCTACGAGGCGTTCCTGGTCCAGATGCGGGCCCGGATGAAGGCGCACGTAGAAACCTTGAATGCCTACAAGCAGAAGTTCCAGAATCGGCCGATGGACTTTACGAGTCCGCTGATGAGTGCCCTGACGGCGGACTGCATTGAACGCGGGCGGGATATGAACGATGGCGGGGCACGCTGGCCCGGCCATCACGGTGTGGCCGGCATGGGGATCGGCGTAACGGCGGACAGCCTCGCGGCGATTCGCCAGTTCGTCTATACGGAAAGGCGGTTCGCCCTGGCCGAGCTACGGAAGATGCTGGACGCAAACTTCGAGGGATTCCAGCGCGAACGGCAACTCCTGCTCAGGGAGGCGCCCAAGTACGGGAACGACGACGCGGCGGTCGACGAACTCGCGGTCCGCGTGACGGCCGATTTCGGGACCGAGTGCATGACGTATCGCACCCCGTGCGGCGGTCGGTACTGGGGGCTGATGGCGGCGAACGTGCAGAATATCTGGGCCGGTACGGAGGTGGGGGCGAGCGCCGACGGGCGGCTGAGCCGGGAACCGCTTTCCGACGCCGCCAGCCCAACGTTCGGTCGCGACAAGCGGGGGCCGACGGCCGTGATCCGCTCGGTCGCGAAACTTCCCTACCAGCTGTGCCCCGGCGGAAATGTCATCAACATGAAGCTTAGTCCGGAGACGCTCAAGGGTGACGAGGGGCTTGACTCGCTGGCGTACCTGATCCGGACGTGCTTCGACCTGGGCGGTATCCAGCTCCAGTTCAATACCATCGACCGGGCCATGCTGCAGGAGGCGATGGAAAAGCCGCGTGAGCACGAAAATCTCGTGACCCGCGTGTCCGGATTCTCAGCCCATTTCGTCTACCTCGATCGCCGCGTACAGGAAGACATCCTGGCCCGTACGGAGTACGCGAAGCTGTTGTAGCACGCCTTGTGAAGATCGTGGAGCCTGGGGTTGCCACCCCGTGGTCTTCCATGTATAGTCTGGTCCGTGCGGAAGAAAGACACCTCGGATGTCCTGGCGGCGACCACGGCGGTGATCGTGGACGCGCTGGCCGTGTTCGGCGGGTTCATGCTGGCCACGTGGATCCGGTTCGACAGCGGCTGGCTGGCGATTCCGTACGGCCGGCCCGAGCCGCTCTACCTGACGTACGCCATGGGCGGGGCTTTTGCCGCTGTCGTCCTGCTCCTGGTGTTCCGATCGCTGGGCCTGTTCGTCCGGCCCCAGATCGGATCGTTCCTGAACAAGATCCCGCGACTGGTCAAGGCGGTCGGGGTGGGGACGATCCTGACGGCCGTCCTCGCGTTTGCCGTTCAGAAGGAGGCCGACCTCTCCCGCCTCGTGATCGGCATCGCCTTCCTTACCATGGCGTTCTTTGTGCTGCTGGAGCGTTATATCCTCTTCCGCATCGAGTGGAATCTGGCGCGGCACAGCACGGCTACCAACCGGGTTATCATCCTGGGAACCGACTCGGTGGCGAGCCACGTCCAGCGTACGCTGAAGAAGGAGCCCATGTTGCGGTCCAAGGCGGTGGCCTTCCTGCGGACGGACGAATCGGCGCCCGACAAGAGCATTCCCGCCGACCAGATTCTGGGCGGGGCCAGGGACTTGGGGTCGTTCATTACCCGCAACGAGGTGGACCAGGTGATCGTAACCGGCTCGAGTCTGGGGTACGAGGGCATCGTCGACATCATGCTGCTGTGCGAGCGAAACCTGATTACGTTCAACATGGTTCCGGACCTGTTTCGGATCATGACGAGCAACATGGACGTACAGTCGCTCGACGACATTCCGCTGCTTGGCATCAGTCGCTGGCCGCTGGACTTCTTCTGGAACCGGGTGGCGAAGCGGGTCGAGGACGTGGCAGGGGCGGCCGTGGGGCTGGTGTTGGCGTCGCCGGTGATGGGCTTGGTCGCCTTGCTGATCAAGCTCGATTCGCCGGGACCTGTGCTGTTCCGGCAGGAGCGGTGTGGCGAACACGGTAAGCCGTTTACGCTGTACAAGCTGCGGACCATGCGAATGGACGCCGAGGCCGAGACGGGGCCGGTGTTTACCGCGGAGAACGATCCGCGCCGGACACGGATCGGCGGGTGGCTGAGAAAGTGGAATATTGATGAGTTACCACAGCTCTGGAACGTGCTGCAGGGCTCGATGAGCCTCGTGGGGCCCCGGCCGGAGCGGCCCAGTTTCGTGGAGCAGTTCAAGGAGGAGATCGACCGCTACATGTGGCGGCATGTGTCGAAGCCGGGGCTGACCGGCTGGGCGCAGGTGAGCGGGCTTCGTGGCAATACCAGCATCGAGGAGCGCATCAAGTACGACCTCTACTACCTCGAGAACTGGTCGCTGGCCTTCGACTTCAAGATCCTTCTCAAGACCTTCTTCGCTCGCGAGAACGCCTACTGAGAGAGCAAAGCGCATCCGCCTTCGCCCGTTCGACTCCGCTCAGGGCTACGGCGGACAAGTGGGGCATGGCGCATGGCGCATGGCGCGAAGAGGACTGAACGCCGAACATCCAACGCCGAACAACGAACATCGAAGGCAAAAAAGGGGCTAACTTGAGCGCGCAGCATTCTTGCTGGATCAAGTCGTCGCTGTGCTCGTTGTCGGAGTGGGGGACAAAGCCTCGGTCTCCTGTCTCCTGACCCTACCCCTGACCCCTTCTTCCCGCTCTTCCCTTGACACTCCTCCCGTGTCTTGATACTGCGGCGCGAGTTTCGGGTCTTGGGTGAAGAAGGTACTGAACCATGGATTTCGCCTTTTGGCATGTTTTCACGAACGTCTGCTTCTGGTCACCGTTTTGGGCATGGATAACGGCCCAACTTACCAAGATGCTGTGCGGTTTTACGCGGACGCGGAAGTTCGATTTCAGCTATCTCGTGAGCACGGGCGGTATGCCGAGCGCTCATTCTGCCATGGTTGTCAGTATGGCGACCTCCGTCGGGATCAGAGAGGGATTTGAGTCGATGTGTTTCGTGATCGCCCTCGCGCTCAGCCTCATCGTGATGTTCGATGCCGCCACGGTGCGCCGCGCCTCGGGGCAACAGGCACGGCTGCTTAATGAGATGGTGGACGAACTCTTCAAGCAGCACCGGTTCTCGGAACACAAACTGGCCGAACTGCTCGGTCACACGCGTTTGGAGGTGTTCCTCGGCATGGTCGTGGGCATCCTGGTGGCCATGATCGTGACCTCGGTTCCCTATTTCTTCCGGTAGAACGACTCTACAGCTTGATGCTCTTGAACCGCGGCAGCCATGGCTTGTTCTTCCGGAGCATCTCGGATACCATCTTCCGGATTTCCACCATGGAACAGACGGCCGCGGAAAGCGGGTCGTAGAGTGCGGCGTAGAGCACGAGTTTCGGATCGCCGGTCAGCGCCGCTTCAACGGCCATCTCCTCGACGGCGATGCTGACCTGGTTGAGCGCCGCGCACTGCGGCGGGAGCGGGCCGACGTGGATGGTGTTGAATCCGCGCTTGTTGGCCACGACCGGCACTTCGACGCAGACGTCCGGCGGCAGGTTCGAGATGACTCCCTTGTTGGGGACGTTGCCGTTGAATTCAAACGCGTCGCCGCCCATACGGGCGTTGATGATCGACGCGGCGTACTCGGCGCCCCGGTCGAGCGACATCGGCGCGCCGTCCGCGAACCATTTCTTCGTTTCTTTCTTCCATGATTTGGCGCTGTGCCGATAACCGTCGAGAATGTAGGCGTACTTGCCGGGGTTCCAGCCGGTGCCGGTGGTGCAGTACTTCTTGATCAGGTCCGGGCGCTTGCGGAACCACCAGTTGTACTCGGAATTGTGGCCGCTGGATTCGGTGACGTAGTAGCCGAGGTGAAGGAACATCTCGTTGCGGACGAGCTCCTCGTTGTAGATCTTTCTCCGCGTGGTCACGGCTTTCCGGATCTGCGGGTAGGCATCCTTGCCGTTCCGGCGGTAGTCGATGTACCACGCCTGGTGGTTGATGCCGGCGGAGATGTACGTGATCTCGCTCATCGGCGCGCCGATCCAGTTGGCCAGCATCCAGGCTGTGCCCTGCACGCTGTGGCAGAGGCCGGTGAGCTGGATCTTCGAGGTCTTCTGCATGGCGCGGCAGAGCATGGCCATGGGATTCGTGTAGTTCAATAGAATGGCGTTCGGGCAGTAGCGTTCCATGTCCTTGCAGATGTCGACCATCACCGGGATCGTGCGGAGCGCGCGGAAGATGCCGCTGATGCTGCGGGTGTCGCCGACGTTCGTGTCGATACCGTACTTCTTCGGGATCAGGATGTCGTGCTGCCAGATCTCGACGCCGCCGTTCAGGATGGTGCAGAGAACGGCGTTGGCGCCCTTGAGCGCTTCCTTGCGGTCCAGCGTGGCTTCGACCTTCGCCGGGTACTTGCCGCGCTCGACGATGAGGTCGCAGGCGCGCTTCGCAAAGGCGAGGCGGTCCTTGTCGATGTCCATCAGACAGATCGTGGCATCCTTGAGCAGGGGGAAGGTGAGAATGTCCCGGACCAATCCGCGCGTGAAACCCAGACTACCGGCACCGATGAAGGCGATCTTTACAGGCATGTTATCCTCCCAAGACGTTTTTCTTCAGTCAGACAGAGCGGCAGTGTTGAACAGGCGTTGGTGGATGTCAAATAAAAGCCGCTTCCGGGTTTTGTGTGGGTAGCCCCCATATGTAGTGGTCGAGCGAGTTCTTCGATTTTCAAGGGGTTCTCGGCCATGAGTTTCATTCGAAGCCGTCTTCTTCGGCATATGGCGCG
>Ga0172375_10005280_pt1 | contig 18697 bp, 13 predicted proteins | sample LakKiv1m_FD_114537 | JGI IMG/M metagenome (GOLD analysis project Ga0172375, IMG submission 114537) | Freshwater microbial communities from Kabuno Bay, South-Kivu, Congo - kab_092012_11.1m | ecosystem: Environmental > Aquatic > Freshwater > Lake | place: Democratic Republic of the Congo...
CACCATGAACGATGAACGAGCTGTTTGACCATGAGAAGTTGACCGTTTATCAGGATGCGATCCGTTTTGCGGTGTGGGCGGGTGAACGCTTGGCGGGTATTGTCTCGATGCCGGCGGGCTTGATACGCAGCACGTCCGCCGATCGTGTTCATGGGGAACGGGCCGAATATGAGACCGACAACCGGCGGTTATGCGGGTCTCACATGGCCTTGCCGCAACTCCTCCTGAACCTTTTCAGCCAAGAAGATCTTCAGGAGTGATTGGTACGGCACATCACGTTCTCTCTTCGTCTTCCGCCTTAAAGATCGGTATCTCACGCTTCTTCATGATCGGTAGATCCTCCTTTCCTGCCTGCTCATATCGCGTGCGGAAATCACGCGGATACGTTTCATACGCATGGTGAACGCCACGAACAACTCACGTCCTTCATCCGTTTGGCCCAGCACAAAAAACCGTTGTTCCCTTGCCGAGTGCGTCGTGTCCGCTTGAGCCAAAAGGGGAGAATTGAAAAAGCAGTAGTTCGAATTTTTCGAATAACTGCCGCAGGCTCATAGTGGGACAGGTATTCAGGCACACAGTCATGCCAGCGTATTCAGCCATTTCATGATTTAACGCTTCCGTGCTGTCGGGAACAAACACACCCCCAAGATCAAACAGGATCACCATTCGCCTGCTCCTTCTTCCTATTCACTCATCGTGAGAAGTGAATGCACCGCCAAGGCAGACTTGATGCGCTGGACGCCACTTCCCCTCTGCTCAACATGGAGGAAACATGAACCTGTTTAACGCTTCCAAATAATGGATGTCCGGCCAGAGCGTCTCGTCATGCGGCAGATTCTTTCTTGGAATCGATCCGGCCATTGACTGAAAACCGGCGAGATCAAAACGGCTGGCTCGCGCAGATTTTTCGACCTCGCGTGGAATAGACAACACATATACATTGCAGGACCGATCCCAATCCATTTTCAGAACGCCTTCGTCGAAAGCCCAATGGCACTGTTTACTCAAACAAACGCCATTTGTCGGGGCATTAATATTATGCGTTGCCCATGGTAAAATATGCGCCGCATCCACACCGCTGGAATCGGTGGTGTTCATTTTGGGCAACCGTATTCCTGAAAAAGCACATCGGAAATCATATCCTTCGGAAATTGCCTTTCGGAACGCCGTTCCCTCGGCACCTCGCACCGCAACCAAACGCCATTGTTTCACCCGTTGGCGCTTTGCCGCGATAGGTGTCAGGTCATCCTGGACGCCAAAACTATCCCACACCGACAAGCCTCTCCACTCAATATAATCTTCTTCTCCAAGAACGCCTGAACTCTGCCCAAACAATTGGGTCTCAATGACAGGAAGAACATCCGACTCCGTTTTCAGTATATGCGCGATATCATGTGCAATTTGCTCAATCTGCTTGTGATCGGCGGTTGGATTCCTCACCACATCCCGATGTTGTCGTAATTTGACAGACAGCGGATCTGTACCTGTCTCCACCGCCTTCCATACTCGCAGAATACGCGACATCCTTTGGGAAACACCCAAGCTGGCCTCTTCATGCGCGGCATTCCCAAGCAGGATATCGGTCGGGCGAAGTACCACTCGACCATGACTTCGGTCTATTGCTGCCACATCGACCTTGATTGCCGTCATCGCATACGCTTCGTGAAACAGCAGCTTTGATCCGTGTGCGCGTTTAAGCTCTCTCAGCGGCTTGGGCAACAGCAAAACAGCGGCAAGTATCCGATACAGGTGAATCGCATTATTTTGTTGGCTCAATAGCCGAATCCGCGGTTTTCCTTGCGCTTGGGTTGCCAACGCCCGACCGGAGATGACGATTTCCGGAGTTACTTCATAGCACAATTGAAGGCCCAGCAGGTCTGACACGGCGACATCACCTTGGGTGCCAGCCAACTCGTATTCACCGCGTCCTCCGCTCGTCCGCAATGCTATCCGCATAATGTCACCTCCGTCACACTCAATCGCTTATGCTTTCAGATACGCACCAATCCGTCTGGCAATCCATTCGATCACGGGCGGTGTCACCGCGTTTCCCAATGCGTGATACCGCAAAGACTCCACATCGTCTTCTCGTACTACTCCATTCGGCGGAACTGTCCAATCGACAGGGAATCCCATGATTCCTTCGCATTCTTGGGCCGTCAAACGCCGGACATCTCCGCGTTTCGGATATGAAACATAAGTCCGACTCCAATCAGTACCCGTGTGTCTAGCCGAACAGGCATACAGACAGTACGCGATACTTTGAACTACGGGACCTTCTCCGCCAAGATCTCCAATGACTTTCTTAAAGGGGGAAACAGTGTCCGCCTCATCGCATCCGTTCTCCGCAACATACCCTTCGCCGCGCTCGGGCTCAAAAAGTATTTTCGCTGGACCTCCCCTGTCTCGATGACAGCCGACAATGTACACTCGTTGGCGTGATTGGGGGACTCCGAAGTTTTTGCTGTTAAACAAACGCCATCCGACAGAATACCCGAGGTCGGCCAACGTACGAATGACGACTTCAAAGTCCTGTCCCCCGTGGGAGTTAAGCAGACCGTGAACGTTCTCGAGAAAAATAACTCCGGGGCGTCCTTCTCCAACGAGTCGAGCAAATTCATAAAAGAGTCCAGTTCGGCTTCCTTTAAGCCCCGCTCGTGCGCCCATTCGCGCCAGAGATACGTCCTGACAGGGGAATCCTGCGGTCCAGACGTCTGATTGGGGTATGTCTCCATTCGTAACCTCCTTAATATTGCTTTTCTTCGGCACATCCGGCCAGTGCTTATTCAGGATCGTCAAACAAAAGGGATTGATCTCGCATTGGAACGTTGTTCGAAACCCGGCTCGTTCAAAACCAAGGTCAAAGCCGCCTATCCCAGTAAAAAGCGAGGCCATCGTTAGGGCAATTGTACCGCCCGGCGACGGCACTGCATAAGCCTCGCGACCTTCACACACACAGTTATTCTGCGCACGCCGTTTCTTGGCAGTCGTTCGTTGCTTCGTTTTCTGGCGCACAGTCGATTTGCGTTTCTTGCCTTGCTGCATGACACTCCGCAATATGCCGTTGTCCCTTTGCTTTCTGTATCAGCGTCTTGCACACTACTCCGGCTGCACCAGTACGCCGAGTTCGGCGACGGTGGCGAAGTTGCGACCGTTTTGCTCGCTCAGCGCGACCAGCTTGACGTAACGGCCGACGGCCGGCTGCGCGAAGGTCACGCGCTGCTCGTCGTTCTGGGGCGTCTTGAATTCGCCTTCGGCAGCGGGCGCGCCCCAGCTCTTGCCGTCTTTGCTCACGAAGACCTGGTACTTCTTGATCCACCCGTTGTCGTTGCCGTCGCAACGCCCTTGGTAGACGATGCCCGCCACCGGCAGTTCCGCGCCGATGTCGAGCGTGAGGTGATGCGGGAATTTCGCTTCGGACGGGTTCCAGCGCGAATGCCAGATGGTCTGCGCGGAGCCGTCCACGGCCTGCGCGGCGGACCCGTCGCCGGGGTTCTGCTCCGAGTCGAAATCCACGACCTTGAGGTTCGCCCGGTCGCGCCTGACCGGCCCGGTCAGCGCCGCGAACGTCCGCACCGTCACGCCGCCGCGTTCGCCCGAGGGGGAGAACGCCGCCGCCTTCACCGTGACGGCCCGGCCGGCCGGAAACGGCGCGCCGTAGAGCGGCGAATTTTTCGAGGGCTCGGAGCCGTCGAGCGTGTAGCGCAGCTCGCCTTCGCCGGCGAGCGACACGCGACCCTCTTCGTCGCGCGTGATCTGCGGCACGTACAGCGCGGCCACCGGCACACGCGCCAGCGCGCGCAGCCGCTCGCCGCCCGCCCGGCATGGCCGCACCACATAGGTGTACGCGACGGGCTTGGCGCGCAGGATGTACTTCTCCAAAGGAATCGGTCCGCAGCTCGCGCCGCCCAGGCCCGTCTGCCCGATGTCCAGCGCCAGACAAACCTCTTTGCGGGGTTCGGGGAAGGCGACGAGGCGCTCCTGCCCGTTGCGGTGGCGGGCGAACTCCAAGTCCTCGGACATGAAGTGCGTCGCGGTCACGAACAGCGGCGTCGGGAAGGTGAACAGCACGCCGTCGCCGTCATCGTCGGTGAACGCCGTCCAGCGCACATCGCACTTGCAGCCGTTCTCCTGCGGCCGCACGTATGACACGTACTGGTCGGTCACCGTGCCCTCGTAGTAGCCGATCTCGCTCGCGGACTGGCGGTCCACGTAGTTTTCCCAAGGGCCGCGCCCGTAATAGGCCATGTGTTCGAGCGAGCCGTCCAGCATCATGCGCACGCCCATGCGCGGCAGCTCGGGCGGCTGCTTGCCGACGGAGGTGATGGTATTCCGCACGGCGATCACGCCGTCGACGGAAATCGTGAATTCCGCCACGTGGGTGAAACGCGCGCTCTTGAACCCTTCCGCCTCGACCGTCGCGGTCACGCGGACCGTATTCGCGTCCGGCGTTTCCACCTTGAGCGGGCGCGCGTGGTAGCTCATCTGCGTCAGGCCGGACTCGAAGAAGTCCGTCCGCATCCCTTTGCCCCACTGGTTGTCGTTGTCCACGAAGGCGCGGAAAGCGTTGAACCGCGGGCCGCGGACGATGCCCGCTTCGTCCGAAAGGACCTTCTTGCCTTTGTACTCGAGGCTGGCGAGCGTGCCGGAGGCGCGGCTGAAGACCGCTTTGAACCGGCTGCCTCTCACGATCACATCCGCATCCGTCTCCTTGACGGTCACTTTCTGCGGCACGGGGGCGAAAGACACAGCGGGCGCGGGGGCGGGCGACGACGGCTTGAAGGCCAACTGGTCGGCCGCGACCTCGTAGCCCCTCTCAGCCCAGAGGGTCTTCTCCTTCAGGCGGAAGCTCAGGCGGTAGAAATACTCCGCGCCGGGAACGGGCTTGACCTCGGGCACCGGCACGTCGATGGTCTTGCGGGAAAGCGGCGGGATCGCGAGCGAGCCTAGCGAGCCTTCGTCGATGATTTTGCCGTCGCACGACAGCGACCAGCGCGCCTCGAACGCGCTCGCGTCTGTGAAGCAGAAGCGGTTCCACACCTCTACCTTGCCGGAAGCCGCGTTCTCGGACGACGCCACCAGATTCTGGTGGACGTGCTGGACCTCGATCAGCTTGGGCGTCACCTCGCGCGTGGCGCCGATCACGCCGTTGCAGACGAAGTTGCCGTCGTTCGGCTTGTCGTCGAAGTCGCCGCCGTACGCCAGATAGCGCACGCGTTTGCCGTCCGCCCCCACGCGGTCGGTGTCCTTCCAAACGGCTTGGTCGATCCAGTCCCAGATGCAGCCGCCAGCCAGCGAGTCGCTGGAGTAATAGGCCTCCCAGTACTCTTTGAAGTTGCCCATCGCGTTGCCCATCGCGTGGGCGTACTCGCACATGAAGAAGGGTTTGTCCGTCTTCTTGCCGCGCTCGTACAGCCAGTCGACCGTGGGGTACATGGCGCTGTCCACGTCGGCGATCTCATTGGCGCGCTCGTAGTGGACGGGCCGCGTGTTGTCGAGGGCATGCACGGCGTCGTAGGCGGCCTTGAAATTCTTGCCGGGCCCGGATTCGTTGCCCAGCGACCACATGAAAATACAGGGATGGTTCTTGTAGTTCTCGACCTGATTCACGTTGCGCTCGACGTGCGCCTTCTCCCACGACGGCACGTGGCTGAGCGACTCTTTGCCGTAGCCCATGCCGTGCGTCTCCACATTGGCCTCGGCCACCACGTAAATGCCGTAGCGGTCGCACAGTTCGTACCAGTGGTAGTGGTCGGGATAGTGGCAGGTTCGAACGGTGTTGATGTTGTAGCGCTTGAACATCAGGATGTCCTTGAGCATGTCCTCGCGGGTCACCGACCGGCCGTTGTCGGGATCGCTCTCGTGGCGGTTGACGCCCTTGAACTTGATCGCCTTGCCGTTGAACAGGATTTTGCCGTCGCGGATTTCGACCTGGCGGAAACCGACCTTGCAAGCGCGCACGTCCCGGCTGCCGTCGTCGCCGGAGAGCGTCATCGTCAGCGTGTAGAGATAGGGATCTTCGGCGGACCACAGCCGGGGGGCGCGCACGGGCAGCTCGACGGACGCCACGGCGTCGGCGCCGTCGGCGGAGGTCGCCAGCCGAACGTCGGGAAGCGCGGCGACGGGCTTGTTGTCGGCATCGAAGAGCTGGCTCTTCACCGTGACGGCGACGGCCTTGCCCGACAGCGAGCGAGCCTTGAGCCGCAGGCCGAGCGCGGCGTCCCGGTAGGCGGTGTCGAGCTTGGTGGCAACCCAGAAATCGTGCAGCTCCGTCGCGGCGGGCGCGAAGAGCGAAACGTCGCGGTAGATGCCGCTGAAGCGGAACATGTCCTGGTCCTCCATATAAGAACCGTCCGACCAGCGGTAGACCTCCACGGCCATCAGATTGTCGCCGTCCTTGAGGTATTTCGTCAGGTTGAACTCGGCGGGCAGCTTGCTGTCTTCGCTGTAACCGACGTATTTTCCGTTGACCCAGAGGTAGAAGGCGGAATAGACGCCGTCGAAGCGCACGAAGACGGGCCGCCCCTTCCAGCCCGGCGGAACCGCAAACGTTTTGCGGTACGAACTGACGGGGTTGTAGGCCGTGCCGATGAAAGGCGGCTTTGTCTGGTGCGGGTAGCGGATGTTCGTGTAGATCGGAATGCCGTAACCGCGCAGCTCCACGCAGCAGGGCACGCCGATGGAGAACCACTGGCTGGCATCGTAGTCGGGCTTGTAAAAGTCGGCCGGCCGGTCGTCAGGACTGCCGCTCCACATGTAAGTCCAGTCACCGTTCAACATCAGCCGGTACGGCGTGGCGGGCTCCTCGGGGGTGAGCGCGTCCATGGCGTCGGCGAGCGGGAAGCTGACGGCGCGGGCGGGTTCGCGGTTGACGGCGTTGACCTGCTCGTCCTCCCACTCGCGCGCGACGGCGGCGAGGCTGAGGATTCCGGTCAGCACGAACAATAACGGTTTCTGCATGGGATCGTTCTCCATAGGATTTGACAAAGAAGCCAACAGCGGGGGGGCAGGCAAGCCCGTACGGTTTAGGATTCGGTTTCGGGTCCGACGGCGGGCTCGGCCGGATTTTCCGGCGGCTCAACCGGCTCGGCAACAGGCGGGACCGCCTCTTCTTCTTCCTCGGCGTCGGCGATGCTGACCGAGACGAGCGTGGCACCCTCGCCGAGGCGCACGAGGCGCACGCCCAGCGCGGAACGACCGCAGATGCGGACGTCGCTGACGGGGGAACGCACCATCATGCCGGTCGAGGTGATCATGATGGCCGACTGGTCCTCCTTGACCGCGTGCGCGGCGACGACCTTGCCGTTGCGGCCCTCCTCCGCGTCCTTGATGGCGATCATGCCGCCGCCGCCGCGGTTGTGCGGCGTGAACTCGGCGAATTCGGTGCGCTTGCCGTAGCCGTTCTCGGTGGCGATGAGCAGCGTTTCTTGGTCGTTGACGATGTCGAAGGAACGCACCGCGTCGCTCGCCGCAAGGCGGATGCCGCGCACGCCGGCCGAGGCGCGGCCCATGCGGCGCACGCCGGTCTCGCGCTCGGCGCCGTCCGCATCGGTCTTTTTGAGCGACACCGGGAAACGGATGGCCTTGCCGTTGGCCGTGACGAGCAGGATGTGGTCGGTTTCGCGGACGAGGCGCACTTGGATGAGGCGGTCGTTCGCGGTCTGCTCGGCGTCTTCCGACTCGGGCGCGTCTGTCTTTTCCGACGCGTCGCCGTCGTCTTCGTCGCCTTGGAAGTCCTTGAACTTGATGGCGATGATGCCCCTGCGGTTAACATTGGCGAATTCGGCGAGCGCGGTGCGCTTGACGATGCCGTTCTCGGTGGCGAAGAAAACGTCCTCGCCGGTTTCGAAGGAGCGGATGGGCAGCAGCGCCACGACGGACTCGCCCTCGCGCAGCTCGAGCAGGTTGACGATGGGCTTGCCGAAGGAGGTGCGGGGCGCCTCGGGGATCTCGTAGGCGTCCTTCTTGAAGACGCGGCCCTGGCTCGTGAAGAGGAGCAGGGTGTCGTGGGTGTCCGCCACGAACACGGTGTCGACGAAGTCCTCGTCCTTGACCACCGCCCCGGTGATCCCCCGGCCGCCGCGCTTCTGCTCGCGGTAGGTGGTGAGGGGCACGCGCTTGACGTAGCCGCGCTGGCTGAGGGTGATGACGCACGCCTCGTCGGCGATGAGGTCCTTGATGTTGACCTCGCCCTCCATCGGCACGATCTCCGTGCGGCGCGTGTCGGTGCGCTTGGCGGCGGTGACGAACTTGGCCTTCATGTCCGCGAGGTCCTGCTTGATGAGGCCATAGATTTTGGCGGGGTCGGCGAGCAGGCCCTGCAGATACTCGATGCGCACGCACAGCTCCTTGAACTCGGCCTCGACCTTTTCGCGCTCGAGCCCCGTGAGCTGGTAGAGGCGCATGTCGAGAATCGCGTCCACCTGTTTGTCCGAAAAGCCGAACCGCTCGATGAGCCGGACCTTCGCCTCGTCGCGGTTCTTCGAGGCGCGGATGATCGCGACCACGTCGTCGAGGTGGTCGAGCGCGATCAGGAGGCCTTCGAGGATGTGCTTGCGGGCCTCGGCTTTGGCGAGTTCGAACTTCGTGCGGCGGGTGATGACCTCGAAACGGTGGTCGACGTAAGCGCGGAACAGCTCTTTGAGATTCATGACCTTCGGGCGGCCCTGGTCGATGGCGAGCATGATCGCGCCGAAAGTGGTCTGGAGCTGCGTGTGCTTGTAGAGGTTGTTGAGCACGACCTGGCCGATCACACCGCGCTTCAGTTCAACGACCACGCGGATGCCGTCGCTCGAACTTTCGTCGCGGATGTCGGAAATGCCCTCGATGACCTTCTCGTTCACGAGTTCGGCCATTTTCTCGATCATGCTGGCCTTGTTCACCGTGTAGGGGATCTCGGTGATGATGATCGCCTCGCGGTTTTTGTATTCGACGACCTCGGCCTTGCCGCGCACGATCATCTGACCGCGGCCGAGCTTGTACATCGCCTCGATCTGGCGCGTGCCGCAGATGGTCGCGCCGGTCGGGAAGTCGGGGCCCTTGACGAAGCGCATCAGGTCGTCGACCGTGCATTCGGGATTGTCGACGTAGTGCGTGATGCCGTCGACCAGCTCGCCGAGGTTGTGCGGCGGGATGTTGGTGGCCATGCCGACCGCGATGCCGGTGGAGCCGTTGAGCAGCAGGTTCGGGAGCCGCGCGGGCAGCACGGTCGGCTCCATGAACTCTTCGTTGTAGTTCGGCTTGAAGTCGACCGTCTCCTTGTCGAGATCGTCGAGCATCTCCTCGGCCAGCTTGTCCATGCGGACTTCGGTGTAACGCATGGCCGCGGGCGGGTCGCCGTCGATGGAGCCGAAGTTGCCCTGGCCGTCCACGAGCGGATAGCGCATCGAGAAATCCTGCGCCATGCGCACGATCGTGTCGTAGACCGCCTGGTCGCCGTGCGGGTGATATTTACCGATCACGTCGCCGACCACGCGGGCGGATTTCTTGTAGGCCTTGTTCCAGACGTTGCCCAGCTCGTTCATCGCGTAGAGCACGCGGCGGTGAACCGGCTTGAGCCCGTCGCGCGCGTCGGGCAGCGCGCGCCCGATGATCACGCTCATCGAATAATCGATGTAAGACGAACTCATCTCGTCTTCGATGTTGATGTTGTGCAGGCCCTGCTCGCCGCCCTCGACGGGCTGAATCTCATCGCTCATGTGCGCGTCCTTCGTTCATTGGCTTTGATCTGATAATTTATCACAGCGGCGCGTCGGAAGCCATCTCCAAACGCGCTATCCGCGTTTTATGGACTATACATATATAAAATATGTCTATAAGATATGCACCATGAACCGACTGACCCTCAATTTGCCTGACGGGCTTCTGGAGACCGTCATGGAACTGTCGGGCTCGACCTCGAAGACCGAGACGGTCGTGGCCGCGCTGCGGACCTACGAGGAGGAGTTGCGGCGCGAGCGGCTGCACGCCCTGCGCGGCCGGGCCGACCTTCTGGCCGACGCCGCGGCCGGAAAGGGCGGCGCGACGTGACGCCGGTCCACATCGACGCGCCGGTGTGGCGCGACTACTTCACCGGACGCAGCCCCGAGCTGGGCGACCGCGTGGACGAGCTGATCGCCCAGCGGCTGGCGCGGATCAGCGCGGCGGCGCTGCAGGAGGTGCTGGCGCAGGCGGCCACGCCGGCGGCGTGCGACCGGTTGGCCGAGGCGATGCTCGGGCTCTGCGAGGCGGCCGACGCGGCGCGCATCGCACGGCTGGCCGCGCGCATCGCCTGCCGCCTGCGGGAGGAGAACCTAGCCGTTCCGCCGCCGCTCCGGCTCGCCGCCGCCGCCGCCGCGCTGGAGGCCCGCGCGCCGCTCCTCACCACCGACGTCTCGCTCCACGCCGTCGCGCGCTTTTTTCCGCTCAAGATTCTCTGCGGATGAAGCCGACACGCGCACACTCGCGTTTTGCCATTTTTCCGACATTTGGATATGCTGTTTCCACATGCAGTCGTTCGGCCACCGCACTTGGGGACGTGGGTTTGACCGACTGGGGGAGAATACGACATGCGCATTGCCCTCTTGTGTGCGGCGTTGGCCGCCGCCGCAGGCCTTCACGCCGAAACGTTGATCCTTTGGCCTTCCGACCTTTGCGAGGTCGTCAAGCACGGCGCCAGTGAGTTCACGCTCGACGACCAGCACCGCATCCGGGTCACGACCGGCACCGGCTATGCTTGGCCCGGCGTGACGGTCGCTTTCAAATCTGGCGCCTACGACCTCGCCGCCTACGGGCCGCTGCGCGTCATAGTCCGCAGTGCCGCCGCGAAGCCGATCACGGTGAGTCTCAGCGTCAAGAATCGTCCGCAGAAGGGACACTCGCCCGGCGGCAGCGTCATGCTCAAGCCCGACGAGGAAGGCGTCATCGCGACCAGTCTGCGCGTTTCGCCGTGGATGTTGGACAAACTGCTCGAACTCGTCGGCATGCGCGGTTTCCCTTCGCACCCTCGTTCGCCGAAGGGATCCGCAAGCGCGCCCTCGATCAGCGGACGGTCGGCACCGCCGACGATCCGTGGTGCATCGGCTATTTCGTGGACAACGAAATTTCGTGGGGCAACAACGACCGCTCGCTCGCCATCGCCACCGCGCAGTCGCCCGCCTCGCAGCCCGCGAAACAAGCCTTCCGCGCCTGGCTCGAAAAAAAGTACGCGACACCCGGCGCGCTGAACACCGCATGGGGCACCACCTTCGGCTCGTGGGACGCCTTCCTCGCCTGCACCAACAAGCCGAACGAGAAGCGATGCGGCGCGGATCTCGAAGCCTTCCACGCGCAGATCGCCGAACAGTATTTCCGCGTCATTCGCGACGCTCTCAAAGCCGCCGCGCCCGACAAGCTCTATCTCGGTTGCCGCATCGCCTCGGGCGCGCCTTCGGTCTACCGAGCCGCCTCGAAATACTGCGACGTCGTGAGCGTCAACACATACAGCCACGGCGTCACCAAGGATTTGCCGGAGGGCAGCGACGACAAGCCGATGATCAACGGCGAGTTCCATTTCGGCGCGCTCGACCGCGGCCTGTTCCATACGGGTCTCGTCGCGACCAAAGACCAAGCGGACCGTGCCGCGTGCTACAAGGCTTTCGTGACCTCCTGCCTGCACCATCCGCGCTACGTGGGCACGCATTGGTTCCAGTGGCGCGACCAAGCCCTGACCGGCCGCTACGACAGCGAAAACTACCAGCGTGTACTGCACATCGGCGGAATCGGCGTTCCGCCGCGCATACCCCACCCAGAGGCCGCTGGTGTACGCGTTGATCGAGAGCGAAGCCCGGGCGAGGCGCTGGGCGTCCGTTAGGCCGTCGGTGCGGCTCATGCCGAACGCGTAGAGTTCAAAATTGCTGAGCCCCGCGCAACCGGACGACGACGCCGTTGCGGCGGTCACCCCGTCCAGAATCTCCTGCTCGGAGTAGTTCTGCACCTGCCACAGCTCATAGCCGGAGGCGACGTGCGCCGACGCCGACGCAAGACGGAACCGCGCCACGAGGCGGGTGGTCGAATTCCCCACGTAGATGCTGCGCGAGGCGCTGGTCTCCGTCGAACCGACCCAGCCATCGAAAACATATCCCGAGTCGGGGACCGCCTGAACGGAAACCGCGTAGTTTTGAAAGAACGTGCCCGACCATGACGCCCGGTTCGCGACGCCGTCGGTCGCCGCCTCGATGTCAATGTCGTTGACCGCGAAATGCCCGCCGATGCCGCTGGCGTTGACATTGCTGACCAGCAGTGCGCCGGTTCCCCCAAGGCTGAAGAACGCATTGAGGTGCGTCCACGAGACGTCGTAGCGGGCCACGGCGAAATCGATCAGCGTGTTGGCGAAAAACGTCTCCGCCGCGATGTAGTCGATGTAGTTCGTCACGTCCACCTGCGCCACGGCCGTCTGATAGTTGTCGGCGTCGATGCCGTAGCGCGTGGCGAGATAATGTTTGTCATAACTTTCGCGGAGATTGTGGATGCCCCAGTACTCGCCGTTGACATAGGCGACCGTCGGGCGATAAGCCATCGTGGAGATATTCAGACGCCGGATAATCTGCTGGAAGGCCGCGTCCTTCATCATGGTGGCGACGCCCGCGTTGTCCGGGCCGTACCAGTCGTTGCCGCTGTTGCGCAGCAGGAAGCGCTTGTAGGACGTCGGCGACTCCGAGGGGAAAAGCGCGTGGAACACGCGGTCGCCCCCGTATTCCTCCGTCCGGGCGATCATGTAGAGCGTCTTCTGCGGAAGTGCCCGCGAGCCGCCGCCGTACATGGCGGTGCCCAAGACCTGAGCCACGGAGGCGGTGGTCTGCGAAGGTTCGAACATCTCGAAATAAGAGGCTTTTTCCCACGCTTCGTCCACATTGTCCTGATGATAGTTGGCGTGCGGTTTGCCCCACTTGTTCGAGCCGTAGCCCTCGGCCGAGTCGGCGTAGCATTTGCCGGGAACATAAAGCCCGGAGACAAAACCGAACAGGTTGTCCGAATCCGTGTTCAGCGCCACGAGCGGCAGCGTGCGGTTCGTGAAAGCGGAACCGACGAAATAGGTGCCGCGCGTCTCGGGCGAACAGTACAGGCCGTCCGCCGACACCGTCACAGCGCGGAGCACCAGCGCCCGCCGGACGCTTTCCAAAGGCGCGCACCAACCGGCGGTGGGCACGCCGTCGGTGATCTCGATCGGATTCGTGCGGATCCATGCGAGGCCCGAAGACGCCGACGGCACGTTGCTGACCGTGACCGAGCTGCCGCTGTATACGTAGAGCGGAGAATAGCGCGGGTCAGAGCCGTCGACCGAATATCGAATTTTGCAGCCGGAGGTCGCGCGGGTCAGCGCCACGTTTTGGTTCGCCGCATAGATGCCGGGCGCTTGGGAGAACGAAGGTTTCTCCCCCGTCAGCAGCTCGGACGGCGCCGCGCTGTTCGCCGCGCCGGGCGTCGGCGAATCGTAAACCTTGAACGCCGTCGTGCTGCCGTCGGGACAAGCGCCGTACGTTTGGTTCTCGCTCGGCAAAATCGTACCGCTGGGCGGCTCGAATTTCTGCAGTTTCGTTCCCGACGAATTCCACAGATGCACGTTTCCCGAAAAATCGCTCTTGTAGCGCCAAACTTCCCGGCCGTTCAAGTAAACCACCGCGCCGTCGTTGATGCGGGCGTTCACCACGAGGCCCGTTACCGTTGCTGGATTGAGCACCCGGAACGAGTTCCGGAAATAGGTCGTGACGTTGCGCGAAGAAGGCGCACCGCCATACCCCAAGACGGTCGCACAGTCCATGTCCGCGCTGTTGTCATTATAGCCGAGCGGCGACATTCCGACTGGCCAGCCGGCGTCACTGAACGTGTTCGTTTTCCACAACGCCGCAAGCGCCGTCCCCGACACGTAGTAACGCCAAGTCGAATTGGAGGCGATCAGCGCGCCGTTTGGCGCGTTCGTCCACACCGTGCGGTCCGAATCGCCGCCGGCAAAGACCACGAGGTATCCTCCGGCGGGTAGCGTATAGCTCGGCAGAACGACGCCGTGTCCCGAATCGACGAAGGGCGACTGGTCACCCAGACGGTAACCGCCGAGATCGACGGCGGAAGGTCCCGAGTTGTACAGCTCGATCCAATCGGAGGACGTGTCGCCGGTTTCGTCCGGCACGCTGGAATTGCTGTAGCAGACCTCGTTGACGACTACTCCGCCGCGCGCCGCCACGCACACCAGTACGACCGCTAGGGCCACAATCCGTTTTCTCATCGTCATCGTACACCTCTCCGGCAAAACGTATCTGGCCGGTGTCGTTCATTAGGGCACGGTCGCCAAGGAGCCGCCGCTCACCGTTTCCAAATACTGCGCCATTTTCAAAAACTCATGTTCGGCGTGCAGAACGGTCCGAGAATAGTCGAGCACTTCTTCGCGGACCGCCAGAACATCCCCACGCAGAACCGCTGCTTCGTTGGCCAACGCGTTGCTTTGTGCGGTCATCTTCTCGACCAATCGCTGCTTTTCGGACGCGGTGCGGTCGTGCTCGGCGCACACGCTGCGATAATCTTCGAGCACGCCCTCCACCTCCCTGCGAATCTGATCGTAGAGCTCTTGGGCACGCGCCTCGGCCGCCGCAAGCCGCGTCCGATTCAAACGGACCTCGTCGCCGAGCCAGTTGAAAACCGGCAGCGTGATCGCGGCACGCGCCTGCCATTCGGTCTGGTCTTCATGCATCCGTCCGCTTCCGTTCACGCCTTCCTCGACCGACGAGGAATGGCGCGTGCCGTCCTCGTAGGAGCCCTCCACGTATTCGAACCACGGAATGTTCCCAGCCTTCGCCGCACTGAGTCCGTGGTGCGCGGCATCCCGTTCGTGCAAAGCTCTCCGCAAATCGGGTCGCCTGAAAAACGCCAAGTCGGTCAGGACCGCCTCGTTGAGGAATGCCGCGTTCACCGGATACGCGGCGTCGCGCGGCCGCAGACGAAGCCGTTCGGCGGGCACCCCTGTCAGAAGCGCGATTCGCCGAACGAGCTGCCGACGCGTCAGTTCTTTCGCACTATGCTCCGACCGCAGCGATGCCAGGCGCGTTTCGGCGCGGACGACATCCAAGGCACCCGCCACCCCGGCCTTCATCTGTTCGTCGCACGTGTCGCGCACCTACTGCCGCAGCGCGATCATCCGCTCCATCACATTGAGTTCCGACCGCAACATGTCGGCTTCGAGACACAGCGACTTGACCTCGCAATAGACGGCATATTTCGCCTCTTCGGCCTCGGCCTCGACCGCCCGCGCTTTGGCGGACCCCGCCCGGCGCAGCCACCGGTTGACGAACGGATTCGCCACGTACACGCGGAGCGCGGTCGTATAGCCGTCGTAGTCCTTGTCCGCCCATTCGCGTTTTCCCACGTTGTCGGTGTCCCTCTCCGCCTCGTCCACAGACTTTCCGCCGACGCGCAATTGAGGGTTGCGCCATCCCGTATCCACGGCGATCTGACGTCGTTCGGCCTCCGCCTCCACTAGAAGAATTTTGGCGGCGGCGCTGTTGGAAGCGGCCAGCCGCGCCAGATATTCCCACGCGTATCCCTCGGTCGGCGGCTCGGCCGGACGCGCCGCCGAAGCGACCGTTTCAGGCGGGGCGTTGGTATGCGTCGGCATGGAAGATTCGGCGGCGTCCCGCCCCACGCTCGCACAGCCCAGCAGACCAACCAGCGCGACGCATCCGACCGTACACCAAATAGGATCCCGTACCGTCATGCCATCACCGTTCCCGAACGCTGTCGGCGCGTTCACAACGAAGAGACCCTATTTGATGAAAAAAAACAGATGCGCCTCACGCTGTCCATCCATGTCTCCTTGCGCATGGACTGCAGCGCGACGGTTTCTCCCGGGACCAAACCGCCGTTCACATCGAGTATGCGCAGGCGCACCCGGCGTCCCCGCACGGAAATCCGGGGTGCCGGATTGAACGGATCGAGCAAGTCCAAAACCTCCGGATCGATCGCCTCGACGCGCGCCACGGCGGTGCGCCGGCCGTCGTGCGTCACGGGCAAGACCTGGAGCTGGTCGCCGACCGCGATGTCGGCGAGCTGCCGCTGCGTGAAAAGCCCGGTGATGGTCGTCGAATTCAGCGACGTCACGCGGACGATCGGATCGCCGGCCTTGACCACGTCGCCGGCCTGCCGCTGGACGCACGACACGACGCCGGCGTGGGACGCTTTCAGCACGCAGGTGTCGTTTTTGGCCGACTGACGATAGGCCTCCGCCAAACGGCGGACCGACTCTTTCGAATCGGTTGCGGCGGGCTGGCCCAAAGAAGCCAACAGTCCGCTGACTTCCTTCAAGTCCTTGCACGCCAACTCGCACCGTTTCTGCAAGGCGTCGATCAGCGGTCCGTACTGCGCCACGGTCTGTTCGAGCGCTTCGATTTTTGGCCGCAGCGACGAAAATTCCAGTTCGCTCACCAACCGTTTCTCGACCAACGGCTTGAGTCTGGCCACCTCGGCTTTTAGGCTCGACAGTTCGGCCTGATCGCGTACACGGTTCATTTTTTCCGTTTCCAAGGCCACCGAAGCTTCTTCGACCGTCTGGCGGCAGCGTCGTTCCGACTCTTGGAGCGTCTGACGATACCGCAAGCTCCCCTGCTCGTATTGCATCTCGCTCTGCTCGAAATCCAACAGGCGGGCTTCCTGCAGCGCCAAGTCCAGATTCCGGTCCGTCGGGTCGAGGCGCACCAGCACGTCACCGACATTGACCTGCTGGCCGGGCTGAACGTCGATCGAAATAATCCGCGCATTGTCGACAGCCCCGACGGTTTCTGATTCCGTATCCACCACGCCCGTGTAATGACTGCGATTCTGTTCCCTCATTTGAAACGAGAGCAAGACGGGAATCAACCCGACGATAACCGCCATGAACCACAGCCGACCGATCAATTTCAGCCGGGTCCGAAACGGCACGTTGTTTTTCTTGCGCGTAACCTCGCGTGTCATAGCCAAATCCATTCTCGCACTACAGCTCGACCGTCGTCCGCTGCATCAGCAGCACGACGTCGGCAAACAGGTTCGCTTTCTTAAAGGCATCCACCACATCCTTCTGGTAGGCGGGGTCGAGCAATCGCAACTGGTACGAGTATTCCACGCTGTCGCCCTGCTCGGCGTCGCGCATGCCCAACAGATAAAAGGCCGCGCAATAGCGCGTTAGAATCGCCTGCACCTCTTGTTCGGCCTTGGAGTCGCCCGCCGCCATGGCGAAGCGCAGCAGTCCCTCGTACTCCCGGCGCGACGCGAAGGGCGCCCAGTGCAGCAGCAGCGCCGCCACGTTGATGATCAGCGTCCCGATCACCGCGACCAGCGGCATGCCCGCCCCGCAGGCGATGCCGACTCCGAGGCACGCGAACAGGAACATGGCGTCGCGCGGATCGCGCACCGGCGTTCGGAAACGGATGATCGCCAGTGTGCCGAGAATGCCCATGCCCCGCGCCAGATTGCTTCCGACCGACATGATGAGCATGCAGGTTACCATACTGCCGAGCACCATGGTGTGGATGTAGGACCGCGAATAGGTGAACCCGCGGAAGGTGGACTGATAAACGACCGCGAACACCATCGACAGCAGGAAACTCAGGATCAAACCGCCGGCGATCAACTGCGGGGTCAGCGCCTCCTGCGCACCGAAAAACATCGAAAGATAGTCGTCTACGTTCACCGCCCTGCTCGCTTTCAAACTTCGCACATTGCTTCCAAAACCGCCGAATTCGACTCCGGATATCCTCGGAAAAGGCCCTCGCGCCAAACGGCCGTCGAGTACTTGCAGTTGCCCTGTTTCTTCAACTGGAACCGTTCCACCAGATCCATCACCCACACCGGCGTGTGCGAAAGCGTCTTCACCTCCAGTACCACGCCCGAATAGGGAAGCCCGAAGCCCTGCGCCTCCGTCGAGTCCATGCCGTGCCACGTCCCGCCGCGCCCGAAATCCGTCCACGAATCGGTCATCTGATACTGAAGCTTCCTATCGAACGTCACCCGCGCGTATCGGTCGACCGTGCCCACGTAAGATTCGCGCACATACCGCACCAGCGCCACGGGCTCGGCACCGATTTCCCACACCAGCCGCTTGAACTGCAAGAAGTCGTTTTCCTGCCGCGCACTCTTGAAGCACCTCGGCATCCGGACGCCGGAAATCAGCTCTCGGCCCCACACCCCGAAGGGGATCGCCACCCGCGTTTTGACGATCATCGACTCCAACTTGGCTTTGACTTCGACAAAAACGGGCGCGCATCCGATTTCGCCGTATGTCCGGACCCGCAATTTGAACCGGTTCACCGCCTCGCGCTCTTTGGCGTAATGCAGCGCATAATCGGGCGAATCCAATTGAAGCGTCGTGATCGTGTATTCGGGTTGAATATTGCGGAGGGAAACGGTAAATGCACCGCCCCGGATCGATGCCGGTTCTTCGACATTGCCCGCGGTTCGGCACTGGAATGTGCGGCGTGTCCGGATGTGCTTGCGGCCGGGAAGGGGCTTGCCCGGGCGGAGCAGGGGAAAGGGATACTGGCGGGTATTGTCTCGATGCCGGCGGGCTTGATACGCAGCACGTCCGCTGATCGTGGTGATGGGGACCGGGCCGACGATGAGACCGGCAACCGGCGGTTAGCGGATTGGGATTAGTGCCTTGCGAGCCAACAAGCACAATAAAAAACACGTTGTTTTTGAATATCCAATAGCCAACAAG
>Ga0172375_10005281_pt1 | contig 18694 bp, 14 predicted proteins | sample LakKiv1m_FD_114537 | JGI IMG/M metagenome (GOLD analysis project Ga0172375, IMG submission 114537) | Freshwater microbial communities from Kabuno Bay, South-Kivu, Congo - kab_092012_11.1m | ecosystem: Environmental > Aquatic > Freshwater > Lake | place: Democratic Republic of the Congo...
AATCAGTTCATCAGACAGCACGCATAAACCGTTCAGGCTGCCCGGTAAATCAATGAATGTCCTGCTCGTTGACGATAACTCCATCAACCGAAAGGTAGCTTTGTTTAACCTTCAGAAACTTGGTCACCGTGTGGAGTCGGCTGAAAATGGGCAGGAAGCAGTTGATAAATATATTTCAGGTCAGTTCGATGCCATTTTGATGGACGTTCAGATGCCGGTGATGGACGGCTACGATGCCACCCATGAAATAAGAAAAATTGAAGAGACCCGGAACACACAACATCCGGTACGAATCATTGCCATGACAGCCAACGCCGAAAAAGGCGAAATGGATAAATGCATCGACCTCGGTATGGACGACTACATCAGCAAACCCTTCAAACCAGAAGACCTCGAAAAAGTTTTGCAGAGACAAAACCGGATTTAAAGTTAATATTTGACACTTATCCTAATCAGCATAAAAAGAAAAAGCAAAAAACGAAACGTTATGAAAATTGCTATCATAGGATTTGGTGCAGCAGCCATAGGGCTGATTGAAAAAATAAAACATTCCGACACCGAAATTCATATTTTTGAAAAGAGCCGCGACATATATTCTTCCAGCATTTCGGGCATACGTGCGGATGGAAAACTTTTCGTTTCCAAAGAAATGGGCGGCGACCTGGACATCGATCTCGAACTTCAAAAGAAGCTGGTTGATTTCTGGATAGAAAAAACCGGAAACGGCCATTTTGAAAAGGGAAGTTCGTTTGCTAACCTGGATTATTACAAACTATTCTACAGCAAAGGCTTTCAACCTATCCTATCAGACTTCTACCACCTTGGTACTGACCAATTAAAGGAGGTGCTTTTCAATATTTACGAGGAATACAAGGCTCTGCCCAACATTCATTTTCACTTTGGACAAACAGTGAACCACGTAGAAGTTTCAGGGGATTTTGTTAAGATTGATGATGGCCCCACCTTCGATAAAGTGTTTGTAGCCGTTGGCAGGAGCGGGCACAAACTCATCAAAGCCATCATAAAAGAATACCCGCAGATTGTGCTTGACAGCACCAAGGTTGATATCGGAGTGCGGTTTGAACTTCCCAACCATATTGTGGAAGAACTTAACCGCGAAATGTACGAGTTCAAGGTAAAATACAAAAGCAAGACAGGCTACATGGTGCGCACCTTTTGCAACAACCCATCGGGCTACGTGGTGACCGAAAATTACGGCGATTTTATCACGGTGAATGGTCATGCAAAAATCAAGGAAAAAAGCAAAAACACCAACTTTGCCATCCTCACTACGGTGCAGCTTACCGAACCCTTTAACGACCCAATCGGTTACGGTTCCAACATTGCCGAACTATCGAATATGCTGGGCGGGAAAAAGGTGATGTTGCAAACGTATAGTCATTTCAGGGATTCGAAACGAACCAAAAACCTTTACCGTGTTCTACCAACCCTGGATGCCCAAAAATACATCCTGGGAGACATCAACCTGGCTTATCCGCGCCGCATTATCGAAAGCATCATCGACTTCATCGAAAACCTGGATTCAGTTGTTCCCGGAGTTGCCAACGCCGACAACCTCGTGTACGCCCCCGAAATCAAGTTTTACTCCAACACCATCAACAACAACACTTTCGATAACCTGAAATTCATCGGCGATTGCTCTGGTTTTACGCGCTCTATCATTTATGCAACTGCTCACGGCTACACAATGGGTGAGGAAATAACCGCTCAATAAAAAAAACTCTGGTATTTCACCCGTTTGGGTATTACAACCCCTGGTATCCACCCAAATAGAAATTGAATGCAATGCTGATTTAACCTCCCAGCTAATTTAATGACTTGCTGGCATTCAATATTTTATAATCAGTTTTACAAATTATTTGTTTCTGGTTTTCCTAAATGGCACAGGCATTGACTCCCTCCTGTCAATTCATCATTTAACTAACAAAAAAACAAGAATCATGAAAACACAAAACTTTTTCTCAGGAACAATGACTACCCGCCTTATCATGCTCATGCTGAGCATCCTTTTTGGGGTCATTACATTTCAAACTTCAGCTCAATCGCTGATGATTGATCCTTCGAATTCAGATGTTACCATTAATTGTACTGGATTTGCCGATTGTTGGGACAATGGGAATCCTCCATTTGTTACCGGAACACAGAACGCCTATGCATTTCAAAACAATGTTGGCGATTTTGATTTATATATCCGAAGATGGGAGTTCAAGACAGATGCCGGATTTATCAGAAAGTACACCCGTTATATGTACGATTGCTATGCACGAATTAATCAGATTACTTCTTCACTGATCGAATTCGACTGGGAAAATAAATCCAAAGTGGATACCGATTGCTGGGAGGGTTATAACGCTACTGCTACCAGCGGTTTGAATTTTACTTTGGCTATTTATATTGCACCTTCAAGCACTGCCAATATTGGAGATCCCGTCAGGGTTTACTACGATTACGAAATTTTCGCTTTTGGATCTACTGATCACGAAAGTGGACTTAATGAAGACCCTATGAGCAACAATAATGGTTTTTCGATTAACAGTGTTGATCAAATTGGCAGCACTTTCAACTTCAACAATCCTCCAGGTTTAAACGGATATAATTATCGTATAGTCCAGGGATATGTTGATACTCTTGTGGGAAGTACATTCGTGGTTAAAGTTAACTCCTTCAACAGTAATACTATTGCGCAACCTGCAATATCAGGCCCCCAATCATTGCAGGATATAGCAAACGCCAATTTTTACGGGAAAATGAAGGTCAGCTTTATTCCAATTCCTGATGATCCTCCAGTTGTAAGTCATATTGAATTTTCGCTGGATATTGGCTCAGACACCGAAAAAAGCGATCCCAACGCCGACCAGGACGAAGTATTTGATCCGGGTGATGCCTACATTTTAGGTGGACCCGCAATACCCTTCCCGGGAGCAAATGGTGTAAGAAATGATAAAAATATCTTTGGTTCCGATCCTTTGCCCGATCCAGTGGATGCCTCCACTGCAGCACCGTGTGGACAAGGCCTCCCGTTGAATCCTGCCAATTATTTTGACCTTGACGGAATGGACAACCTGAGTGTTTCGCTGTTAAATTACAACTATGGGCAGGGAATCCCATCCATACCCTATTTTGATGATCCTTTGATTCATGAAGCAAGATATCTGCTCATTTCGTACGATGACGACGAAAGTTCAAATTATACAGAGGTGTTGGGTTCGGTTCCGGTAAATTCATTTTCACCCGATAAAATGTCAACGTATGGAAAAACCAACAAAGCCAACGAGGTTATTGGTTATGATTTTGATCCCTTCAACCTGCCAGCCTCAGGTTTTTCTTTAGATTCGTTGTGGGATGAAACCGATATCCATATCAGCATGTCACCCAATCCTGATATATATGAAGCGGATGATGATGATGTGGATGCCCTGGATTTTGTAGTGGAACAGGATGTTCAAAGTATATTCTATTTCTCACCCGATCATGAAGCCACCGGTAAATACCCAAATTCAGGAACTGCGCTGAATGGTGGAAATGTTTATGTTGCCACTGCACTAGGAATACAAACAGTTATTAAAGGCACCACTCATCTTGGACTGTCACATGGTACCGACATCGACGCTTTTGAATTTGGATGGATATATGATTATGACGCCGGAAGAACAGGTTTGGCAATGCTTTTCAGTGTTGATGATGACGATAATCTCACACCGGTTGATGAATCGGGCGGACTTGATCCGGCTATGATTTATTACTCATTCCTTAATGGAATCCATTACCCGTTTTCTGCTGGTCCGCTTGCCGATGATGTGGATGCCATCACCATTTGCAACCATTCTTACAACCGACATACTGTAACACCGCCTTCCTCATGTCAAACCCTCATTTTGCCACAAGGCTGGTCTGGCATTTCCACCTGGCTCGAACCACAGCCCACAGATGTTGAAATGCTTTTTAATCCTGTTGTTTCTGACTTGACGATTTTATACAATGCGGGAGGAATGTTTTGGCCCGTAGCAGGAATAAATACCTTGGGCAACTGGGATGTAAACAAAGGGTACATTGTGAAAATGCAAAACGATGCAACCCTCACCGTTACTGGTAACGCTCCGGTTTCTGGCACAATTACAAAAATTGCAGGATGGTCGGTAGTTCCTGTATTGAAATCAACCGGAATATCAACAACGGCCTTGTTGGGTGGATTGTCCGGACAGGTTGTTGCCAAAGAGGTAGCAGGAACGGGTGTTTACTGGCCGGCCATGGGTTTTAATACTCTCAATGCTTTTGAACCTGGAAAAGCATACCATTTGTACACTTCCAACGATGTAATACTTGATTTTGGCCTGAAAGCAGGTGCGACAAACCAGAAAAATACAAAATCGTGGGTTGCCTCACCCTGGAACAAAGTAACCGAAACGCCCACTTCGCACCTAATAGCCTTAGGCAACGATAACGGAGTTGTTAAAAGTGGCGAAATCATCGGGGTTTTCAACAGTTCGGGATTATGTGCCGGATACAGCCAATACAATGGAAGTGTTGCGGTGATTTCGATTTTTGCCGACGACCCGTCAACCACTGAAATTGATGGTATGGCAGAAGGAGAAACCATGACCATAAAAATTTACAACCCTGAAACGAAAACCCAACGTATCATTGATGCTGCCTACGAAACATCATTACCCAACCATGATGGAAAATTCAGGATGAACGGACTCTCGGCCATTTCGCTAAAAACATCGGTATCAAGTTTGAATGAAGCTGCTGAATTTGAAGTGTATCCTAATCCGGCGTCTGATTTTGTGTTCTTTAAAACCTGTGATATTGCAGGCTTAAATGCCCAAATTATGATTTACGACATAACCGGACGATGCGTTTACAGCGGGAAACCAGAAGTTATGGCCGATAATAAAATTGAAACTTCGTACCTGTTGCCCGGCATTTATCAAATTACTTTACAAACCACTGAAAAACAGATAACCCGTAAACTGATTATTCGGTAAACCCGGTCATTGTATGAAAAAGGCATTCCGTTGGGGGTGCCTTTTTTTTTTGAATACAAACCAAAAAGAAACAGATATGTCAGTCGTCCCGTAAAAAGGTGGGACTCCATGTGAAAGCTCTTGGCTCTCCGAGATTGGTGAGAGTGGGTCTTTGGAAATGATTTGAGATTGATGGATTATTTGATCCTTTTCAGAATGAGATTTGGGTCTCCGGAAGCAAAACATTAAATTGCATATTTTTCTAATAAATTGTTTTTTGCCTGGTCCCAATTCTCCCCTGAAAATGGATCATCCTTGTATTTTTCATGACGTTCGTTAAGGATTTTTTTCTGTTCTTCAGTCAAAACATAATCACTTTCCTTATTTTTACCTGTTTTGCTGAAATTAACAATTATCAATTCCAGATAATCCAACACTTGTTTTTGTAAATGTTCAGGGAGCACTTTTAACCGGTTCATTACAATTTGTTCTGTTGACATATTCGATTGAATATTAAAGATCATTTAAAAATTGAAACAACCCGATCACTAAACTGTTTGAACGATTGAAATATGTTTTTCCTTTTACAAACATACAAGAAAACTACTTTACCCAATAATGGATAAATTTTCCAAAATTTTTATCAAAGATAAAACGGAGTGTTTTTTTTTCGGTTCAAAAAAAATCCAAAATACCTGATTTAAAAGCATTTTGGATTTTTGTTTCTTTTGTGTCGGAGTTGATGACTAACAGACGTAATCCATCTCAACCCACATGATTTCTGATCCCATAAATTCAGTTCTGAAACCCTTTGTCCATCAAAAATCTTTCCGCACCTCTTTTCTTGATCTGCTTTTGAAGTTGCATTGCTTCATATCTGGTTTCAAACAAAAAGGATTTCACCAACTTCCATGGACCTTTACCTTTCGTCGATTTAGTGTGATCACTATTATGCTGGTTTATTCTCACCTCGATGTCCTGAGTGGAACCGACGTAGAATTTGCAGATTTTTTCAGAGTAAAGAATGTAAGTGTAATACATTATAAAAAAATAAAAGGGCATCTGATTTCAATCAGTGCCCATTTTTAGTCGGAGTGGCGAGACTCGAACTCGCGACCTCTAGACCCCCAGTCTAGCACGCTAACCAACTGCGCTACACCCCGTGCCTTTTGTTAGAAGGACGCGGCAAAAATAACATTTTTTAAAACCAGAAAAGGATTTTTTATCTGGTTTCTAAAAAGTCATTCCTTCGCAAACTTCAATGTTTTGGATATCCCGCCCTGTTTAATCTTCAGAAAATAAAGTCCTGAAGCCATGTTATGCACCGGAAATGACACTGTGGGAATATTTTCCCGAATGGTGAATGTTGAATGAACTTTTCCGGTCACATCCACAATTTCAGCCCGGAGTGGGTTCCCCGGATTTGCATTGTCAACAGAAATCATATCCCGGCATGGGTTTGGATAACATGAAAAACCTGTTTCACCAAATTGATTTTCGGGAACCAGGACTGTTGAAGTCAGTTTGAGCATTAAACCCATTTCACCGGCAATGTAACCCGTGTTTCCTACCAACTGAACATCATTGAGTTGCAGGTTGCCTGCACTCGTGTTTATCATCTCCCAACTCTGGCAATTATCCAATGATTCAGCAAGGTAACCATTCGTACCAACAACAACACCAAATTGTCCCGATATATCAATATCCAAAAGGGGTTGGGCGAAACTTTGGGCGTCCCAACTATTATTTCCCCAACCACCAAAAGGCGCCAGAAATCCACCGCCCGGCACAAAATACACACCCACAATAAAACCTTCGGTTCCACTCATGAATTTTCCACCATTTGCCCTTCCTTCGTACATAACACCGCCCCAGGTGGGGTAAAAATTGCAGAAATCCCAGGTTTGCCAATTGAGGGTGTAGCCCAAAAGAGGTTGGAAAATTGAATTCCATCCTATTACTACACCCATGTTTTCGCTGGCCATCAGAGCACTGTAAAAGGTGCTCATGTAGCCATCCTGCACTATTGTCCAGGAATTCCCAAAATCGCTGGTTACGATGATGGCATTGCCTTGCCCGGTGATTACGCCGTGACCTGAGTTACGGTCGAAAGACACATCCAGAAGCTCGTAACTAACATTTGGAATAGTGAAAATTTCCCAGCTTTCTCCCTGGTTTTCCGAAACCAGGATTGTTCCGTTTTGACCCACTGCAAAAACCATCATTTCACTGGCAAAGTCAACACCAAAAAGATTGGCGGACACACCTGAAGCAATGGGTAACCATGTCAGACCGCCATCACCGGTGAAAATGATGGCGCCATTGTTACCAACGGCAACTCCTGTATTTTCAGAAATAAACGACACCGCCTGCAAATCGCTGACAATGTTTGTTTCCTGTTGCAACCAGGTGTGTTGGGCAATTAAATGGCTAAAAATAATTAGTGTCCAACCCAGTGCCAAAATCAACTTTTTCATAAAAAAGAAGTTTTAAGTTAATTATGATGAACGCAATCTATTGGTTAAACCAAAATCCCGTAAAGTTCAATCCGATTATTTCAAAACAATTTTTTCGATGACTGATTTTTTTCCTGCCTGAATTTTCAGAATATAATTTCCTTTGGGTAATGACGATAAATCAATGGTTTCGGTGGCTTGACCCATGTGCTCTGATTTTTCATAAACCTGCCTGCCGGCAACATCAAAAACAGAAATTACAGCTAATACATTTTGTGATTCTTCCAATGTAAAATTCACAACTCCGGTTGATGGATTTGGAAAAACAGTGGTGGCCAGCTTTTCATTTTCAGGCACTGTAACATTGGGTTCAAGCGGGAATGGTGCGGTGAAGAATCCCCTTCCGTGGGTTGCCGCAAGAACAACATTGTCCGCGTTGCGGAGGGCAAGCATATCCACCCTTACATTGGCCATTCCGCTGATGTTCTGCACCCAGGCAACGTTGGATGCGTTTACATCAGTGGTCGTCCAAACGCCTAATTCGGTGGCAAGCATCACCTGGTTGTCGTTTTCCGGATGGTAAATCGCCCAGCGGGTGGGCATGTCGGGAAGGTTGCCTTCAACTTCTGCCCACGTTTCGCCACCGTCAAGGGTTTGCCAGAGCGAGGAAACACCATAATTGGAGAAAACAACCAGCAGCACATCTTCTGTTTCACCCACTGCGATGCACGAAATGTACGCTGCCGGAAATTCGCTGCCGGTAATTTCGGCCACCAAAGGTGTTGACTGGGCATTGTTTACCCTGAAAACCTGACCTGTTTGTGTTCCCAAGAACAGGGTAGTTGGCGTCATTGATGATGTGTAAGGCGAAACTTTTACGTGCGAAAAATAAACATTGATACCAGTGGACAACGTAATAAACTGTCCGTTACTACTGTAAGGAATTCCGCTGATACGGAGGATTTGATTTGCATTTGCACCAAAAAAATCAACAGCATTTGCATACAAAACGTTGTTCGGTTTGTCAAAATCGGCAGGATTAATAAATATGCCACTGTAATAATCCAGGTAGTCGTACTGGCTCCAGTTGAGAAAAACAGAATAACGGTTATAGTAAACCGAGGTAATCAACATTTCCAGTTCATCATCAAAAAAACAACAGGCTCCATCTCCACCATCAATCATATCGTTGATCGAAAATGGCTGATTTTGATACAACAGCGTTCCATTATCCTGTAAACCACCGCAATAAATCGGTGTTCCGGCAGTTGGGACAAGGTCGCAGGTATAAAACTGAAGGGTGTTAAAGCCCTGGTTTTTTTCCAGAAAAACAGGATAATTATTGGCCGCTGTTGTAGTGTAAAAAACACCGCCGTCGGAACAACAGATAAATTCGGTTGAACTTCCTGGTTTAAAGGCAACTCCATGTTGGTCGGCATGAATGTAATCGTCACCACCACCCCAGTACATAGCCGACCAATCGGAAATATGATTCCACGAACTCCCTGTCGCCGTGGTTTTCCACATATCAATTCCTCCGGTGTAAATTACATTCGGATTAGCCGGGTTCACTTCCACAAAGAAAGCATGCCATGCAAGTGTCGCCCACTCCGAATCAGGTATTAGCATCGAACTCCAGGTTTCACCTTTGTTGATTGATTTTAGGATGTAGCGCCCCCGGTAATAGTTAAAACCATCGTTGTAACCGGCAGCAACCGCAGCATACACAATGTTTGCATCCGAAGGTGCGCAGCCAATCATCACCCTTCCGGGGATGTTGTACTGGCTGTTATTTTCTATTATAGCAACATAATCATCAAAAACCGTCCAGGTTCCCTGCAGACCTTCATCAGAAAAAAGGACAACAGCACCGCCTTCAATTTCAACGTTTTGCATGGTTCCGATAAAAATCCGGCCATCGGCGCTGAGCTCAATGTCGGCAACGGCGTAAGGTTCACCATAACCCGTAATTTCGGGCAGCACCTGGTCCCAGGTAAGGCCGCCGTCTTCCGACCTGAAAAGCCCGTCGCTTGGCTGACTCTGATGAATAGTCCCGTGATAATCACCCGAAGCCACTCCGGCATAGATTACACTGACGCCCTCTTCGTTCCTGACCAAAATATCGGTAATGTATTCAAAATTAATCGTTGATTCCATTATCTGCCAGGTCATTCCGCCATCACCCGATTTCCAGATGCCATCGCCAACACCCGATGATTCGCGGTAAATTATCAAAGCAGTTTGTGCTTCGCCGGTTCCAATATAAAAAGTTGTGGGATTGTTGGGGTCGAAAGTGATGCAACTAACATTGAGGGAAGGCCAGAAATCGTTCACAGGCAGCCATTGCGACTGATCATCAGTAATGTCGTTGCGATACCACAAACCACCGGTTACTCCGCCTGCCCAAACCTTTTTACCGGTGGGATCGTTGGGGTCCCATAAAATGGCGCGTGTACGGCCTCCCATGTTGGCAGAGGTTCCCTGCCACTCCAATGTATCTGACCTGAACAAATTCCCCGGTTTTCCCCTGGTTTCGAGATAAGCCTGACGCAATCTTTCTTTTGGAACAATTCCGGTAGCAGGATCAACAGTCATGAAAAAATCCTGAATGGCCGCCATTTCAGGTTGATCAGGTTTTTCAGCCTCCCTTCCTTCCTTTTCGGACGGAGCAGGAATCAGGCTTGTTTTTTCATGGATTAACTGTTCAAATCTTTCACGGTCTGTGAGTTGTGATGATTTTTGGTTCAAAAGGCCTGCGCCGAAAATGGCAAATAAAACTGCGGGGATCAGAGCAGAAGTGCTGCTGAAAAGTCTCATAAATCTGTTCATAAGAGAGCTTCGTTAGTTTGTTGAATTAGAAAATTTTCGATTTCAAAATTAGTTTTGTTTTTTGTTTTCAAAAACTAAGTGGATTTTATTTATGCCACTAATGCACGAATAATTATTTAATCATTTCGTGCTGTAGTGACTGCTTGTTGCTGTTAAGCTCTTGTGACAATGTTAATAAACGATTTACCTAAAAATAAAACTCCGGGCGGCGGTCGTTGAAAGCGTGGTTTCGGGGGGTAACCATTTTATCCCTGGCTTTTTCAGGGTTTATTTCAGCCATAATTACTTCATTTTCACTGGCTGTAGCAGATGTCAGAATTTCTCCATCCGGTGCGGCAATCAGGCTGTTGCCAGTGAAAGTAAGCTCGCTTTCCGTGCCCACGCGGTTAGCCAGAACAACAAAAACCCGGTTGAGCATGGCATGCACGGGAATAGCTTTCTGGGCTTTTCCAGGTAAAACAAGGTTTGAAGGATCGCAAATGATCTCGGCACCTTTGAGTGCCAAAAAGCGCCAGATTTCAGGAAACATCCAGTCGAAACAGATCAGCATCCCCACTTTGGCTCCCTTTACATCATAAACCTCTGGTTGCCTGTCGCCGGGTGTAAAAAAATCCTTTTCATTCCAGAAAAGATGGATTTTCCGGTATGTTCCAATAATTCCTGTTTCATCGATCAACAATGAAGAATTAAAGATTTTGTCACCTGCCCGTTCGTTAAATCCGGCTACAACGGCACATTTTTTCGCTTTGCAAAAATCATGAATCATGGCTGTGAAAAGGCTTGTTTCAGGGTTCTCAGCATTTTGAAAAGCTTCGTCCCTTGTCCGGAAATTATACCCTGAATTAGCCAGTTCAGGCAAAACAATCAGATCGGCTCTATCAGCTTTTTCGAGCAATGGTGTTAATAAACTGATTGTTTTTGTTAGATCGCAGAATGCTGGTGAGATTTGGAGAATGGCAATTTTCATCTTTTTAACGGATCAATAATTTTGATTCGACCCTTCAAACCCATAAAATCATTTACATTTCGGGTAATTACTGAAATTGATAAATTATCCTTTTGGTTTGAAAATGAATCAAGTGCTAATTCTCCTTTAGATAAATAAATCAAGATATTGGTATCCAGCAGTTTATTCCCATTCATTTCTTAATCCTTTTTGCCATGAAACCGGGTCAGTAATTTCTTTAAAATTTTCATGTGATGCCTTTGATTGAAGAATGCTGTTCAGGATTAAAAATTGATTCTTGTTACTTTCCTTCTCTTTAGCCTCAAATTCAGCATTTTCAACAATTTTCATTGTCTGAAGTAGTTTAAGGAGCATCTGAGCATCTGAATGATCTGGAACTGAAACCCTTATTGTGTTCATATTGAATGTTTTGATAATAACGCTACACCTTTTTAAAAAGTATTTCGATTTTATGTATGGATGAGGGTTGTAACAAGTCAATGAAAATGTAATCCATCCCCTGCCCTAAAATTCCTACTTTTGCCCGCAAATTTAGGAAATTGAATCCACTTAAAAGGCTTGCCGGACAAACAGCAGTTTATGGCTTGAGCAGCATCATCGGAAGGTTGCTCAATTACCTGTTGGTGCCGCTCTACACCCGAGTTCTGATTACTTCGGAATACGGCGTGGTGACGGAGATGTACGCGTATGTTTCCATTTTATGGGTCATTCTTACCTACGGAATGGAAACTACCTATTTCAGGTTTTCGGAAAGCGAAAAGGACAAAAACAGTGTTTACAACACCGCATTTCTGTCGGTTGTTTTCACTTCTGTGCTATTTGGAGTTCTGGTGTTGTTCAATTCCGACGGATTAGCCCATTGGCTGGGATATTCCGGACATACCAACTATGTTGTCTGGTTCGGCATTATCCTGGCATTCGACGCCATTACGGCCATCCCTTTTGCCAAACTCAGGCAACAAAACAAAGCCATCCGCTTTGCCCTGATTAAACTGGTGAACATTGGTGTAAACATCGGCCTGAATTTGTTTTTCATCCTGCTTTGTCCCTACATCCTGAAACATCATCATGACGGGATTTTTGCAGAACTGATCAACAGTTTTTTTAACCCTGATGACATGGTCGGTTATATTTTCATTTCAAACCTGATTGCTTCAACAATTACTTTGATGATGCTTTTACCTGAAATCAGGTTACGAAAAATCAACTTTGATACCCGTCTTTGGTATAAAATGCTGGCTTACACCTGGCCGTTGCTGATTGTGTCGGTCGCCGGATCAATCAATCTTTCGCTCGATAAAATCCTGCTGCCACGCTTGCTACCCCAAGGTACCGATGTCATGGCGCAGGTCGGGATTTACGGAGCCTGCTACAAAGTCTCGATCATCATGTCGCTGTTTGTGCAAACTTTCAGATATGCTGCCGATCCTTTCTTTTTTTCGGAGTCATCCAAAAACGATTCGAGGCAGTTGTTTGCTGATGTTTTCAATTATTTTACAATAGCCGTTTCCCTCATTTTCCTTTTTACCATGATGTACATCGACATCGTAATTCGCTTTATTGGCGTGGATTACCGTGAAGGCGCCGGAGTAATTCCTATTTTGCTCATGGGAAACCTATTTCTGGGCATTTATTACACGCTTTCCATTTGGTACAAGTTAACCAACCAAACCATTTACGGGGCGGTGATTTCAGCCATCGGAGCCATACTTTCTGTTGTTCTGAACTTTATATTCATCCCTTCAATGGGATATTACGGTTCAGCCTGGGCAGCCTTTACCGCCTACACAGTGATGATGGTGATGTCGTATTTTTTAGGTCAGAAATATTTTCCGATACCTTACAACCTGCGTAAATTCGTTATTTACACAGGCCTTCCGGTTTTATTTTACATGATATCCTATTATTTAAAAATCGAAAATCTTTACCAGCGGCTGGCTTTCAATACTTTATTGGTAATTAGCTATCTGGCTGTTTTGGGTTATGATGAACGGAAAAATCTGCAAAAACTCTTTCTCAGAAAATAACAACACAATGAAAATCAAAATAGTAAATCATTCAAAACATGTACTGCCAGCCTACGAAACCCATTTTTCGGCAGGCATGGATTTAAGGGCAAACCTTGATGAGCCGATCGTTTTGAAACCTTTGGGACGGCACCTTGTACCTACCGGCTTGTTCATCGAGCTGCCCGAAGGCTATGAAGCGCAAATCAGGCCACGCAGCGGGCTGGCGGTAAAAAAGGGAGTTACCATTCTTAATTCCCCCGGAACCATCGACGCCGATTACAGGGGTGAGATTAAAATAATTCTGGTGAATTTGTCAGATGAAGATTTTATCGTTAACGACGGTGAGAGGATTGCCCAAATGATAATTGCCAGGGTGGAAAAAGCAGAATGGGAACCGGTTGAAATTCTGGAAGAAACAAAGCGTGGAGCGGGCGGTTTTGGGCACACGGGAACAGTTTGACGAAGCGGAATTTTAAAACAGATGCATACAATGAACTATCATGTGAAGTTTTTGTTAAAAAACCAAAAGCATACAATTATAAAACCGGGTAATTGTTTTGTTATGCTGAAAAATTATTGATTAACATATTGATTCTGAAATGAGAATGCGAATTTTGATACACGCTTTTGTGATGATCATTGTAATGATTGGCCAGGGCTTTTTTTATGAATCTTTTGCTCAGAAAAAAAAGGAAAAAGAAGTTGAACTTACTGAATTTGAACTGACTAAGCGTAAGGATTTATTCCACACAGCCAACAAGGAAAAAATACTGGGACATCCCGTTGAAGCCGAAACCCTTTTTAAAGCCGTCCTTGATGTTGACGCCAATCACGACCCTTCGATGTACGAACTGGCAAGAATTTACTCTGAACAAGGCCGGGGGGGTGATGCCATTTTACTCATGGAAAAGGCCATCCAACTGAACAACCGGAATGTCTGGTACCAGCTTTTTTTGGCCGATTTGTACAAGAACACCGGTGATTTTAAAAAAGTGGCTGAAGTCTTTCAAAACCTTGTGAAAACATACCCCGAAAAGGTTGATTATCAGTTGAACCTTGCGCTGGCTTACGTCATTATGGGCGATTTGAAGGAAGCCATTGAAGTTTTTAATGAGGTCGAAAATTTTATCGGAATAACCGAAGAGGTTTCACTGAGAAAGCAGACCCTTTATCTCAACATGAATAAACCCGATAAGGCATTGCAGGAGATCGAACGTCTTTCGGAACATTATCCTCAGAATAGCCGCTACCTGCAGATTCTGGCTGAAAGTTACCTGGATTTGGGGCAAAACGAAAAAGCCCTCGAAACTTACAAGAAAATTGCGGAAATTGATCCTGAAAACCCTTACATACATATTTCCCTCTCCGATTATTACAGAAAAAACAACCAGGAAAAGAAAGCGTTTGAGGAACTTAAACTAGGTTTCGCCAACCCGGCACTCGAAATCGACTCAAAAATCCAGATATTACTGAGTTACTACACGTTGGAGCAGTTTTACGATACTAAAAATGATGAAACACTTGAACTTTCAACCATCCTTGTATCAACGCACCCCGGTGATGTAAAAGCGATGTCAATTTATGGCGATCTGCTTTACAGGACTGGTAAACTTGAAGAAGCATTGAATGTTTTCAACACACTATTGACCAGCGACAGCAGCAGCTATTCCATCTGGGAACAGAAAATGTTTATCGAAAATGAGTTGCAACTCACCGATAAACTGGTAGAAACCAGCAAGCGCACTATTGAACTTTTTCCAATGCAACCCCTGCCTTACCTGTTCAACGGATTTTCCAACTACCAGAAAAAGAACTATGAAACTGCCCGGAAGTCGCTTGAAACAGGTTCCGGCTTTGTGGTTGACAACAATCTGATGGTGGCTCAGTTTTACAGTTCCCTTGGCGATGTTTGCAACCAGTTGAAGGATCACAAAAAATCGGATGAGTACTATGATAAAGCCTTGAAAATTAAACCCGACGACGCATTTGTGCTGAATAATTATAGTTACTATCTGTCGCTTCGCAATCAGGATCTCGACAAAGCAAAGCAAATGGCCAAAAGAGCCAACGAAATTCAGCCTGATAATGCCTCTTTCCAGGATACTTACGGCTGGGTTTTGTATCAATTAGGCGAATTTACAGAAGCTGAAGCCTGGATTAAAAAAGCAATCGACCATCCTGAAAAAGACAGCGCAGTTTTGCTGGAGCACTACGGCGATGTGCTTTACAAACTCGGGAAAAAAGATGAAGCCCTTGAATATTGGCTAAAAGCCAAAGAAAGTGGAGATGAAGCATCAGAATTTTTGGACAAGAAAATCAAGGAGAAAAAATTATTTGAATAATCTGGAGTAAAGCGAAAAAATGGCGAAACTGTATCGAAAGCTTTTCATAGGATTTTCTGCACTGATGCTGTTGACTATTTTAGCAGGTTGCAGTACAAAACGAAGTGTAATAAAAGCTCCCCTCAAGGAAGAAGGTCCTGATTACCTTTTTGATAAACTTCAGGCAAACCAGTTCAGGTTCCAGGAATTTTCGGCCAGGGTAAATGTTGGTTACAAAACCAACAACAAGTTATTTGAATTCAAAGGTCAGGTCAGGATTGTGAAAGACAGCGTCATCTGGATCACTTTTACACAGGATTTGGGTATCGAAATGGCCAGGATTTTAGTAACGCAGGATTCGGTAAAATTTATGGACAGGATAAACAAGAAATATTTTGTTGGCGACTACCTGTTTGTGAATAATTTCCTGAAAACCAACATCGATTTCGGAATTTTGCAAGGTATCCTTTTGGGAAATGATTTTGAATATTACGACAGTGTACAATTTAAAGCACAGGTGGACGGAAATCAGTATCACCTGTTTACTGGCGAGCGGTCGAAACTGAAAAAATATGTGAAAAACAGCAGCGATGAAAACCGGATTTTTTTCCAGTCAATTTACCTAAACCCAACTACTTTTAAAATCAGTCAGATTAAACTAAAAGAACTGACAAAAGACAGCAAAAAACTCACAGCCAGGTATTCAGATTTTGAAATGATTGAAGGACAACTATTTCCTTCATCTGTTCAGTATGAACTTGAAACCGAAGAACCTGTGAAGGTTGAGGCGAAATATTCAAAAATTGAGTTAAACAATCCCCTCACTTTTCCGTTTAAAATTCCTTCAAATTACACCAGCCTGAATTGATCTGTAGTTATCACAAATTTGTGATATTTGCCAACTGATTGTATTATGTGTTTTTTATTATGTATTGATGGTGAGAAATTTTTTAACGAACATTTATTGGCTGGTTTTTGCAGGATTGTTTTTCTTATTCCCTCTATCCGGGATATTGGCACAAAGCAAGAATGTAGGGATAGAGACTGAAAAAGTGGAGGTTGAAAAAGCAATCTCATATACCAACCAACTCATCAACGAAACGCAGGTAAAAAAACAGGCTACACTCTCCGACCTTTCGGTGTTGACTAAAAAAATTATCCTCCGCAAATCTCTCATCGAAACCCTTGACCTGGAAAAAAAACATTTGTACGACACTATTTTTGAAAAGCTTGCAGGCATCGACCGCATTAATAGCGAATTTATCCTGATGAAAGCCGAATACGCCAAAATGATAAGAAGTGCCTATAAAAACAGGAATCTCTACCAACGTCTACTTTATATCCTTGCATCAGAGGACTTTGGCCAAGCGTACCGACGGTTGAACTACTTTAAAATATATGCTTCGGAACGTCAGAAACAGGCTGACTATATTGGGATTATGAATGAACGGTTAGCCAAAGAAGTGCAAAACCTGATGGAAAAAATTGAAAGGGTTGAAGAAACTTTGGTTGCCGTATCAAAGGAAAAGCAGAAACTTGTTTCAGAAAAAGAGCTTAAAAATGATGTGGTTGACAATCTTATAAAAAAAGAAAAAGAGCTCATTTCAACGCAGAAAAAGTACCAGCAACAGGCCGCTGTTTTAAAAAGCAAAATCGAACAATCCATTCATGAAGAAAACATGGATGGAGCTGACAATGCTTCTGGAAAAGCCAATCCATCCGCTGTTGAGGCTGTAAATAAAAACCTTTCAGAAAATTTTACCTCCAACCGGGGTAAACTTCCCTGGCCGGTGGAAAAAGGAGTGGTTTCCTCTGAATATGGAGAGCACATCCACCCTGAAATGAAAGGAATAAAGTTAAAAAACAATGGTATCAACATTGTTGCTGCATTAGATGAAAAGGTCAGGGCAGTTTTTGAAGGAGAGGTAACCCGTGTTATGGTAGTTCCAGGTTTTAATAATGTGGTCATTCTAAGGCATGGCGAATATCTGTCAGTGTATTCAAACCTCGACAAAGTGCTGTTAAAAAAAGGGGATAAGGTAAGTGCAGGTCAGGAAGTAGGTACCATTTTTGCCCCGGTTGACAAACAAAAAGCCGAGCTCCATTTCGAAATCTGGAAAGGTAAAAACCAGTTGAATCCTTCAGATTGGCTTTCGCCTGAAAAAAAACCCTGATTTTACCAAAACAAAACAGAATTTCTGACCCGAATCCCTGAAAAAAAGGTTTGAAAAACCAATCATTAGTTCCAGAAAACTGTTCTTAAAACTAGCATCTTTTCAAAATATTTATCCGGAAATAGGGGATGGAATGGCAAAACCAGATGAAAACGTTGGTTATTGCCCTCTTACAATAACTTACATGATATTTCTCAAAGCTCATTGGTTTGATTTTGGGGGTCAATTGTATTATTTTTGCACCCCTTTTTTGGGGAGTTTTTAACATATTAAGAAACAATGAAGTTATCACAATTCAGATATCATTTACCAACCGAGTTCATAGCACTAAATCCTTCTGAGAACAGGGATGATTGCAAATTGATGGTACTTAACAGGAAGGAACAGACTATTCATCACAGGGTTTTTACTGATATTCTCGATTACTTTGACGATGGTGATGTGTTTATTCTGAATAACACAAAGGTTTTCCCGGCAAGGCTTTATGGCACGAAGGAAAAAACAGGCGCCAAAATTGAAGTATTTCTACTGAGAGAACTCAACCAGGAATCACGCCTTTGGGATGTGCTTGTCGATCCCGCACGGAAAATAAGAATTGGTAACAAATTGTATTTCGGCGACAATGATGAATTGGTTGCAGAAGTGATTGATAACACTACTTCCAGGGGTAGAACCCTCAGATTTCTGTTCGACGGTCCTTACTCAGAATTCAAAAGAACCTTGCAAAATCTGGGAAAAACCCCACTTCCAAAAACAATTAAACGTGAACTCAAACCAGAAGATGAAGCCTGGTATCAGACCATTTTTGCAAAACATGAAGGTGCTGTTGCTGCCCCAACTGCAGGCTTACATTTCAGCCGTGAATTGATGAAACGACTCGAACTGATTGGAGTTCACTTTGCAGAACTCACACTTCACGCAGGATTGGGTAATTTCCGACAGATAGAAGT
>Ga0172375_10005284_pt1 | contig 18689 bp, 15 predicted proteins | sample LakKiv1m_FD_114537 | JGI IMG/M metagenome (GOLD analysis project Ga0172375, IMG submission 114537) | Freshwater microbial communities from Kabuno Bay, South-Kivu, Congo - kab_092012_11.1m | ecosystem: Environmental > Aquatic > Freshwater > Lake | place: Democratic Republic of the Congo...
ATATATGAATCGATTCAGAAACGTTTCCGTAGCCGATGAAATAAAGCATATCTTCGGCAGCCACTATCATGCAAATACTGTAAGCGGTAATGAGTCTTTAGTTTATTTGTATCAGTGGAACAGGGAATTACTGTCTGCGTTGATAACCGGTTCTGATATAGCGGTTATTCCTTTAGATAGAAAGGATGCTTTAATGTGCGGAAAACCGGAAAATAAGTTATTATTTTTCTGGAGAATGGGTTTGCCCGTTGTTGTCACTGCTACTGCGGCATATACACGGGCAATGCAGAAAGCCAAATTAACGTTTTTTTGCAGAAATGAAGATGATTGGTATAAGAATTTAGAAAAAATGATCGTCGATTCGGAGTCTAGAAAATCAGCCGGACTCCAAGGTAAAGTAACTGCTGAATCCTTCTACAGCCAAGAACAGTATATGAAGCAATGGGATAATTTGTTTGAGAGTGTTTTGGGGGAGCCTGGATCATGAAAATATTTATGACGGGTTGTGGTAGTTTTATCGGTAAGGAGGTTTTGCGGCTTGCCAGAGCTAAAGGTATCCAGGTATCAGCAGTAGATTTAGTTAAAACAGGGGAAGATGGATGCTCGGTTGCGGATATCCGTTCCCCGCAAATAGCCGAAAAAATACCTCCGGATGTCGATGCTGTCATTCATCTTGCGGCTTTATCCCGCGATGCAGATTGCCGGAATAAGGCTTATCCGTGTTTTGATGTTAATGTGATGGGAACGCTTAATCTAATGGAGGCAGCTCAAAGCAAGGGGGCTAAGCAGTTTATTTTTGCTTCATCTGAGTGGGTATACGACCGCTTTGAAGAGGGCATAGCCAAAAAAGAAGAAGACCTGATCAATATAGCCGGCCTTACTTCCGAATATGCTTTATCAAAATTAGTCAGCGAGGCAAACCTCCGTCAAAAATATCAACGTGGATTTTGTCCGGTTACTATTTTAAGATTCGGTATTGTTTATGGTCCGCGTAAGGATAATTGGTCGGCAGTAGAGTCTATTTTAAATGCGGTCAGCACTCAGGCTGAAGTATCTGTTGGTTCGCTGAAGACCGGGCGCCGTTTTATTCACGTTTCTGATATTGCCTCTGCGGTAATTGCCGCAATCGGATTAACCGGTTTTGAGATTATTAATATCCAGGGGCAAGAAATGATTACTCTTGGCGACGTTATCGAAACTTCTAAGTCGCTGCTTAATAAGAATCCAAAGGTAGTCCAGCGTACTCCTGAACAGATAAGCCTGCGGACTGTCAGCGATGTTAAAGCAAAACAACTGCTTAAGTGGCAGGCGCAAGTTAGTTTACGGGATGGGCTTAAATCAGTGTGTGATTTTTTAGGGATAAAGATTGCTTAAACTTATAAAAGGAAAAGATGGCCGGTAAACCTGATAAAAATGTTGCTCAGGAAGTTTTGCGCCTTCGTTTTAGCCAGATGATTGTAAACCAGGGCAATAAAGATAAGCAGTTTAAATGTCCTGTGCATCTGGCATTTGGGCATGAAGCTATTGCTGTGGCTGTTTCAGCCTGCATGAAGGATAAAGACGGGTTGTTACTGACACATCGCAATATACATTACAATTTGGCTAGAAGCCGGTCTCTTAAAAAAAAGATCGATGAATATCTTTGTAAGGAAACCGGTGAGGCTGCCGGTCAATTGGGCTGCATGAATCTATATAATCAGGATGCGGGAGTATTGTATACATCAAGTATCTTGGGGAATCAAATAGCTGTGGCGGCAGGAGTTGCTTTAGGCAACCGTGTCAAGAAAACAAACGGGGTAGCGATTGTTGTTATTGGAGACGGGGCTATTGAAGAAGGGGTATTTTATGAGAGCCTGATTATGATGAGGACTTATCGTTTACCAGCGTTGATTATTGTTGAAAATAACGGCTGGTCTCTGGCGACACAGATCCATGAACGCCGCTGTGATATTAAACTTGATTTGCAAGCATCTTCTTTGAGTATTCCCTACTATCATTTGGAAGGCAATGATGTTTATGGATATATTCGATTATTAGAAGAGGCGCACTCAAAGGCCTTAACTGATGAGACACCGGTTATCGTCGAGGTTGCTCTGCATACACTGGGAGATTGGGTTATGAAGACCGAGGAACATTCCGCAGGTAAATATATTAATTATCATGCCGGAGCGGCTCCGAACGTTGGGCTTCTCAATTGGCCGGTTATCGAAGAAAGCGATTTTGATCCGGTGCATGTCCTTAAAAAACATTTCGAACCTGATTTTCTGGAAAAGCTGGCAGGAAAAGTTTTTGCGGATTTACGTGAGGAACTAGCATGAATTATATTGCGCAGATTAATGCTTTAATCAGATCAAGGGTTGCCGAGGAATCTCCTTTGGTCATGTTCGGCCAGAATATCGCAGCAGGCAGTTGTATCGGCGGGTTGACCAAGGGGCTTAAAAGCGAGGGTGGCCGTTATGTGTTGAATACCCCGAATTGCGAGAATACTCTTGTGGGCACAGGTTTTGGGTTGATGTTAAACGGGGTCTCTTCAATATTTTTCATGAAGCAGCAGGATTTTTTATTGCTCGGGATAGACCAGCTTGTCAATACCTATAATATTATGCGTTGCCGAAAAATAGAGAATTCATTTACGATTGTTAATGTGATTGTGGATAGCGGTTATGAAGGCCCGCAATCTTCATTGAACAATTTCTATGATTTTTGTTCTATAGCCCGGATTCCAGGGTATGCCGTTTCTAATAAGCATGATTCTGAAGTTATCATAGGCAAACATCTGATAGCTCCTGGTTTCCGTATTATCGGTATCAGCCAGCGATTATGCCGCCAGGAGCTTTTGCAGGTTGAAGAGGGCGTCTCTTATGATAAGAATGCAGAGGTATTTCAGTATTCTGATGGAAAAGACCTTACCGTGGTTTGTTTTAATTATTCCTTTCCTCAGGGTCTTGCGCTATGCAATGATTTTAAGAAGCATCACCTAAATGCCGCTCTGTTTTCTGTCAATGCCATGCTTCCTGTAGATTGGAGGAAGATTCTGGATAATGTAAAGAGGACAAATAAACTTGTAGTCCTTGATGATTCAAAAAGCGTAAATTCGCCAGCCCAGCATTTTATTATTGCTGCCCAACAGGAAATTGTGCCTGGGAATTTAATTTATCTTTCCCGTAAAAATGAGGATTTGATTTTAGGGCCGAATGCTGATCTGTTTTCTGTAGATCATAAGGCTGTGATGTCAAAATTAGGATTTACTTCTAAATGAGTTCAAAAAAGGTTTGGTTAACAGGCGCTCGGGGATTTATCGGTAACGCTGCTGTTTCAGCACTTAAGAAATCCGGAGCAGAATTGCGCTGCTTTACGAATCAAGTTTTAAAGAAGGAGAAAGAGGGCCTAGAATCGGTTTCGAGTTTATGCCTGGATTATCTGGATGCGCAGGATATCAAGGAGAAGGTCGATCGTTACGGCCTGCCGGATATTTTTATCCATCTGGGATGGGGGGATATGGAAAAGCCTGAATCCTCTTTACACTTGATAGAGAATGTGCAGGCGGGAAAAAATCTGATAGATACATTATTTAATCTTGGCCTTAAAAGGTTTATATTTGTTGGCTCGATGAATGAATATGGCGCGCGGATCGGCATGCTTTCTGAGGAAATGGGGCCGCAGGGCAGGCTGACAAATTATGCTAAAGGTAAGATTGAGGTTGCTAAATTTGGGTTACAGAGTGCTAAAACTTATCGGAGTAATTTTATTCATGTGCGTACGTTTTACGTTTTCGGCGCAGGCCAACGGCAAGGGTCACTGATTAACGAATTGTATCAATCCTATTGTAAGGGCGCTGGTATTAATCTGAGCCCCTGCGAGCACTATAGAGATTATATCCATGTGTCTGAGGCAGCGGAAGGATTACGCAGGATTTGCGATATAGATGAATCTACCACAGTTAATCTTGGCAGTGGGGTAGCGATAAAAGTTAGGGACTTTGTTAACCTCTTCTGGAAGATACTTGGTGGAGATGCCAGAAAATTGAATTTTGGTGCCAGGAGCCTGCGGTTGAATGAACCTGAACAGCCTAAGAGTTATGCTGATTTAACTCGTTTAAAGAATCTGACTAACTGGTCTCCAAAGCTTTCACTTGAAGAGGGAATAAAGCTAACGATTATGGGATTAGAGAAGAATTTCTGTAGCGTAGAAAAGGGGTAAAGTCGGCAGTATGTTATATTCTAGGTTAAAGGATATTTTATTGAAAATACGAAGCATTCCTTCCAGGCGAATTATCCCTTTTACTATTATTGGCGTTGGTATTGCCTTTTTAGTACCTCACTTTTTGAATTTAGTTTTAGTGTTGGGCCAACATATCCCTATTAGAGCTGTTAGAGTCGAGCATACATTCGCAAATAAAGTTTTACTTGGCTGGCATTTTTCTTCTTCGCAATACCTTAAGGCGGATTATCTTTATGGATTAATTTGGGGAATTGTCCTTGGTTTAAGTATCCTTGTTTGGCCGGTACGTTCGGAAGATAAAAAACCAATCTTGATCGCCTGGGGTGTTAAGTTGTTTGTCGTGCTCTTTTTGATGCTTTTTTATGAATGGCATTATAACAGCCTGGATTCTTATGGTTACTACAACGCTACTTTTTACAACAGGTCAGAATGGCCTTTTATGGAGATTCAGGGTACTATCTTTGCTATGGTTAATCTTGTTTGGCTTCAACAGCAGATAATACCATCTTTCCATGCTGCCAAGGTTAGTTTTGCTATGTTAGGCTTGATAGCCGTGTATGTTTTTTATCGCGGGTTGATTATTTTTTTAAAAAAAGAAAAAATTAGTTTATTTTATCTCTTTATTTTTTTTCCCTCTATTTTGTTTTGGTCATCAACATTGGGAAAAGAGTCGACTTCGCTTTTAGGTATGGCCCTGTATGTTTATGGCGTTGTCGGGTGGCATTGCCGTAGGCAGAGATTGTATCTTTTAATTTTAATTTTGGGCATCCTATTATCAGTATATATCAGAGCTTGGTTCGGCCTGATTTTATTACCGCCTTTTATAATATTATTATTTCTAGACTTAAAGAAATCTGGTAAAATTTGGTTTTTAGTAGCGTGCGTAAGTTTTATTATTCTATTTAAGAATATACTTATTAAATTTTTTCATCCTCAAGCTCTAGATAAGTTGGTTAATTTAGCGAATCGAATGAGCCGGGGATTTGATGCAGGGGGTAGTGCTCTTGGGGTAAATGTAAGCTTTTCAAACCTAGACCAAATGCTCAATTACATTCCTATAGGCCTATTTACCGCTTTATTCCGGCCTTTTCCCTTAGAAGTACATAATCTTTTCGGATTTTTTGCCGGATGTGAAAATTTTCTGATACTAATGTTTTTATTCCTGGCGGTATTCAAGATCCGTTGGGCTGATATAAGGGAGCCTTTGTTTACCTGGGCAATTTTGTTGATTTTAGCCTGGGGGAGTGTTTATTCATTCCTGGCATATAATCTGGGAACGATATCGCGTTACCGGCTCCAGATTTTACCTATTTTGTTGAGCGTAATACTATTTTTGTTTAGAGATAAGGCGCCCAGCAAAGGAAGGCAGCTATAAAGTAATGTATTATTCAAATAAGATTGCCTTACTCAAGGATATTTTCGGAGCTGATCATTGTGAGTTAAAAATTGATCGGTTGGTAATTGCTGAGAAGGAATTTCCGATACTTAATGATGTTATTATACTTTTAGAGCCTTCAAAGTGGCCGGCAGCAGTCAGGAACAAGTTACGGGCTAATGAAACAGGTAGTTCTGAATTTTCTTCTGATTTTGCCGAGGATATCCAATTTTCATTCGGAGCGGAATGGGTTAAATATCCGCATATCCTTGAGGAACATAAGAGAGATTTCGCATCATATTTCGATCTTGTTGATTTAGGCAGCTTTAGAAACTTGCGCGTTTGTGATTTAGGATGCGGGATTGGCAGGTGGAGTTTTTTTCTTGCTGATAAATGCCGTGAACTTGTGCTGGTTGATTTTTCCGAAGCGATTTTTGTCGCCCGGGAAAACTTAAGAAAATCGAATAATACGATTTTTATTATGGGGGATTTGACTTGTTTGCCGTTGAGGGAACAGTTTGCCGACTTTTTATTCTGTCTCGGGGTTTTGCACCATCTTCCGTTTGACGCTTTAAAGGCGGTAAGAAAGTTAAAGAAATTCTCTGCGTTGTTGTTAGTTTATTTGTATTATTCTTTGGATAACCGCGCTTGGTTTCATCGGGTTTTGTTATCTGCCGTCACTGCCTTACGGAGTTTGATCACGCATGTGCGCGTCCCGATTTTTCGTTCGGTGTTTGTGGAGCTGGTATTGTGGTTGGTTTATTGTCCGCTGATTGCTTTGGGTAGGTTTTTTAATTTATTTGGTTTAGCCCATTTGATCCCGCTGGAGTATTATAAAGGCATGAGCCTTAAAAGGATCCGCCAGGATGTTTACGATCGTTTTTTTACCCGTATTGAACAGCGTTTTAGCCGGAAAGAGATCATGGCTTTAAGCGACACTTTTAAAAAAGTAAAAGTTTCAGAGAAAATGCCTTTTTGGCATTTCTTGTGTATTAATTAGCCACCGGCCTGGTTTTGGCAAGAAATAGGAGGCAGATGATGCTGCAGCAAATCGGAGAATTTATTAAAAGGATCAGCCTGACTGAAAAAATATTATATTTATATATCGTTTTGATTCCGGTAATGAAAGTTCCGTATTTGCCTTTGGTGGGGCAGAAGATACAATATTCCGAGCTAGTTTTTTTATTTTTATTGATTTACTGGATGCGCCAGCTATTTAATGGCAGCAGGAATCTTGTCACGGTACCTTTAAAGTTTGCTCTTAGCGGTATGTTGATAATTTTTCTTCTTTCTTTTATTCCGTCAAAAAACTGGTTAATCAGCGCTCTCGAATATGCCGGTATTTTATATTTGGCTTTTCTTTACGCTTTATTGTGTCAATTAGTGGACACCCAAGAGCTATGGCGTCGCTTGATCAAGTGCTGGTGTTTCTTTGGCTTGTTGATTGCCTTAACCGGAATTGCCGCTTATTTCTATTCAGCGCTGAACGGGCGTCTGAATTTTTTAGTAACCAATCACGATTATCTTGGGAATGTTAATCAGGGGTTAGTTTTGCGTTTGACCTCTATTTTCCGTCATCCGGCAATGTTGACTATGTATTTGCATGTTAGTATTGTTTTCGGGTTTGTTCTGGCGAACACTGAAAAAAATAACCGGGAGCGCCTTTTTGGATATTTGGTAGTCGGGGTATGTTTTGTTGCCGCGATTTTAACTAAAACCAGATGTAACGCCGGAATTGCATTAACCGTATTTTTAGCCTTAGCCTATATGGCCAAAGAAAATATTTATCTTTTGATATTACGCTATTTATCTTTTATTTATGCCGTAATTCTAATGGTTATGGTTATTGTGCTGACTGTCTGGTGGGTTTTTCCGGTTAAACTGCAGAGAAACCCCGCAGAGCAGACGGTAACGGTTAAATTGAACACCGCCTATCAAGTTTATTTTATTCAGCATCTGATGGAAACAAAGATTATTAAAGATTATCCCTGGACTGGTGTCGGCTTGGGAATGTCTAATGCTAAAGCGGTTGATTATATTAAATATCCTGAAGTAGAGAAGTCTTTTCGCATGTTGTATCCTGATTTAAGCGAAGATCAGGTAAACAAGTATAAAATCAGTATCGATCCACATTCCCTGTATCTGGGTTTAGGAGCGGAAACCGGATTCTTGGGCTTGGGGGCTTTATTGTTTTTTATTTTTAAAATGTTGGCCCTTTTCTTTAAAAAGATAAAACAGGAGAAAAACAGCGACAGTAGATATATTTGCGGGGTATTTTTGGCAGGGTTGCTGGGGTTTTTGTTCAACAGCTTGTATGTTGATATGCTGTCGATACGTGCTTTCTGGTTTATGATTGCGATGGGCGTAATTTATGCCGGTGACCTTATGCCTAAAAAGCGTAATGACGTTTCAAGGATCAATTAATGGTTCAGTTAAAGCAAGATGCATGGCATAAACAATGGGAATTTTTCCAAGATGAGGAGATGTTTCTTTTTCTGGATTGGATTTATCCGGTAACGTTGGAAGATTTCCGGGATAAAAATATTCTGGAGTGCGGTTGTGGCGGCGGGCAGCACACATCGTTTTTGGCTTCTTACGCTAAAAGTATTACCGCCGTAGATTTAAACACTGTCGATCTTGCCGCGGAGCGAAACAAAAAATTTAAAAATATCAAGTTTATTGAAGCCGATATTGCTTCCATGGATTTAAAAGAGAAATTTGATATCGTTTTTTCTATCGGTGTGGTGCACCATACTGATGATCCTGACCAGACGGTGGAAAACCTTAAAAAACATGTTGCTCCGGGTGGAAGGTTGATCCTTTGGGTTTATTCTCAAGAAGGTAATTTTTTAGTTTCTGCTCTTGTGGAGCCGCTGAGGAAATTTTTTCTACGGCATCTAAACAAAAAGTTTCTAAAGTTTCTTTCTCAAGTTTTGACACTGGCGCTTTATCCGAGCGTTTATTCTTTGTACCAACTTCCTTTGCGCCGGCTGCCTTATTATGAATATTTTACGAATTTTAGGAAATTATCTTTTCGGAGAAATTGTTTAAATGTTTTTGATAAGCTTAATGCTCCGCAGGTGCAATTTATTTCGCAGCAAAAAATTACGAGTTGGTTTTCTCCGGAAGATTTCAGAGCGATTCAACTTTCTCCCTATAAAGGTGTCAGCTGGAGAGCGAGCGCGATAAAATTATGAAGAAATTGAAAATCCTGCTTCAGGAGCCAGTTGTCAGCCGCCAGGTTACTTATGGTAAATTCGCTAAAGGTGCTGGCACCAACACTTTTTCTTACGGTTTAGCTTGTTTGGCCGCATATCTCAAAGACCGAGGCTATGAAGTTGTTTTTCTTGATCCGAACCTTGAAGAGATGAGCCCGTTGGCTTATCAGGAATTTTTAGTACGCAATAAATTTGACGTGATTGGCATGGGTTCTACAACATTACAGATCGATTATGTTCTAAAATGTTTTAAAACTATAAAACATATCCTACCGCAAACCCTTACCGTATTGGGCGGCGTTCATGCTACGCTGATGCCAAATGAAACTATTATTTCCGGAACGGATATTGATTATTTAATACTTGGCGAAGGAGAGAAACCTTTTTATCGTTTATTGGAGCAATTGGAAAAAGGCGCTAGGGATGGTATCAGGAATATACCTGGGATTTGTTATCGGGTCAATTCTGAGACCGTGCTTAATTTGCCGCAGGAGCGTGATTTTTTGGCTCCGGAAGAAATCGCGATTCCGCAATATGATCTATTTTCGATGCGCAAGTATGTTGCGCAGATAACTTTTGCCAAAGCTTTTCCTTCGTATACGGTTATTGCTTCCCGGGGTTGTCCGTATGGTTGCGCTTTTTGTAATGCCAGCGCTACGCTGGGGAAAAAAGTCAGGTTAAGGCAAACGGAATCATTATTGCAAGAAATTCGCATGCTTAAGGAGCAATACGGAGCCAAAGGAATCATGTTTTTGGATTCAACTTTTACGATTAGCAAGCCTTGGCTTATAAAATTCTGCCGGGAGTATATTCTTTCAGGCTTGAATCTGCCCTGGGCAGCCAACAGCCGTGTGGATACCGTAGATCGAGAGCTTTTGACACTGATGAAAGCAGCCGGTTGCTGGAATATTACTTTTGGGATCGAATCTGCGAATCAGAAATCTTTGGATCTGATTGGTAAAAATACGACTGTGGAGCAGAATACCGCAGCGCTGCAAATGGCGTTAAAAATGGGATTTAATGTTTACGCCAGCTACATTATCTGTTTGCCCGGAGAAACCGAAGAGGATGTTAAGTGTACAATCCGTTATGCCCGCAGCATCGGTAATCATATGGCGATGTTTTATTTGCCCGTACCTTTCCCCAAGACAATTCTTGGCAATATTTGCCAAAAAAGCGGCGGGTTCAGAGAAGGCGCTGCCTGGTCTGATTATAATGCCTGGGATTATTCGAAACCGGTCTACGTCAGTCCGCTTTTAGGCAAGGAAAAAATGTTGCAGCTTTATAGGGAAGCGTATTTAAGTTTTTATTCTAATCCAGTTGTTTGGTATCGCAATATCAAAGATATGATACTGTTAAAACAAAGCCCTTACCGTTTTTGGCTGGGATTAAAATCATTAATTTCATTTATTTTCCGCAGGTAAAGTCTGTGGTTTATAAAAGTATGAGGAGCAAAGTAAGCAGATGAATTTTGTTTTTATTGATTATCAGCCGCCGGGCGGCCAGGTGAACCGCGATCAGACAGGGACTTATGGTTCTTTTTTTAAGTTAAACAGCCTTTGGGGAGGATTATTATCCCGATTTAAAGTCCTAGGTATCAAGCTTCCGATACTCAGCTTTTCTTACGCGGCGGCTATTTTGCGCTCGCACGGCCATACCGTTAGAGTGGTAACCGGGCTGCCGGAAGATGGAGGCGACGTGGCGTTGTTCGCTACGGTTCTATATCATTGGAAAGAGGACCGGGCCTTCCTAGAAGAATATAAAAAGCGTTTTCCGCAAACTCGTCTTGGAGTGGTTGGCGTTGTAAATCAGGTGTTGCCGGAACTCTTTAGCGGTGTATCCGATTTTAGTATTCACGGCGATATCGAGCCGGCGCTGTTTGCATTTTTAGATGGTAAATGGAAATGGCAGGGTTGTTTCGATTGCGCTCAATCATTTGATCTGACTCGGCTTTTGCTCCCGGATTGGGATGGATTTCCGCTTTCCAATTATTCTTATCGTCCAGGGTTAACGCGTAAGAATTTTATTACTGTGCAAAGCTCCCGAGGGTGCGTTTATGGTTGTGATTTTTGTCCTTATATGGTGTCTCAAGGCCAAAAGATGCGGTTTCGGCCTTTGGCTGCCGTTGAAGAAGAAATACGTTTATTAGTGAAAAGATATGGCGTGCGTTCCGTGCTTTTCCGGGATATTCTTTTTACGGCTGATCACCAGCGTACCATGGAACTTTGTGACCGTTTAATACGTCTGGGGGTTCCGGTAGAATGGGCTTGCGAAACAAACCTGGAAGGATTGGATGATGCATTAATTGATAAGATGCATAAATCCGGAATGTGTGTGATTAATTTAGGTATTGAATCCGGCAATCCGGAAGTGTTAAAAAAGTCCGGTAAGCGCGGAAGCGATGCTGCTAATTTAAGCCAAACTATTCGGAGTCTTCACAAGCGCCGGATCAAGGTGCAGGCTTTTTATATGCTTGGGCTTTGGAATGATACGCCTGAATCTATGCGCCAAACAGTCATTCTTTCACATAAATTGAATACATTTTCCGCGCAGTTTTGTATTGCTACGCCTTTTCCGGGAACGCGTTTTTTTGAGGATAAGAAAGAGTTTTTGCTGCATCGCCGATGGGCCGCTTATACCGGATATGAGCCGGTTTTGCGGCTGCCTTTTGCCACGGAAAAGGATGTTGTTCAATGCCGTAATTGGGCTTATAATTCTTACTATAATCGTCTGTCATGGTTGATTCGTTATGCGCCGGGATTGATCCGGGAATTTATTTTTTTTTTGGGGGGGGTTTTATGTCAGTAAAAAAATTGATTATTCAGATTCCCTGCAAAGATGAAGCTGAAACCTTAGCGCAAACGATCGCTGAAATCCCACGGAAGATTTCGGGAGTGGAAAAAGTGGAGATTTTAGTGGTGGATGATGGCTCTAGCGATCAAACTGCCCAAAAAGCCGTTGCCTTGGGAGTTGAGCATGTATTAAGGTTTGCCACTAACCGTGGGTTGGCGCGCAACTTCGATTCCGGATTACGTTTTGCTGTTTTTGGCCTGGAGGCAGACCTGGTGGTGAATACCGACGGTGATAATCAGTATCGAGGGTCGTATATCAAGGATATGGTTGAGGCGCTGTTGGAGGGGCATTACGGCATGGTTGTGGGCCAAAGAGACCTGAATGATATGGCTCATTTTTCGTTATTGAAAAAAGCAATTATTAAGGCCGGATCTAAGGTGATCGGTATTTTGTCCGGATTTTCGATCACAGATGCCCCGAGCGGATTCAGGGCGTTTTCACGTCAAGCAGCGATGAGATTAACGATTCTTTCTCAATATACGTATACGATGGAAACATTAGTTCAAGCCAAGTCCAAAGGAATCAGGGTAGGTTTTGTCCCGGTTAAAACCAACTCACCGTTGCGCTCTTCGCATTTGATGAAAAGTATTTTAGATTATTTGATACGTACTTTTATTTCTTTGATTGTCATTATTTTGCTCTATCGTCCGGAGCTGGTTTTCTGGCTGACTTCGATTTTGTCGCTGCTTTTGGCAATACCGGTTTTTTTCTTTCCGCATGCTTCATTTTACGGTTTGGCTGCGGTGATGTTTTTTTTGTCGGGGCTATTTTTTTCCGTGCTCAGCAAAATGCTGGTGACGCACCGGATAGTGCAAGAAGAGCAGTTGTTGTGGATGACGCCTTCCATGTCTGCTTCCGCTTGTGCAGTGCGTTTAGGCGCTGCAAATTATTATCATCAGGGCCGGGATTTATTGCACGAATAGCTGGCTGAATATTACCTCGGCTGCGGATCAGTCCGTGATTACAGTTGAAAGGGAATGATGCACTTTTTCTTAAAAAGAAAGGTTTTTTTGTGTGCGGTATAGCAGGGCAGTTTAATTATAAAACTAAACGCCCCGTTTCTCGCGGGGAGATTGAAACTATGCTTCCTGGAATACGCCGACGCGGCCCGGATTGGGAGGATACTTGGGTTGACGGTGAATTTGGTTTTGGCACGACGCGTTTGGCTGTTATTGGCAAGGAGGAGGCCAACCAGCCTATATTTACAGGTGACCGCAGATGCGGTATTGTTTTTAACGGAGAAGTATATAATTATCTTGAGCTCAACGATGAGTTAAGTTTTTCTTCTACCAGCGACACGCGGACGCTTTTAGAGTTTTATTTGCGTTATGGGCATCAAGGATTGTCCCGGGTTCGCGGAATGTTTGCTTTCGCCGTGTTTGATGCTACGGCGCGACGGTTATTTTTGGCTCGCGACCAGTTCGGAAAGAAACCATTATTTATCGCGGAAACTCCCGATGGTTTAGCTTTTGCGTCTTCGATTCGTTCGTTGCTTAGCGTAAAAGGGGTTGATACGTCTCTTGAAATGAAAAATCTGGGGGCGTTTTTGAGCATGGGTTATACTCCCGCAGGTATGTCTCCTTTACGGGGAATATCGGCACTGCCGGCAGCCAGCTGGCGATTCTATGGAGCTGAGCTATCCCAAGGGAGTTTTTACGCAGCTAAAGAAGCTCGGGATGATCCTCGGGCGGCAGATTCTTTTATGCCGTATTTTCAACAAGCGGTAAATCGCAGATTGGTTTCGGATGTGCCGATAGGCATTTTTCTTTCAGGCGGAATGGATTCTCATGCCGTGTTGTCTGCTGCTTTAGGTAAAAACGGATTTTCGGCCGCCAAAGCTTTTACACTTAGTACTCCGGGTTTTGAAAATGAAGTACAGATTGCCCGCCAAAGCTGTGCTTATTGGGGGGTACCTTTGGAAGAAGTGCCGGTTACTCCGCAAACAATTATAGATTCTTTCGATCATGTTGTGCAGTCGGCGGATAATCTTTTGGCTAATCCGCCGATGTTGGCGCTGGATCAATTAGCGTTAGCTGCCAGCCGCACGCTTAAAGTTGTTCTGACCGGCGGCGGAGGGGATGAGCTTTTTTACGGTTATCCGACCTGGAAAGCAGATTGGGTTTACCGTTATTGGCATTTGATGCCTGGATGGCTTAATAAAAAAATTCGTAGGCTGGCCCTTAGCAGGCCGGTGAATTACGCTCCGCACGCTTTGGAATATGCTGTTGAGCGCTTGACTACTTGTCCATCCGCTAACCCCCGCAGCGCGCACGCTTGGTGGAGAACGCTTTTTGCGCCTGAGGAGCTTACGGCGCTTAATCCGGAATTTACTTATCGCTGGGATACGGCTTATTTAGATGCTTTTACGGCAGCCGAGAAATCTTTTCATAATCCTGTCCGGCAGACGGCTTTTGCGGATTTAACTGTTTGGTGGCAGCATATGGGGTTGTATGCAACTGACGCTATCCCCATGGGGCGGAGTGTAGAAGCGCGTTGTCCTTTTTTGGATGTAGATTTATTGGACTGGAGCCGCAAGGTTCCTTTGTCAAGATTATATAATCCTTTTCAGAGCAAACCATTATTACGACGAGAATTATCGAAACTGGTGCCTCCTTGGGTAGTGCGGCGTCCGAAGCATCCTTTCTATATACCTTTGGGAAAATGGATGAAAAGTGAACTGTCTTCTTTTGTGGCCGACAATTTGTCTGCGGAAAAGATCAGGCGCCAGGGGCTTTTTGATCCAAAATTTGCACAAGTTATTACTGCTGAACATTTAGCTGGTAAGCGTGATAACAGTTTTAAACTGCTGGCGCTTTTGGTATTAACCAGATGGCATGATCTGGTATATGCAAAGCGAATTTGACCAGTGATCTCAAGTCGGGCAATTGCTATAATATGAGCGGGAATATTAAATATTTATTTACCGGCGCGTCGGGTTTTGTCGGGCGCCAGCTTTGGTCAACCGGACTTTTCCCTGAGGCCCGCTGGCTCTGCAGAACTGCACGCTCTAAGGAATTGCCGTATACTTTCATTCCGGAGTATTCCTTGTCTTATCTGGAACCTTACTTACGCCAAGCCGATGTTGTGGTGCATTTAGCTGCGGTTACCCGGGATTCAAGATGGCCAATTTTAAATAGTGGTAATGTAATATTAACGCAAAATTTAGCAGATTGGGTTAAAAAAGTTAATCCGGGAATACGCCTGATTTTTATGAGTAGTGATTTAGCGGGATGTTCACGTTTTCCTTACGGCCGCTCCAAGCTCTTGGCGGAGAATTATTTATCCCAGGCGGGAATTGACAGTGTTAGTTTAAGAGTGGGCATGATTGCTGGAAAGCAGATTCCGGGGCTTTCTTCGAAATTATCAACTTTAAAAAGTTTAAGCAGTTTGATCGCGGTTCCTATTTTTGGGAATGGCCGTTTTATGATCCATCCGTTATGGATTTACGATCTGGCAAAAGTAATCGTCCGGTTAGGTGAACGCCGCGGCGTGATAAATGACCGCAATGTTTGGTCATCTTCAGGAGAGGAAGTGCTTTATAAAGACTTGATTGATTTCTGGCGCCATAAAAACTCGAAGTTTTCAATTTGCGTGCCGTTACCGATTAGTTGGCTTTTGGCGCTGGGGAATTTTGTAAGGCAATTTGATCCTGCGACCACTTTACCGGTTGATTTTTTAGAATCCGTCCTTAGGCCCGCTAAGGATCCGCCGCCTGATATTTTTGATCATTTGCAGCTTACTCGGGCACCCTGGCGCACTTTTGCGGATAAGATTTAGGATGATAATTTAAATTTGACAACAATTTTATTTTAGCCGGTCGATCATATATCATGACGCAGATAAAACAGAGGAGAAACTTGTAGATGAAGATACTGGTTATTGTGATACCGCATAGCGATAGACACAGCGGCGATTATTCGATGCTTAGCTTTCCTTTAGGTTTAGCTTACGTCATTGCCGCGGTGAGAAAAAAGATACAAGGAGTAGAAATCGTTGTTTCCGATTTTAGTGTCGACCAAGTGATTTCCGAAGAGGCGATTAAGGATAAATTGCGCAGTTTAAGCGGTAATTTTAAGCCCGATTTTGTTATTTTCGGTTCTATGATTACGAGATTTTCATACATTAATTCGCTGAGTCGGATTATTAAAGAATTTTTTCCTTTGGCCAAACAGGTCTTGGGAGGTTCGGCTGCCGGCAGCGGATATAAATTCTTTTTAAACGATGGCGTAATAGATTTTTTGGTTGCCGGTGAAGGAGAAGAGGCTATTATTGATATCCTATCCGATAATTGGAAGAATAACCCTGCTATCGTCAGTCCGCAGGGCCGAAGAGTTCCGGAGAAAATAGCGATTAAGAATATAGATTCACTGCCCATGCCGTCCTACCGGGATTTTGATGTCAAAGTTTACATCGAAAATAGCTTTTTAGATACCGGGTGGCGCTATCTGCCGATGATTACCAGCCGCGGCTGCCCTTTCACGTGTAATTTCTGTTATCCGAATTTCGGGAATCTTGTGCGTTTAAGGTCGGAAGATGCGGTAATTGAGGAGATGAAATATCTAAATAAGACTTATGGCGTTGAGGCGGTCTATTTTTGGGATGAGATCCAGTTTCTTAACAAGGAGTGGATGGAGAGTTTTTGCCGAAAACTTTCTGACCAGAAGGTTAAGCTGAAGTGGGTATGCTCCAGCCGCGCGAACTTATTAAGGGAGAAAGATATGCCGCTTTTGCGGTTGGCAAAAAAGGCTGGTTGTGTTAGGATATCAATAGGTATTGAATCCGGTAACCAGGGGATTCTTGACAGAATGAACAAAGGTACAAAGGTGCAGCAGGTAGCAGACGCCTTAAGAGTCATAAGATCTTGCGGCATCAAGGCTACGGGAACGATTCTTGCCGGATACCCCGGAGAAAGTTGCGCAACATTAAGTGATACGGTTAAGTTTGCCAATCGCAACCTATTAAAAACTGAGTTTTGTTGCCTCATTCCTTTGCCCGGTTCTAAAATATATGACTATTGCATTGAAAATAATCTGATCAAGGATGAGTATGCGTATCTAGAAAAGGTATCAGTAAGGGGCGGAGATGCATCCCATATTATGCTTAATATTACTGATATGGATGACCAGACTTATAGTCGGGAAATCCGTAAGGCCAACGCCAGAATGGGGAAAATCCGCCTGCCAAGCGTGCTCGCATATTACGGGCTTATCAGGGGCTTGATAAAATATCTCGATGGTTGGCGCAAATCGGTTATTATGAAATTGCAAGGTAGAAGATTTGAAACTATTTAATTGAAATCTGAGAAAAGAGCGGAGGAAAGTGTGAAATTTACGATAGGTTTTGAAAAGAATGACCTTAATCTCCTGCATAAATATTGGGATGAGATTATCGAAACGCAAAAATGGTCGGAAGGTAAATTTACCTCTTGGTTTGAAGAAAAGTGGGCAGCGTATAATGGCTTGCCGGCAGTTGCTTTTTCTAGTTGGGGTGGCTCGGCGTTAGCGGCACTCGAATATTTTAATGTTAAAGATAAAACAGTGTTATGCCCAGCCAATACATTTATGGCTACCCCGCTGAGTGTTATCAAAGCCGGCGGTAAAGTGGAATTTGTTGATTGCAATAAGGAAGATTTATGCTTATCCTTGGAGGATCTTAAGCTTAAAATTAAAAAATATAAACCTGCGGCTGTTTGGGTGGTCCATATCGGAGGACATATTGCTTTTCAGATAAATGAGATAGCAGAAATTTGCCGTAAGAAAGGTGTAATTTTGATAGAAGACTGTGCGCATGCTCATGGGGCGCAGTGGAACGGTAAAAAAGCCGGAGAGTGGGGTAACGCCGGAATATATTCTTTTTATGCTACGAAAACAATTTCCACCGGTGAAGGTGGAATGCTGGTTACCAAAGATAAAAATTTGATCGAGTATGCTCAAAAATATCGAAATTATGGCAAGTTCGATCATAAGGTTGAAGGACTAAATTATAGGATGAGTGAATTTACCGCGGCGATTGGATGTGTGCAGACGGATAGATTAAATGAGATTGTCGCCTGGAAGAATGCTTACGCTAAGAAATATCTCGATGCGAAATTTGCTAAGAGGGTTATTTTTCCTCCGGGCATGATTTCCGGTTATTATAAATATATAATATTTGAGCCGATCGAAAAATCGACCGGTAAAGTTTACGATCAGCCTTGCCATAAGATTATGGGGAAAACATGCGTTTTACCGAACACGGAATGGGTTGCTGCCAATCATTGGTGCGTTCCATTGTATTACAAAGGGGAGGAATCTTAAGATGAAAGCTTTAGTTACTGGCGGCTCGGGTTTTATCGGTTCTCATGTGGTGGATAAATTGCGCGCTAAGGGTATAGAGGTTCGCGTTTATGACGGAATAATGCCGGTGTTTAGAAAAGATATTGAATTTTACCAAGGCAGTATTTTAGATCAAACTTCGCTTGGTTTTGCTATGAACGGGGTGGATGCAGTTTTTCATTTAGCAGCGGTAGCGGATGTTAAAGATGTTTACAATGATCCGTATCATTCGGAAGCAATAAATGTGCGCGGGACAATTAATGTTTTGGAAGCGGCAAGAACTGCCAATGTTAAAAGAATTATTTATGGCAGCACTACTTGGGTCTATAGCGAGGCTTCTGCCAACAGCGTGAATGAAACGACGCCTCTGATGGCTCCGGCTCATCTTTATACGGCAACCAAGTTAACCGGTGAATATTATTGCCACTCTTACGATAAGCTCTATGGTATGGAGGTCACGATTTTAAGATACGGGATACCTTACGGTCCCAGGGCCAGGGACGGCGCGGTCATCCCGATTTTTGTTAAGAAGGCTATCAGCGGCCAACCTCTTACGATTGCCGGAGACGGCATGCAATTCAGGAAGTTTGTTTATGTCGAGGATCTGGCGGAAGGCAATGTTTTGGCATTAAAGAATGTTGCAAAGCATAAAATTTATAATCTTGATGGCCAGGAAAAGGTTTCGATTAAACAGATAGCCGAAACAAT
>Ga0172375_10005285_pt1 | contig 18688 bp, 17 predicted proteins | sample LakKiv1m_FD_114537 | JGI IMG/M metagenome (GOLD analysis project Ga0172375, IMG submission 114537) | Freshwater microbial communities from Kabuno Bay, South-Kivu, Congo - kab_092012_11.1m | ecosystem: Environmental > Aquatic > Freshwater > Lake | place: Democratic Republic of the Congo...
GAGATATTGCCAAATAAAACAGCTATGCCGCCCTGCTTGCGATAAGCCCTGTCAAAAGGCCTAATCACTTCTTCATCAACAATCTGCGCCTCGCCGGCAATCTCTTTTACCCTCTGCCCGCTCACATTCAAAGTGTTGTTTAATTTTGAAGAAAGTCTCTTCAATACTGCCGGAATTCCTCCGGCATATTCTAAGTCTTCCATAAAATGCGCGCCTGCCGGTTCAATAGAAGCAATGTAGGGAGTCTTTTTTGAAATATCATCAAACTTCTTCAACGGCAAATCTATGCCTGCCTCGTTAGCCACTGCCTTTAAATGCAAGACCGTATTCGTGGAACCGCCTAAGGCCATGTCCACGATAATCGCATTTTCCAAAGATTCCTTAGTCACAATCTTGCTCGGAAGCATATTAGACTTCACCATCTCTACAATTCTTTCTCCGCTGGCTTCGGCAATTCTTCTCTTCTTTGCCGATATCGCCAAAGCCGTAGCGCAGCCAGGCAAAGACAATCCCATGGTCTCTGTAAGACAAGCCATTGTATTGGCTGTATATAATCCCTGGCAAGAGCCTGCCCCGGGGCAAGCCTCCATTTCCAAACAGGATAACTCCTTGTGGGAAATTTCTCCTTTCTTTGCGCGGGCCATTGCCTCAAACGTATCATGCACAAAAGCAAGTTTTCTATTGTCATAACGGCCTGAAAGCATCGGGCCTGCAGTCACCGCGATAGCGGGAATATTTAAACGCACAATCGCCATTAACATTCCTGGCGTAATTTTATCGCAGTTCGTCAGACACACCAATCCGTCGAAGCGGTGCGCATTCACCACAGACTCAACCGAATCAGCCACCAATTCCCTCAATGCTAAAGGATAGTGCATTCCGGAATGCCCCATAGCAATACCGTCGCAAATTCCCGGTATGCCAAAAAAGAAGGGGACTCCGCCGCCTGCGCAAATGCCTCTTTCTATAAAACGCTCCAAATCGCGCATGCCAATATGCCCGGGGATTATATCATTAAAAGAAGTTGCCACCGCGATAAACGGCTTTTCCATATCTTTCTTAGATATGCCCGTAGCATACAACAAAGCGCGATGCGGGACTCTTTCAGAACCTTTTTTAACCTGATCTGAACGCATAATTACATCTCCCCTTTTATAAACTTCTCCCAAACTTTAAGCCTCTTGCCTCTTAACATCTTATAGGTAAATTCGTTAAAACTTTGGAGCCAGGTTAATTTGCTTTCCAGCGGCATCTTTATATACTCTTTAATCTCTTCTTCTGAGCGCGTATATTTTATGCCTTTGGATTTCATATCTGCCTTTTTGATATTATCTTCTTTGCTTTCTTAAGCATTTCTATATCAGATATATCCTGAAACCTCTTAGCCTGCTTTTTCATCCTTATCAAATCATTTATAGAAATAACTGGCACTTTTATTTTATTATCATATGCGGTTAAAATGGTAATATTTTTTGCTATATTCTCAAACTTCAAAGGGGAACTTATAACTATATCTATTAAAACATAAGGATTCTTCAAATCGATATAGGAAAACACAATCATATTTTTTTGTTTTACCCATTTTTCTCTTATTTGTTTATTGGCAAAATCCGCGGGGTCTACCGGAACCTTTGGGCTATAACCTAAATCTTTAAAGACTGAAATGACTTTAAGTAAGTTCCTTTCATCCATCGCCAACAATAAATCCAAGTCATGAGTAGCCCTTTCTATACCATACAAATTAACTGCAACCCCTCCCACTACTGCATATTTAACCTTATTCTTATTAAGTGCGCTAAATAATCTTTCGTAATGCATTTATATTTATATTACTCAATCGTCGCCTTCAAAATGTTCTGCCTTGGATGCAAGAGGCTTGAACGCTTTGCCTATCTTTACCTTTTTTATATATTTACCTACTATGTTCTTCGTATCTTTTATATTCAACTGCCTGAACAGAAAATCAAATTTATTTTCCAATTCTTTACCAATTTTATCACGAATGCTTTGCGAAAGCGACATTAAATCTTTTTTAAACGGCCCCAACGCTTTCTTGCGCGCGCTGTATATAAACTGCTCCTCTGTCGCCCCTTCCTTGCGCTCGGACTTCAGATTTTCCTTAATCCAGGCATACATCTTTTCTCTTAATTCCTGCGGCAAGTTGCTGCTTTCGAAAATCATATTCTGAAACTGTGTTGCCAGATGGACTTCCGCGGTTTCTACTTCGGTAAACTTATGGAAAGCATCTTCCGGCAGTGTCGAGGCGCCATGCTGAACTGCGCCGGCCATACCATATTCCTTGCGGGCGACCTCTGAAAGCGTCTTCAAGGTATCGAAATCCAATTTTACCTTGGCTATGCTTCCGTCGGGCAAAACCACTCCGCCGTGGCTTGTGCCTGTCTGCACGCTGACTTTGCTTATGCCTTTCATACCTTTTGGAAGCGCGGCTAAATAACCTTTCATAAAAGCCTGTAATTCCTGCGGAGTGGAATTTTTCGTCCCTACTTCGCCGATTTCACCGCCCACAGAAATTGTAACTCCCTTGGGCTCCAAAGAGCGTATATGCTTTGTCATCTCCGCGCACATCTCGTAATTCAACCTCTGCTCCTCAAGCAAATCCTTCTTACCTAAATCTACCAAAGTAGAAGAATCTATGTCTATATTAAGGAAACCTCCCTCGATAGACTCTTTTATTAACTTCTTCAAACCCTCTATCTCTTTATTGGCGTCTTCTTTATATTTCTTTGCGTTTATCTGAAAATGGTCGCCCTGTATAAACACAGGGCCCTTGTAGCCTTCCCTCAACGCTGCAGCCAAACATACGGTTGTATATTCCAAAGGCTTCTGGTCGGTATAACCCATTTCAGAACGGGCAATCTCAAAAATAAACGCGCCCGCGTTAATTTTATTTGCCGACCTGAATATCGCGCTGGCTAAATCATAAGTCAGGGCTCTTAAATTTATTGCCGGCACCGTAAAGCCGGAGCACTCTTTTCTGCCTCTGGCTTCGTATAGATTTTGAATGGATGCGGGATAAACTCCCGAATTTAAAGCCTCGTCCCAAATCTGATGGCTTATTTTTTCCTTTTGCGCTGCGTCGGTAGCTATGACAAACCGCTGAACCAAACTATCAAGCTGCTGCCTCTCCACTTCCCCTCCCTTAAGTTAAGATTTTAATAAGATTGTATATGGTTTCTGTCTTTATAGCTTTCTTCTCAATAGCCTTTTCTAAAGGAACAACATTAATATTTTCTCCGGCCATACCTACGGCTTTGCCTGACTCTCCGTTTATTAATAAATCAACTGCTGCCGCGCCTAAACAAGTAGCCAAGACCCTATCCTTGGCAGTAGGCGTTCCGCCCCTTTGGATATGCCCTAAAACTACAGACCTTATTTCAAGGTCGGTATTATGCTTAATCTTTTCTTCCAAATCCTGCGCCCTGATGACTCCCTCAGCAACAACAATAATCCAACTTGCCTTACCTCTTATATATCCTTCAGTAATTTCCTCGCATATTTTATTAATATCAAACAGTCTCTCCGGTATAAGCACCTGTTCCGCGCCTCCTGCCAAAGCAACATTCAGGGCAATGGCTCCGGAAAGCCTGCCCATTACCTCCACAATAAAAATCCTTTCCAATGAAGTAACCGTATCACGAATTTTATCTATTGAGTCTAAGGCGGTATTCAAGGCTGTATCAAAACCAATCGTGTAATCTGTGCCGTTTAAATCATTATCAATAGTTCCCGGCACTCCTATACATGGTATATTCCAATCATGCGATAACGCCAATGCCCCCCGATAACTACCATCACCGCCGATTACCACCAATCCGTCGATATTATGCATTTTTATAACTTCTACTGCCTTTTCCTGGCCTTCCTTTGTCATAAACTCCGGACACCGAGATGTTTTTAATATTGTCCCGCCGCGGCCTATAATGTTCGATACCGAACGGTGAGTTAAAGGTTTAATCTCGTCGCTTATAAATCCCGAATAACCTCTATATACTCCTACCACTTCTAATTTTTTAGCCAAAGCATTGCGCACAACGCTGCGGACTGCAGCGTTCATGCCCGGAGCATCTCCGCCAGAAGTCAAAACTCCTATTCTCTTCATTGCAACCCCTGAGACACTGAATTCATTTTAATATTGCAACCCCTGAAACACTGAAATTACCGGACTACTGAACCTTCTATGTTTCATTATTTTCTCAGCGCTGCAGTGTTTACGTTCCTTCCTGCCAGCTGGAAAGATATTTTTCCTGCCTGGGAGTCAACCTATCTATCCCTATAGCCATGCTTCTCAATTTAAGAAGCGCTATGCGGTTGTCCAAATGTTTAGGCACCGGATATACCTTATTATCTAATTCTAGGTGGTGCGTCTTTATGTATTCTGCTGACAACGATTGGTTGGCAAAACTCATATCCATTACCTGCGCAGGATGCCCTTCGGCAGCAGCCAAATTAATGAGGCGGCCTTCGCCCAAAACATAAATACGCCTCTTGTTCTTCAATGTAAATTCCTCCACGAATTCCCTCATCTTTCTCGTCTTTACGCTAATCTTCCTCAGTTCCGGTATGTCTATCTCTACATTAAAATGCCCTGCGTTGGACAATATGGCTCCGTCTTTCATCGCGGTAAAATGTTCCTTCCTGATTACGGAAACATCTCCCGTAGTAGTAACGAATATATCTCCTATTTTTGCCGCCTGGGAAGACTTCATTGCCACAAAGCCATCCATAGTAGCCTCTAATGCGCGTAACGGGTCGACCTCGCAAACTATAACGTTTGCCGACATGCCTTTTGCGCGCATTGCCACGCCGCGGCCACACCAGCCGTAGCCGAACACTACGAAGTTTGTTCCGGCGATGAGTTTGTTTGTGGCGCGAACAATCCCGTCGAGAGTAGACTGACCCGTGCCGTATCTATTGTCAAACATATGTTTTGTCTGGGCGTCATTTACCGCTATAACAGGATATTTCAATACGCCTTCATTAGCCATTGCCTTCAAGCGTATTACTCCGGTTGTAGTCTCTTCTGTCCCGCCTACAGGAAGAAAACCATAATCATTTTTATGAATCATGGAAACCAAATCGGCTCCATCATCCATTGTAATCTCGGGTTTGCTTTTTAAGGTCGCAACGATATGTTTATAGTAAGTCTTGTTGTCTTCGCCTTTGATGGCAAAAGTCGGGATGCCGTAATCTTTTACCAATGAAGATGCCACATCGTCCTGCGTAGATAAAGGATTGGAAGCACACAACGCAACGCTAGCCCCTCCTGACTTTAAAGTAAGCATCAAAGCTGCTGTCTCCGTCGTAACATGTAAACAGCATGCAAGCCTGGTATTCTTTAACGGCTTCTCCTTCTCAAAGCGCTTGCGAATCAAATTCAGCACGGGCATATTATTCATTGCCCATTCTATGCGAAGCTTTCCCTTCCTGGATAGACTGATATCTTTAATGTCGTATTTCATCATATTCTCGCTTTCTTCAATTAGCGCACAATTTACAGAACGATAGTGAATGTAAATTGTCTGCGCGAATTGAACCCAGCACCTTTTACATATTCAAAAGATTTAAAGAAATAATCATTAAAATTGCTTAATACTAAAAAGGTGCTGGGTCAAATTCAGACAGTAATTTACGTTCGCTTACGCTCCGTAAGTTGCGTCTTCATTTGACTTTCTTCTTCAAGGTTTCAACCATATCCAGCCTTTCCCAGCTAAACTCATGCTCAGTCCTGCCGAAGTGACCGTAGCAGGCTGTCTTCTGGAAAATAGGCCTGAGCAAATCCAATTTCTTAATTATCCCCCTCGGGGTCAAATCAAAACTATCCAGGATAATTTTCAAAATCTTATCCTCGGATATCTTTGCCGTGCAAAATGTATCCACCATAACCGATACCGGCTCTGCCTTGCCGATTACATAAGCAAGCTGTATCATGCACTTCTTCGCCAACCCTGCTGCTACGACATTCTTGGCAACATAACGCGCCATATAAGTGGCTGAACGGTCTACTTTCGTAGGGTCTTTCCCCGAAAAAGCGCCGCCGCCGTGGGAAATCACGCCGCCGTAAGTATCGACGACTATTTTCCTGCCGGTCATACCTGTATCGGACTGCGGTCCGCCGATTGTAAATTTACCGGTTTCGTTGATGTAATATACCGTATCCTTTGTAGTCCATCCCTTTAAAACCGGATCAGCTATATATTTTATTATTTCTTTCTTGGATTCCGGAGTAATATAGTCTCCTGACTTATCTAAAATCTCATCCGTATGCTGACAGGCTAACACGACACTGACGACCTTTTCCGGTTTATCATTCTTATACCTTACTGTTACCTGCGATTTGCAATCCGGACCTAAATATTCTAATATGCCTTTTCTCCTTACGTCGGCAACGCGCTTTACCAATTTATGCGAAAGGATTATAGGAAGCGGCATATAAACATCAGTATCATCGCAGGCATAACCAATCATAACGCCCTGGTCTCCTGCTCCGCCCCTGTCAACTCCCTGTGCGATATCAGGCGACTGCGAATGTATCGTATTGATTATCGCGCATGTCTCATAATTAAATCCGTATTTTGGGTCGGTATACCCTATATCTTTTACGACTTTTCTTGCCAAGTTTATAACGTCCACATAGGCGCTGGTCGTAATTTCGCCGCCTATAATAAGCAACCCCATTGTTACATATGTCTCACAGGCGACTCTTCCTTTTGAATCCTGGCGCAGCACATCATCCAATACAGCGTCGGAAATCTGGTCGCATAATTTATCCGGATGGCCTTCGCCTACCGATTCTGACGTTACAAGCTTCACATGCGTTTTATCCATTTCTTTATTCCTCCTATACTATCGTTATTGAATTATATCTCATCTAACTTATTTATCTTCTTTGGAAAAATATCTTTGCGCTTTATGATATGTATCTAACTGCCCTATATCCCACCATGCCCCTGAAAATTTAAAACCATAAAGGCTTCTCTTTGCCATTAACCACTTTATATAATCGCCTGCCCTGTCTGTATCCATACGCAGATCCTTAATATATTCCCTAAAATATGCCAGCGTATCCTTGGGGAAATAATACATGCACATTGCTACTATGGAAGATTCCGGCCTTCTCGGCTTCTCCTTAAATTCCAGAACCCTATTGCCTTTGTCAATTTTTACTACGCCATACCTGCTGGCGATGGACCTGCGTTTTAAATCGTAAACCCCTATGGAAATATTCGGGGATTTATTCCTTGCGGAATTCACAAAACAAGGGAGGCTGCCTTCAAAAATATTATCGCCGCCGATTACCAAAACATCATTCGCTATTTTTCTTTTCCTTATGGCGTAGTATATGTCGCCCACAGCCCCTAACTTATGGGCGTCGGTCCTTGTCTTATCATTAACGATTATTACTTTCTTCTTAATCCTGAGTTTCTTCTTCCACCTAAGATAGTCGCCGAAGAACTTCTCGTTCGTAACAACTATTATTTCCTTAGCGGCTTCTATACCTTTGAGCTGGTGTATGGAAAAATCTATTATCGCCCTTTTGTCAATTTTGAGCAGCGGCTTGGATACATCCAAAGTAATAGGGTAGAGCCTTGTAGCATATCCTCCCGCAAGGATAATGGCGCTGAAGTTACTTTTTAAAGACATTATCGTATCTGTATTTATCGGGATTATTCAAAAAATCAATCTTCTTCAAATCTTTTATCAGGGAATACATAGGAACCCCTGTTTTTAGCCCGAATTCTTTGATTTCGTCGTTAGGGACAACAAAATTTATGTCAGGCGCCTGAGTAAAAAAGTCATTCCTGATCCACTCGATATTCTTATTTTTAGAAAATGCGTAATAAGCCGCGCCTTTTGATTCTTTGTATAATTCATATTCCGAGCTGAACTCGGAACTTACCCAGTTGGAAGTAATCAAAGGTTTATCGCCGGGGTTTATCAATATGTGCCCGAAATACGGCAGGCAGACAATCTTTTGCCCCTGCTTTGCCTTCACCACAATTACTTCCTCTATCTTCCTGAAATCATTCTTATTGTATCTTTGCTGCAAGCATAACGCCTCGCCGTAAACGACTTCGTAAAGCTCGGGATAACTCTTAGGATGGTAATGGCCCGCTGTCTTCATTAATTCGCTGCCCAGTTTATCCGGCTTTATTATTGTGATATCAAACCTTAACTTATTCTGCTTTATGATAGCGTTGTCTTTTATCGCGTGGATGTTCCTGTACATGTAATATAATTCCTGTGGCCCGGAAACAGAATCATCCGCTAAAACTTCTTTCATCTGTTCAATGGTACGCACCGCGGGTTCTCTTTCTGTAACGCCTTCATTAAAACTTAGACTGCATTTGTTCTCGTCGAACCTGATATCTAACCCTACGAGGCTATTCAAATCAATCATAGCTGCTCCTTTTATTACTTTAGATAAAACTTCGGCAATATGTTGTGCAATTGTTCCTTTGCAAATTTTTCTACTTCTTTGCTCTTGGATAAATCTAACGCCTTGTGCGCTATATCCTGGGCATCTTTAAAATTAACCGACCTGATTATTTGTTTTATGCGGGAGACGGCTATCGCCGGCATACTGAACTCATCCAAACCCAAACCTAATAACAGCAGGGCAAACGCCGGTTCGCCGGACATTTCGCCGCACATGCCCACGTTTATGCCTCCCTTATGGCCCGCTTCAATAATATTCTTTATAAGCCTCAGCACCGCCGGATGCGTCGGCTCATAGAGATAAGATACTTTTTCGTCAGTCCTATCTACTGCCAGAGAATATTGAATCAAATCATTTGTCCCTATGCTGAAAAATGCCGCTTCTTTTGCCAATATATCGCAGGTCAATGCCGCTGAAGGCACCTCTATCATCACCCCTACTTCCAACTCTTCATTGTGGGCAATTTTTTCTGCGCGTAATTCCTTCTTTGACTCCTCTATCAATTTATTTGCCTGCTTTAACTCCTCTATCCCTGAAATCATCGGGTACATAATTTTTAAATTTCCGTATTTAGATGCGCGTAAAATAGCTCTTAACTGCGTCTTGAATATATCTGGCCTGGCCAAGCAGAAACGTATGGCGCGCCATCCCAAGAATGGAGTCATATCATGGGGAATCTGCAGCTGCGAAAGGAACTTATCTCCTCCCAAATCGAGCGTCCTGATAATTACGGATTTCGGTTTCATTGCTTCAGCCACATATTTATATGCCTCAAATTGTTCGTCTTCAGAAGGCAAGTCCTTCCTATTCATATAAAAGAACTCTGTGCGGTAAAGACCGATACTGTGTACACCGTGCTCTTTTACCGAAGGAATCTCCTGGGGCAACTCAATATTTGCAGCCAATTCCACCTCGCGGCCATCCAGCGTTATCGCCGGCAAATCCCTCAAAGTAACGTATATCCTGCTTAAATCCTTAATTTTCTCTTTTTTGCGCTCATATTTATTTAAAGTCTCCTGTTTGGGATTTATGATTACAAGCCCGGAATTGCCGTCTAGAATCAGCGTATATTCTTCTTTAATCTGCTGCGTGGCTGTTTCCAAACCTACGACCGCCGGTATTTCCAGGGATTTTGCCATAATTGCCGTATGAGAAGTTTTTCCTCCTATATCGGTGACAAATCCGATGACGCTCTTGTGATACATCGTTGCCGTATCTGACGGAGAAAGGTCGTGCGCCACAACAATAACGGGATCCTTTAATTCTTCAAGGACTGTGTGCTGCTTGCCTAAAAGATTCCTCAATACGCGCCTGCCCACGTCGTTTATATCGCTAATCCTTTCTTTTAGGTATTCGTCTTCCACTTTGGCAAATACATCGGCGTATCTCTTCAGCACTTCCGAAAATATATAATCTATGCCGATTTTTTCCTTTTTTACCCGGGAGATTACCTCTTCTATAAGCATACGGTCTTCGAGTACTAACAAGTGGGCATCAAAAATCTCCGCGTGTTCTGTACCCATGCCTTTTGCAACCTTTTCCTGCAGAATCAAAATTTCCTTGCGCGTCTTAATAAGCGCTTCCTCAAAACGCAGTATCTCCGCCGGTATGTTCTCGTCGGCAATATGGTTTTTCTGCACAAGGTAGTCCTCGCCCCCCAAAAGGTGCGCCTTGCCTATTTTAATTCCAGGCGCCGCCGGGATTCCCTTTAAAATAACTTCATTTGCCTTCACTGACTAACTCCTCCAAAGCCTCCAAGGCTTCTCTTGCATCATCGCCTTCTGCGGTGATTAAAATTTCACTGCCTTTTTCCGCCGCCAGCATAAGTATGCCCATAATAGACTTGCCGTTGACATCCTGTCCGTCTTTGGAGACGGTTATAGCAGAGCTAAATTTATTGGCCAATTGCACAAATAAAGCAGCCGGCCTTGCATGCAGGCCCTGCTTATTCCTAACCTTAATCTTTTTTTTAATGACTTTAAAGCCCATATTAAGATAACTTCAGTTCCAGTTTTGCCTTAAACTGGCTGTTCTGTTCCAAGGATACTTTCCAATTAAAAAATAAACATAACTCCTGGTACATTTTTTCTGCTCCCGATTCGGAATCCGATATGGTCTCAACCGGAAAAGTCCATATCCTGGATGAAGGATTTATAGAATAATCCAGTCTTATATCCTTCCAGAGGTCGTTGACAACAAAGCTGGAGGCATTTTCTTCTTCATTAGCTGCTTCGCCCAATTCGGAGTCATATAAAGATAAATTAAATTCCGGACCAAAAATAAAATCTATCTTCTTTATGCCGAAATTTTCCAGAAAATACTCGACTGACATAACATTATTCGCTATTGTAATTATCTTTGTTATCTTTACGAGACACAAATCTATAATTTCCTTACGGGAGAACTTCAACACTTTTTTACTGTCTTCTGCTTTTTCAGCTAAATCGTATACGGCATTGGCCGACTTTGCCACTTCCGTAAATTTCCCCTGGTAAAAATCCTCTAAACTCGTCTTTGCGTCCAATAAATAATCCCTCAAGCTATAACGAGGATACCTGTCATAGAATAAAACCCTGTCGAGATCAGAACCTTTGACTGCATTGTGGTCGTGGATGCTCTTTATCCCTTTAACCTCCATGTCTTTTTCATAAGGCTGCTGCTTAATCTTTTCTTTTATCTGCTGATGGTAATGTTCAAACCTGCGCGCTATCGTATTTGTCAGATTAAAACATTTAGATTTGTCATCCCACTCGGAAATTGTCGCTCCCTCTTCGGGCCTAAAATACAATCTCATCCTCTTGGTAGACACTATCAGCTCGTCTTTGCCGTCTTTGTCAAAATCATACTGAACAATTTTTTCTTTGCTCTTCTCTATCTCTTCAACCAGATTTTCCGCTTTTATAAGGTTCTCATAAACCTCGCAGCGCAGATGATTAAGATACAAACCTCCGAAGATGCCATGCCAGTAGGCATCGTTAAACTGACCCATATATAAGTATTTCTTTGCCAAATCCAGTTTGTCCGAAGAAGCAATCTGTTTATCTTCCATCTCTGCGAGCCTGCGGCTTACAAAAAACATTTTTTTATGCATATTGTTGGCTTCGGGGTATTTTATAAAGAAATTCCTGAAAAATCCCCCGGACCACTCCAGCATCTCCCTGTAGCTTGCACACGGCAGATATATGCTGCCTGCAGGCTTTGACCTCTTTATATGTTCGGAGAACGTAAGAGTGCTAATCCACTCCTTATTTTCCTCCAGCGCCGTAAAGAAATTTTTCAGCCATTTTTCTCTGTAAACCCATTTATTTGTCCCGGGCCAGAGTCCGAACTTCTCTCCGTCATCGGCAAAAGTTATGGTTAAATCTGACTGCTCAGAGTTAAGCCTCTCCCTTAAATAAGAAATGGTTTCCCCGGGCAGCCTGAAAGGAAGCAGATACCTTAACCGTTCCGAGCCGGGGAATACAAATACCCCCTTCGATTCTTCCTCGCTTAAATAATATCCATTCAGCTTCTCGGTATCTCTCCCTGTAATCTTAAAATGATAATCGTCGACAATTGTAAAATCTATGCCTGCTGCGTTCAGAATATAAGGGATCTTCGGCTCCCAAATCCTCTCCGTAAGCCAGGCGCCTCTGAACTCGCAACCAAAAACATCTTTTACTTTTTCCTTAAATCTAGAAATCTGACCCATGGCATCCCTAAAAGGGATAAGGGCCAGCATTGGCTCAAAATATCCGCCGCCGATTATTTCTATCCTTCGCTCTTTTACTAATACCTTTAACCTCTCTATGAATTCCGGGTGCTTTTGCACCAGCCAATCCAAAAGGCTCCCTGAATAATGGAACGATAATTTTATGTTCGTAAAATCTTCAAATACGTCCAAAAAAGGCAGGTATGCCTTTTCAAACGCGTCCTGGAATATCCCGGGAAAATTGCCCACCGGCTGGTGGCAATGTATAGCAATCAATAAATTAACTTTTTTATCTTGACCTTGCATGCCTTTTTAAATTGAAGACTTTTATAATCTCCTGGGCCAGCTTTAAATCATTATGCCTGACCAAATCATTGCTGATACTTACAAAATTATCGGATATTATCCTGTAGCCTAAATCACGTATTTTGTCTACGGAAGGCTCGACAAAAGAACAATCTCCTGTCTCATATTTCTTAAGAATCTCCTGCGATATCTCTCCTGTATTAACAACACAGTAATCTATTATGCGCGGATGCGAATGCGCAATCAACACCCGCAAATGGTCAAAGGCGTTAAAATTATCCGTCTCGCCGCGCTGGGTCATAATATTGCAGATATAAAATTTAATGGCTTTGGAATTTACTATCGCGTCAGTTATCTCTTTAATTAAAAGATTGGGAATAATGCTTGTATATAAACTGCCCGGGCCAAAGATAATTATATCGGAGTCATTAATCGCTTTGACCGCTTCAGGAGTCGCCGCGCTCTCCTGCGGATTCAAATAGACTCTGTCTATCGGCCTGCCTGCGTGGGGAATTTTTGCCTCCCCTTCTGTCTGGCTTCCGTCGGTGTGTTTAGCGACCAGCGTCACCTTGCTCAACGTAGAAGGAATTACCTGTCCGCGTATAGCCAAGACCTTGCTTGATTCTTTTATGGCTTGCTCAAAATCTCCTGTCAACTGAGTCATAACCGTAATAAACAGGTTACCGAAGTTATGTCCGGAAAACTCCGAATCCTTGTCGAACCTAAACTGAAACAGTTTATGCATCAAAGGCTCTGTATCAGCCAAAGCCACCAAACAGTTACGAATATCCCCAGGGGGAAGAATATCAAACTGCTGCCTCAATCTTCCCGAGCTTCCTCCATCGTCAGCAACGGTTACAATCGCGCTATTATGGTCTGTGTGCTCTTTTAAGCCGTGCAACAATGTGGATAAACCAGTCCCTCCTCCAATCGCTACAACCTTAGGGCCTCTTGCCAACTGTCTCTTCTGATAAACAATATCTATAAATTTCTCTTCCTTCTCAGGCAGAAATAAACTGACTATAGAACGAAATATCTTTTTCAAAGCCTGGATAACCAGCCACGCCCCGATAATAAGATCCAGCGTATACGCCGCCTTTACGAAATCCGCATTAAACGAAACTACATTGGCAGAACGTATGGTCAATACGCCGCCCGCAAGACCTGAGGCTATCAGCAGAATCCCCAATATCAAAAGGATAATCCACCTTTTGATTCTCATTCCGGGGTATAACCACTTGATATTAAATAACGGCTTAAAATTAAGCTTTTTCATCCTCGTGTGAAATTATCTTCAGTACGGATTTTTCGTCTTTTGCTTGTTTTAAACTGTCTCTGAAAAATTTATCCTTTGTCAGGCGCGATATGCAAGCCAGGGCTTTTAAATGCGGGCCAGCGGAATCCTGCGGCGCAACAAGCAAAAAGAAAATATATACCGGCTCTCCGTCTAAAGAATCGAAATCAACGCCTTTTTGGGAAATGCCTAACGCGGCAACCAGGCGTTTAACGCAATCCGTCTTTGCGTGCGGTATACCCACATTATGGCCTATAGCGGTCGAACCAAGCGCCTCTCTGGCCATCAACGCTTCGATTAACTGCGTACGATCTTTCTTGGCTATGTCTCCGCTGGCTATCAATAAATCCACCAATTCTTCTATTGTGTCTTTCTTTGTGGTTGACGCTAAATTGACTTTAATTGCCTTTTTGGATAGAAAATCGAACACTTTCATTGAGCCTCCTTTAATGAGCGCATAACTTATGGAGTCGAAAAACGACATAAGTTATATGCGCGAATTAAACCCAGCACCTTTTACATATTCAAAGGATTTAAAGAATTAACTCTTAAAATCATTTAATACTAAAAAGGTGCTGGGTCAAGTTCAGACTCATAACTTGCGTCGCTATCGCTCCGTAAGTTATGTCTTCACTTGACCTCCTTTTAATGAGCAGATGATTTATCAAACGCCAGTGAGCATAAATTATAGTCTGCCATATTCTATAAATTTTAGGCGAACCCGCCTGGTATCTTAGTAGTTGGTTTCAGTGGCGGACTCTGTGAATTAACCTGGAGCGGGTGATGGGCTTCGAACCCACGACAACCACGTTGGCAACGTGGTGCTCTACCAACTGAGCTACACCCGCATCATAAGACAATGTTATAAAATTTAGAATGAACGATGATTAAGCCTAATAAAATACCTATCTATAAATTATGACCTTGGTGCCGTGGGAGAGAGTCGAACTCTCAAGCCCTCGCGGACATTAGGTCCTAAGCCTAACGCGTATGCCAATTCCGCCACCACGGCAAATTTACATAAAACCTATGGGCCACCCGCGGCTCGAACGCGGCACAACCGCCTTAAAAGGGCGGTGCTCTACCTGATGAGCTAGTGGCCCCTGATCATAAGAAATATTGGTGTATCTTTTTGGCAAAAAACGCTGCTATTTTTTAATAGCTAAAATTCGGTTAATTCTTTCTCTTTATCTTTGAGTATCTGTTCTACCTTCTCTATATATTTATCGGTTAATCTCTGAATATCTTCCTGGCTCTTAAATTTATCATCCTCGGTAATTTTCTTGTCCTGCTCTAATTTTTTCACCAACTCATTGGCGTCGCGACGGATAGTCCGCAAAGATACCCTTCCTTTTTCCGACAAATCCTTGACTAATTTGATCAACTCCTCCCGACGCTCCTTGGACAATTGAGGAACCGCCAGACGTATTGCCTTGCCGTCATTCATAGGGTTAAGCCCTAAGTTCGACTTGAGTATTGCTTTCTCGATCTCGGCAACGGCAGTAGGATCCCAGGGTTGTATAACTATCAGCCTTGCGTCCGGCACAGAAATAGAAGCCAGCTGCTTCAACATCGTAGGCGTGCCGTAATAATCGATTTTTATGCCTTCTACCAAATGAGGATTTGCGCGTCCGGTCCTTATTTCGCTGAATTCGCGGTTCATAGCATCCAAAGCATGTTTCATCTTGTCTTCTGTATCCTTTAAAACATCTTTGGCTAACATATCAATCTCCCTCCCGCTAAAAATATTTTATTTAATTCGGATTTACCGACGAGTTAGTGAACCGTAGTGCCAATCTTCTCGCCCATAATTATACGCTCGAGGTTGCCTTCTTTTTTGAGGTTAAAAACTATTATGGGGAGATTATTGTCCATGCATAAGCTTATGGCGGTAGCATCCATTATCTTCAGACGGCGCTTAAGGACCTCAATATATTTTAATTGCTCATATTTCTTGGCGTCTTTCACTTTGACAGGATCAGCTGAATATACGCCGTCGACTTTAGTCGCCTTTAAAATGACATCCGCGCCGATTTCCATCGCCCTTAAAGCGGCTGTCGTATCGGTCGTAAAATAAGGATTGCCGGTGCCTGCCACAAATATTACTGTTATGCCTTTTTCTAAATGCCTTATCGCCCTTCTCCTTATATAGGGTTCAGCTATCTGGTGCATCTCAATTGCCGTCATCACGCGCGTAGGAACGCCGAGCTTTTCCAGCGTCTCCTGCAATGCTAATCCATTTATAACGGTTGCCAGCATGCCCATATAATCTCCAATCGCCCTTTCCATGCCAAAACTTCCGGAACTCGACTGCCCTCTGAATATGTTTCCGCCGCCGACTACCAGAGCAATCTCAACGCCTAATTTTTTAACCCTTTTAATCTGGTTGGCTAATGAATTTAAAACTCTGGGGTCAATTCCGTGGGAATGTTCTCCCTGGAGGGCTTCGCCGCTCAATTTCAACACAATACGCTTATAGACTATCTTCTTATTCTTCATCTAAAAATATTATCCACCGATAGAAAAAACAACAAACCTTTTTATAACGATATTCTCGCCTGTCTTGGCAATCATAGCAGCCACATATTCGCCGATAGTCATCTTGTCGTCCTTAATGAAAGGCTGCTCCGAAAGACAGACCCTCTTATAAAAATCTGCCGGCTTCTCGCCTTCGGGTATATCCTTTTTGGAGACATCTTCTTTTTTTAAGTATAACGGCTGCGCAGCAGTTATGTGCATAGCCACATCTTTGCATAATTTGGCGAAGTCGTCATTTTTCGCCACAAAATCCGTCTCGCAATTTATCTCGACCATCGAACCTATTTTATGGTTGTGATGGATATAACTTACGATTCTGCCTTCGCAGGTAACGCGGTCTGCCTTTTTCGCCGCTATCTCCGCACCTCTTTCTTTTAATATTTCCTTAGCCTTGTCAAAATCTCCTTTTGCCTGCTCCAAAGCCTTCTTGCACTCCATTACTCCTGCGCCAGTATTTTCCCTGAGTTGTTTGATTTTATCTGTCGTAGTCGCCATTTCTCGAACTCCTATCTTATTTTAATATTTATGAATTGTAATCTTGTTTTAAATTTCTTCTGGTTTCTTGCCTTTACTGCGAGGTCTGGCCTTAGACGTTATTTTCCCTGCTTCTTTCTCTTCAATCTTTTCTATCTTTTCGGCTATCTCTTCTTCAATAACAGGTTCTTCTTCGGCAATAACCTCTTCCGCCTTCTTCTGTTCCTCCAAAACCCTTAGCACTTCCCTATAGCTCTTCTTTGCTTCGATAACGCTATCAGCCATCAAAGAAGTAACTATGCGTATGGACTTCAACGCATCGTCATTGCCCGGTATGGGAAAAGCGATTTTGTCCGGGTCGCAATTCGTATCAATCAAGGCAATCACGGGAATGTTAAGGCGATTGGCTTCAAGAACAGCTGTTTCTTCTTTTTTAGGATCGATTACAAACAGAACGCCCGGCAGCTTATCCATCTCGACTATGCCTAAAAGATTCCTATTGAGTTTTTCCTTTTCCTTCATAAATTTGGCTATTTCTTTCTTGGTAAGCCTGTTAATGCGTCCGTCCTGCTCCATCTCTTCTATGTCTTTAAGACGCTGGACGTTCTTTCTTACCGTCTGAAAATTAGTAAGAAGGCCCCCTATCCAGCGATAGGTAACAGAAAAAACTTCGCAGCGCTTTGCCTCTTCCAAGACGATTTCCTGCGCCTGTTTCTTTGTGCCCACAAATAAGACGCTCTTGCCCTGGCTGATTACCTCGGAAATGAAGTTGCGCGCCTTATCCAGGCACTCAACTGTCTTTTCCAGGTCTATTATGTAAATCCCTGCCTTCTGCCCAAAAATATACTTCTTCATCTTGGGATTCCAGCGTTTACTTTGATGCCCAAAATGGACACCTGCTTCCAAAAGTTGTTTAATAAGTTCTGTCTGCAATTTTACTCTCCTCCTTTTAATGAGCCCGCCGATGAAATAATGGCAAGCGAATTAACTTTCCGTGTGAAAATTGAAAGATAGTATAACATAAATAGATGTCTTTGCAATAGATTTTTGCTTCAGGTGAGGCTTAAGACCTGCGTCTCGTACAACTTTCTGTATGAACCCAAATCCTTAGCCATCAACTCCTCATGAGTCCCTTGTTCTGCTATGCGGCCGCCTACCAGAACGATAATCTTTGTGGCGTTTCGTAAAGACGAAAGCCTATGCCCTATAATAAATACGGTCCTGCCCTTAATAAGCTTATTCAGCGTCTCCTGCACGAGGCGTTCAGACTCAGCATCCAGCTGCGAAGTAGCCTCATCCAGTATGAGAATGGGGGGATTCTTCAATATCGCCCTTGCGATAGCTATGCGCTGCCTTTCTCCGCCGGATAATTTAACACCCCTGTCGCCTATAAACGTATCGTATCCCTGCGGCAGCTTCATTATGAAATCATGGGCAAACGCCTCTTTGGCTGCTTTTATAATATTGGCCTCGGACGCGTCTTTTCTGCCGTAGGAAATATTGCCTTTCACCGAATCGTTAAAAAGTATCGTCTCCTGGGTAACTATGCCTATGTGCGAACGCAGTGACTTTATGTTGAAACCGCGTATATCCTGGCCGTCAATCAAGACGCGGCCATTTTGCGGGTCGTAAAAACGCGGGATTAAATCTACCAGCGTGGATTTGCCGACGCCGCTTGGCCCGACTATCGCTATAATCTCGCCCTGCTTTGACTCAAAACTTATATCTTTTAAAATAATGTCATTCTCGTAGGAAAAAGTAACGCCTTCAAAAACTATGCCGCCTTTTACTTTTTCTAAAATTACGGCGTCTTTTCTCTCGACTACCGACGGCTGGGAATTTAAAACCTCATAAATCCTGTCGTTGGCAGCCAGCGCCTGCTGGTTTATGGAATTAACCTGGCTCAATTTCTTGAAAGGCCTTATCA
>Ga0172375_10005287_pt1 | contig 18682 bp, 22 predicted proteins | sample LakKiv1m_FD_114537 | JGI IMG/M metagenome (GOLD analysis project Ga0172375, IMG submission 114537) | Freshwater microbial communities from Kabuno Bay, South-Kivu, Congo - kab_092012_11.1m | ecosystem: Environmental > Aquatic > Freshwater > Lake | place: Democratic Republic of the Congo...
CACCGCAAAAGCCCCGGGAGAAACCGGCCGGCGGGGATTGACAAATGTCTCAAAAGATCCGATTTTTTTGTCGCCCTTTAATTTTACTGCCGCTATTTCAATAATTTTGTCTCCAGACTGCGGCTCAAGCCCTGTTGTCTCGGTATCAAATATCGTAAACTCTATCTCCTCAATTTTTCTATGCATGTTTTTCCCTGGTTATATATGCCGGAATAAGTTTAACTGGGTGATATGATTCTTTTACTTTCTTTAAATTCTCCAGGCAAGAATCATCCATAATATTTATATAATGGTAATTTTTGAGCGACTTAGAAAACTCCCGGAAAATAAACTGCGCCAAGCCTTTTAACGAAAGATCGGTAATTTCAAATAGAATACAAAAAGTATCTTTGTTGAGGTCATATCCAAAGGTAAAAGCTTTTACCTTCCCCTTGATTAAAACAACATAGCCCAAAACGCCTAACTTATTATGATTACTAAGCAATACTTCCAAGGATTTCCGACTATCTTCAATCATGCCGCTATAAACCTTATCTTTATCCTCGAGCCTACGCTGAGAACCCCAGAGATTGTATAGATTCAAACAGTCTTTTTTATACTTTAGCTGAAACGGTTTAATTTCATATTGATAATTTTTAACAAAATAATTAAAAGAAGCCCGTTTGGATTTGAATTTATTACCTTTTAATTCCGCAAGCTCTTTTCTGTCACAGACATACTCAGAGGATTTAGGTGAAACCTCTAATCCTAATCCTATAAAAAATTCAAGCTGAGCCTGTTCAATATTTTCAATGCGGGAAATCTCTCGATTTACATTTATCCTGTTCATTTCAGTAAATGCCTTACCTACAGCCAAAGAACTTATTTTTTCCCCTAAAGGAGGTAAATATAAGAAACATCCAATTTTATCTTTAAAAAACACACATAAGTTATTATCTGTAATGGCCCAGGATATCTTATAAAGTTTTTTCCAAATATAAATATTAACAAAATTAAAAACAGATAAATCATGTTTTCGGCATGATAAATATTTATCAAATATTTTTTTATCACCGATTTTTAATGTTTTTTGTTTCATTGATTAAAGGATAATCTGGGTTAAATTACGCACATGAGGGTAAGACTGAATAATTTGAGGATTAGTTTTGAATATTTTTTTAAATTCATCCGAAGATAACAAATCATCTAAATATTTTGCATAATCTTTAAATTCTTCTGTATCAAGATGATCTGCAACAAAAGGACAATTAAAATCTACTGCCAACCAAACATTCTCCTGGCTGTAATTTATTAAAAATGGGTAAAGCTGGCACTCCAACGGCCTAAGCGGATAAATTTTACACTTATTTTCCTGCTCAGCCAAAAAAGAGCAAATATAGGTACTAGATTGAGTAGAAAAAAAAGGCTTAATCTTCTTCTTAGCCGATATTATCTCTTTGCAGGCATGGTCTTTAACAAGAATATCTACCTCTTCATTTAATAAACCCGCGAGCCAAACTGATTCTGCTTCCAGGAAGCGGCAACAACCTTTGCACTTTAAACAAACACCTTCAGGCAGAAACTGTTTTATCACTTTACAATACTTCCTGTCTTAACTTGTCTTTGTGGAGACACAATCGTTACTCCAGCCTCATCTGATGCCGCCAAAAGCATCCCCTGACTTTCTACTCCCCGCAGAATTGCCGGCTCAAGATTATCAATTACGATAACCTGCTTACCGATCAAATCTTCCTTCTGGTATGCACTCCTGATTCCGGCAACAATCTGTTTAGTCTTATCACCTAAATCAACAGTAATAACAAATAGCCTGTCGGCATTAGGATGTTCAACAACTTCTTTTATTTGAGCGACTTTTAACTCAAGTTTCCTGAAATCTTCAATTGTGGCCATGATTAATTATCCTTTCGAATGTTTTTGATTTAGTTATATAGCTGGTAAGGATTATCCCATTTTTTATAAAAAATGGGATGCTTGCGCATAACAAATTAAATCCTAATAGGATTTAATTATGCGCCCCTTCGGGTGGCTTGCCCGATGTTTAATTGTGGCAAGCCAGATTAATGCGAAGGGAGGGAGTTGAACCCTCACAACCTTGCGGTCAACAGCCCCTCAAACTGTCGCGTCTGCCATTCCGCCACCCTCGCATAAATTTATTATATTTTTACTGCTTAATTTGTAGGGGAATTAAGTAAGGGATAATATACTACATATTTTTGGATTAAACAACTTAAATCTATCGGCTAAAACACAGCTTCACAAAGCGGGAAGGACACAAAATTACTCATAATCTCTGACCTTGTGAGATGTGACTTTACGTCTATTAGTATATTTTTTTATCTTTTGATTTATTCCAGTCAGATAGTAATTTTAAACATTCAGCAGTATAAAAATTCGGAATGATCTTTAATTTGCTCTTGCCCCTCTTCTTCATTTCCAGCGCAGAAACGGACAATCCATTAAAGCCTAATTTCTTAACATTTGCTATGGTTGTTCCGTAATAAAGCGCATCCATCCTCGACCAATGAATAGCACTAAAACACATGGGGCAGGGTTCTGTTGTTGAATAAATTACGCATCCTGAGAGATCAAAATTTTTTAACTTTTTTGACGCCTTCCTGATAGCATTAACTTCAGCATGGCAAGTGGCATCATTTTTAAGCACTGTATTTCTCGCCAGGGAGATCACTTTGTCGTTTTTGACAATACAAGCCCCAAAAGGCCCACCATCCTTAGTTTTGAGATTTTTCCTTGCTTCAATAATTGCCAAATGCATGAATTTTTCACCAATTTTATCTTTCATTATAACTCTCCGATATCTTCTTTCCAAAGAGCTGGATTACTAGTAATAAACTTTTGCATCAATTCAATGCACTCTGGAAGATCCAAATCTGTGACTTCAACCCCTTGAGACTGAAGAAAATCTTTTGCACCTTTAAAAGTTTGAGACTCTCCGGCTACCACTTTTTTTATTCCAAACTGCACTATCGCCCCGGCGCATAAATAACAAGGCATTAAAGTCGAATAGAGAACAGTGCCCTTATAAGATCCGATCCTGCCGGCATTACGTAAACAGTCTATTTCGGCATGCAATACCGGATCCTTCTCCTGCACTCGTTTATTATGCCCGCAGCCGATAATTTCCCCATCCTTAACCAAAACAGAACCTATGGGAATCCCTCCCTGGCTAGCCCCAAGCTCCGCCTCTTTAATTGCTGCCAGCATGAATTTATCCATTTTTATTTTTATCCTCACCTATAGTTTTTTTAATGACTTTGATCTCTTTTTGCACGTCTCCCCCGGATTTAATAACATTATTCAGCATGTCTTTTGCCTGGCCGGGTTTAAGCTGCTCAATTACTTTTTTGACTATCTCTTTCTTTTCGTTAATATTCCTTTGCGCCAGCAAAATATACTCAATAAAACTATCGATCTCTACAGGCTTGATCAGATAACCGCAAGCTCCGTATTCCACTGCTTCTATGCAGCTATCCAAATCGGTTTTTCCGGTAACCATTATGACCTGTGCTGCCAGATTATAATTATGTACGGCTTTTAAGAAGTCGATCCCGTTAAGCCCGGGCATCATGATATCGGAAAATATTATTTCAATATCATGCTCCTTGATTAAATCCAAACCCTGTTGCCCGTCAGAAGCACTAAAACAATAATATCCGCGGTTACTCAACATTTTATTCAAATGCACGCGGATATCTTCTTCGTCGTCAATTATGAGAATTTTTTGTTTTGCTTCTCTTTCTGCCATATTCGTATTCTACTTTAAAGAAAGCGCTATAGCAACAAAAAACAGTGCTTTTCTTAATTATATAATATCCTATTTTCGTAGAAAATTAAGTATAGCCTTGATAATTTCGGTAGGATTTGGTGGGCAACCAGGAACATGCGCATCAACAGGCAAGATATTACTAACCCCATTTTCAACGTAATACGAATCTTTAAATAAACCCCCATCCTTGGCGCAATTTCCCAGCGTAATAACAAACTTCGGCTCTGGCATAGCATCATAAGTTTTTTTGAGCGCTAATGCCATATTTTTAGAAACCGGCCCGGTAACTAATATTGCGTCGGCATGGCGTGGGGATGCTACAAAATCAATGCCAAATCTTTGGATATCATAAATAGGATTAGTAGTGGCGATTATCTCTGAAATGCAGGCATTACAGGAACCGGTATCGACTTGCCTTATGTGAAATGACCTGCCAAATTTCTTATAGATCTCTGATTTTAATTCTCTGCCCAGGTCCTCAAATTCTTTTGCCGGCTTTGTAACCAATCCTTTTTTTAAACTATTTAATATTATTTCTTTCATAAGTCATTCCCCGGATAAGACAGATCAAAACTTTTATTACAAACCGGAAAATCCGGTACAATATTGCCTAAAACAGCATAAGACAACCCCTGCCAGTTATGAAATGAAGGATCGACGATCTTACATCTTTGGATCAGACCTGAATTATCTATTTTTAGCCAATAAAGAATAGGCCCCCTCCAGCTTTCAGCAGAACCCAAACCAAAACCATCTTTAAAGTTACTTTCAACAAATAATTTGTTCTCTGTCTTTTGCGCTCTCTCTATAAACTTTCTAATTAGACTGACTGATTCACTGAACTCGCTTAGCCTGACGTTAAGCCTGGCTAAAACATCCCCAGATTCTTCTTTGGCAACATTAAAAGAAACTTTTTCGTAAATTCCTCCGAAAATCTTTCTTAAATCTCTGCTTATTCCACTTGCCCGGGCTGCCAAACCAACTATCCCCAAATCTTTGGTAGTCTTTTTGATCAATACACCAGTAGTATCAACTCTATCCATAAATGACACACTGGGGATCAGCGTAGATTTTAAATCATTAAAATCTTTCTCAATAGCTTTTAACGATTCCAGAATAAGATCTTTGTTTTTAATATCTTTACTGACCCCTCCAACTTTATTAAAATTCTTTAAATACCTGCTGCCGGTGATACTTTCATTCAAACAGAGTATGTTTTCTTTGATTATCGCAGCCAGCATAGCCGGAAAGCTATACCCTACATCAATAGCTATGCCTCCAATACCAGAAACATGGTTATACATCCTCTCAAGCTCAAGGCAAATCCCTCTTAAATACAAAGCATATTCCGGAACAACAGATGCCGATATATTTTCAATTGCCTGACAATAAGCTAAGCTATTGGCAAAAGCTGTATCTCCAGCGACGCCTTCGGATAATCCAATTGCTTTCAAAGCGGTTTTTCCTTCAAAAAGTTTTTCCGCTCCCCGATGAGTAAACCCCAACCTGATCTCCAGGTTAATGATCGGCTCTCCGGCAACACTGAACCTAAAGTGTCCTGGCCCAATGATCCCGGCATGCACCGGGCCAACCGGTATCTCGAATATACCTTCCCCTTCGATTTTATTGAATTCAAATTGGGCAGTTTGGGCTGAATCTGTTATAGGTTTTTTGAAATCTTTACGCAAAGGAAAGTATCCCTGCGGCCAGACTTCATCATGTAAATTTAGCCTTCTTAAGTCGGGATTACCAAGTGGAACGATCCCAAACATTTCGTTCATCTCTCTCTCAAACAAATTCGCGGAATATATTTCTTTAGCTAAAGATTCAAACTTGGGTGACTCCTGGGCAATATCCATTCTTACAAAAAACCATTTCCGGTACTCTGCGCATAAGAATGCGCAATAAATAACAAAAACTCCTCTCTCCTGCCTCTGATCACAAGCAAAAAACATTTCTACCGGTGAATTAAGCCTTTGGTGTAAACCAAAACAAAGCTTATTAAAATCATTTTCTTGAACATCAATATAAACTTCATAAGCATTATTCTCGGTTATCTTCAATAACTGAATCCCCAGAATATACTCAATATCTTTGATTGCAGATAAATATCCCATTCTAAATACTCCCCTTAATTACCCCAATTGCACAATGGAATAATTTAAAGAAAAAATTCGGAATAACAAAACCGAAAACAACCACAAAAACTGATAAAAATAACAAAGATACTTTTGTACTTAAGGTTTCATTGGTTTTGGGCATATTGGTCATATTTTTACCAAACAGAACTCCGCTAAAATGATTAACCAAAGCGGCAAAAATCACGCTAATGAGGATTAAGGCCGCGGCAGCTGCAAAATATGCGCCTTTTGTAAAACCTGAAATAAGTATGATCAACTCGCTTATAAATATTGAAAAAGGAACTGACCCTGCTAAAGCAAACACCCCCAGCAAGATAATTATCCCGGTAAAAGGCATGGTACTGATAACCCCCCGGATAGCATTCAGATTATTTGTGCCGTATTTTTTTACGATATTACCCACCCCAAAGAACATCAATGATTTGGTGACCGCATGGTTAAAAATATGCAGTAGTGCTCCAAATAAACCAATTATACCGCCAAAGCCAATACCTAAAGAAATTATCCCAATGTGTTCAACACTGCTATAAGCAAGAAGACGCTTTATATCTTTCTGAACCAGGATGAAACCAGCAGCTACGGCTAATGAGAGTAAGCCAAAGATGGTCAAAAGATTACTGGCAAACTGGCTACCCAAACAATTATTCGTAATAATAAAAAATCTTAATATGGCATAAAGAGCAGTTTTTAAAAGTACTCCTGACAATAAAGCGCTTATCGGCGCAGGCGCCTGGCTATGCGCATCCGGCAGCCAGGTATGCATTGGCGCCAAACCGGCTTTAGTACCATAACCAATAAGGACAAAAATAAAAGCAACCTTGACTATATTAGGATCAAGCTTGCCTGCCACTGTGATCATATCGATCCAGTTCAATGTATTTATTCCACCCTGCCGGGAGACAGCATAATAGAAAAGTATTATCCCAAAAAGCGCTAAAGAAATGCCCACTGAACAAATAATTATATATTTCCAGGCAGCTTCAATGGATGTCTTTTTATTGTAAAACCCGACCAGAAATGCTGAGACTAAAGTGGTCATCTCTATAGCCACCCAGACAAAACCTAAATTGTTTAACATCGGCACCAAAAACATGGACAAAGCAAACATATTGAATAAAAAATAATAAACTTTTGCTTTCTTTTCTTTAATGTGCCCTTCTTTTATATCCTGGGGGAGATAACCGATAGAATACATTGCTGAAGCGAAGTTTATCACTGAGATAGTAATAATAAAAACTCCGCTTAAAGCATCGGCATAGAATATCCCCCAACACTGCACGGGGATCCCGGAATTAATTATTTTTGCCACCAGTTTAAAAGCAAGTATAAGTATGAGAAAATGCCCAACGGCATTTATAATTGAACATCTTCTATACCCCTTAACTGTCAGGGAAGAAAGGATCAGCAATAAAATCGTGCCTATTATTAAAATAATTTCCATAAAATTAACCTTTTAGTTCTGTAAGTTTATCCACATCTATGTGTGTAAACAACGTATTTATTTTATAAACAAAAACCCCCAAGATGATCACGCATACAAAAACATCAAAAAATATTGCGATCTCGACAAAAAACGGCATCCCTCCTGATACAGAAGCAGCAGCCAAAAATAATCCGTTTTCCATTACCAACAGGCCGATGATCTGAGTGAGCGCTTTCTGTCTGAAGATCATAATAAACATACCAATCAAAGTTACTGATAAAGAAATGATCAATGAACACCCCTCAAAACTATCCACAGGCATTATCCTTCTGGTAAAAAGATAGGCCAGATAAATAAGCCCTAAAGCAGAAATAAGCGATAACAGAGGGTTCAAAAATAAACCCAGATTCTCATTAACTTTTATCCGGCTGACGATATTACGTAAAAATCTGGGGATCAAGATAACTTTTAAGAAAAACAGCAGCGCAGCTACAACATATAACTCAACATGATGCTGATTAATCGCCAAACATAAGGTAAAGAGAAAAAGGAAAAATGACTGCAGGCCAAAAGAATTAATTAAAGCCGTGATCCTTTTGGAGACGACCATGGAAAAAGTCATCAGCAGTATTCCATATAAAAAAATATTCAAGTACATATTATATTCCTATCGTCTTAGCTACCAGGCTCATTACTGATAAAACAAAAGAAAATCCCAAGAAGTCAACTGCCCTAAAAAGCCGCATCTTAGCCATGGAGATCTCTATAAAAGCAACTATAACTGAAATAATCAACAATTTGGCGAGAAAAAAAGCAAAGCTCATAAATATACCACAACCTCCCAATGGGAAAATAACATTGGCAACAATAGCAAAGAATATGATCTGTTTTATGTGGGAAGCCAGTTCAATCATTGCCAAGGAACGCCCCGAATACTCGAGGACCATAGCTTCATGTATCATTGTTAATTCGAGATGAGTTTCCTGGTTATCCACTGGGATGCGCGAGGTTTCAGCTATTAAAACCGTAAAAAGAGCGATTGTAGCAATAACTGAAGATACAGTTAATCCGCCTAAGTTGCCGCTAATTGCCTCTAATGAGGTAGAACCTACATTTAAAGAAACTACGATTGCCGACAAAATAGCTACCGGCTCAACTAAAGCAGAAATAAACATTTCCCTGGATGAACCCATACCGCCAAAAGCACTTGCTGCATCAAGCCCGGCAAGGGCAAGGAAAAACCTAGCAATGCCAAAGACAAATATCAAAACTAAGAAATCACCTACTCGCGGCAGGGAATTCCCCAAGGTAAAAAACGGGACAAGAAAACAAGCAGCTATTGTAGAACTCAAAACGATATAGGGAGTGATCTTGAATATCCATGAGGTATTCCGAGAAACCACTTCATCTTTATAAAAAAGCTTAGAAAGATTAAAGTAAGGCTGAACGATCCCTGGGCCTTTACGCATCCGCATGTTATTCTTTATTTTTCTTATCACCCCGCTTACCAAGGGAGCGATAACAACAGCTATAATAACCTGTAATAACACCGATAATATTCTCATTTTATATCCTATACATAAAAATTATCAGCAGGATCACTGCTATAAAAATATACGCTATATACAAATGAATGCTCCCAGGTTGCATCTTCCTCATTTGGCCTGCACTTTTAAGGACAAGATTTAAGATAGGGTCATAAATATAGCGTTTAAAAACCGGGGTGGTAAAAACTTCGTATTTGTAACTCTTGACATGATAAAAAGAATCTCGGATCTTCTCCGTTTTTTTATAAGGCTTTAAAAAGAAACTAAAAGCGATCCTAAAAGGCTTGGAAAATGCAGTCGAGGTATATTCATTGCGACTGGTAAGGTTGTAGTAACCGCAATCCCAGGTACTAGCAGAAGAAACTTTTGATTTGCCAAAGGCAAAATATATAAACGTTGCAACAAAGATCACCCCTAAAATTAACATTGTTGCCAATAGCGAAGCTGATGCATAGGCATTGCTTTGTGGAATAAAGGCTGAAATATTATTAAAGGAGAATTTAACAGCTGTTACATCCACCCCTATTATAAAAGCTGAAATTTTTGTCAAAATATTCAGAATAAACGGAGCCAGCAAGCCAAAACACACTGCCAGGACCGAAAGAAAGATCATTGCAAATTTCATCCCCCCGGAAACTTCCTTTGCGTTCTCCGTTTTTTTGCTCCTGGGCAGGCTAAGAAAAGTTATGCCGAAAGCTTTAACAAAACATCCTGCCGCCAGTCCTCCGGTTAAAGCTATTCCTGCAGCAATCAGCCCCATAAAAATTTTCCAGCCCCCCATAAGATTCAAAGCCCCGAGGAAAAAAGCCTGTAAAAGTAACCACTCGCTCATAAAACCGTTTAAAGGAGGAATAGCGGAAATACTTAATGCCCCAATTAAAAAACAAACCGCAGTCACAGGCATCAGCTTAATAAGCCCACCCATTTTTTCAATATCACGGGTTCCTGTAGCCTTATAAATGCTGCCAGCCCCCAAAAATAGCAGCCCCTTAAAAATTGCATGGTTAATTAAATGGTACAAACCGGCAGCAAGCGCTAACACAGCCAGAATAGGAAGATTCATTTTTAAAAATAATACCCCTGCCCCAACCCCCAAAAGGATAATTCCCATATTTTCTACACTGCTGTAAGCCAGAAGCCTTTTTATATCATTATCCATTAGGGCATACATTATTCCTACAAAACAGGAAAGCAATGCTAACCCTAAAATTAAATTCGCCCACCAGAGGCTGCCTATTCCAAGAATAACTACAATAAATCTAAGTATCCCATAAACAGCAGTCTTGATCATAACCCCGGACATCAAACTTGAAATATGGCTGGGAGCCTGAGGATGTGCATAAGGTAGCCAGATATGCATAGGGACAATACCAGCTTTTGTGCCAAACCCAATAAAAAAACAAACAAACAACAAGTTCCTTAAACCCTGCGGCATGATCCCACAAGCATGTTTTATCGATTCAAATTCAAAAGAATTGGCATATTTAAACATGATCAGGATAGCAGCAGTAATAAAAGCCGTGCCAATATGTGTCATAACAATATAAATCGTACCGGCTCTGACCGCCTTTTGTTCATGACTGTCAAATGTAACCAGAAAATATGAGACTAATGACATGATTTCCCAGGCAACCAGGAATAAAAAGGCATTCCTGGCAGAGACCACTAAGATCATTGATCCGATAAAAAGCACAAAAAGGACCCAGTTAAGAACGATCTTCTTTGGGGAATAATGGTTTTTTAAGTAGCCGACGGAATATATTGCTGCTGGAAAGGATAAAAGCAGGATAACACAAATAAAAAATAAAGAAAGTGGATCAAATAGTAATGAAAAATTAATATTAAAATAATTCATATTTTTAATTAAGCTTAAGTTTATAATCCGGAGTATATTCGACGAGCCCTTTAAAGCGGGAATTACTAAAAATTTTCTTTTTTAAGTAGCGTGTGGGTTCGTTAAGTTAAAACGATACGCGCCCCGTAAATGCAAGCATTTTACGGGGCGCACGCCGTCGAAATGATATTAGAAAAAGATTTTAACACTTTTTTAAAAAATATCAAGCAGAATTATTATTAATCTCTTTAAAAACAGGGTCAAAATTACTAGGTTTGAAAAGATTGCTGAAAAATCCAAAGAAAATATTAAAAATACGGTTACGGTGCTTCATATAATAATACAAACGTATAAATTCAAAATTCAGCCTTCTTTTCGGCTCATAACCAGTAACACCCATCTCATATTTTTTTATTTTATTAGAAATGCACCAATTCATCAAATCGCGAAAGCGTATAAAATAAAGCTGATATTCATAAGCTAAAGAATAATCAAATCCCAAATAATAGTCTACAAAGAGATCCTTAAAAACAAAACAAAAGGCGAAAGCAACGATTTTTCCTTCTATACGCCAAAGAAAATATTTAACCTCATGCGGCATATTTTGGGAAATTTTTATAAAAAAATCTTTTGGGACAACCTCAATACCATCATTATGAAGATTTACGGTCTGTAAGTAAAGCTCATAAACTCGAGATAGATCCGGTTCTCCTAAAGCCGGTTTAACCTCAAGCTCTATTTTTACTTTACCGTCAATTTTCTTAAATTTTCTTTTTAATCCATTCCTCGAAACCGGGCTTAAAGTCTGAAGAAATCCTTCAAAATTTTTAAAATCAATGTTCATTTCCGTAGAAGGAAGGCTTTCAATTTTTACAAACCCCTGTTTCGTAAACGGCTTGAGCAATTCATTATACTCATTGCCGAAATCTTTAAATACAATAATGGAAGCTTTTTCTTTTTCTGCTATCCCATCCAAAGCTTCATAAATACACTTGATCACCTTATTTTTATCCGCTGAATCCGCGATACCGATCCTACCTAACCCCATCGGCAATCCACACATAAGCATTTTTGGGCTAACAATACCAGGCAGCATTTTTTTTAAAAAATCTAAAGTAAATTTAAACACCCCTTTTACAGTAATATCTAAAGGGAAATTCATCGTAAAACAGGTAGCTGCCCCTACGGGATCAGGTCCTGCGTAAACCATGATATAGAAAAAAGAGAACTCTAAAGAACGTAATTCATCCAAAGTCTTAGAGAAATAGTAATTCTCTACAGTCGATGGAAAAACTCTATTCCAATCTTGAACAGGAAATTCTGTAATCTTATTAGCAGTTTTTATTGTATAATTAATCATAATTTTTGCATTATTGGATAATTCTTAAGCTAACCTAATACCACCAACATAATCCCGGATACTACAGCAATAATCCCGAACCAGCGAATAGTTCCGATTTTTTCCTTTAAAATAGTCATGGAGGCCAGGGTTATTAAAATATACCTCATACTGTCGACTGAATAGGCAAAATTCAAATCTGCTCTTGTAAGTACAAATAACCATATGCACAAAGAAATCCCGCTAAAAACAAATCCCAGCCAAACAACCGGAATTTTGGCAAGCCGAATAACCAATTCCAATGCTTTTTTAAACGTATTAATATGTAAATCTATGGAATTAATCGATGATTTTAAGAAAAGCTGACTTATTGTATCGCAGATATCTGTCAGCAAAACTAATCCTATAATATAAAAGATACCTAGTTTCATGGACACTCTTTTCTACGCACACTACTCATGGAAACTAATATAACCCCTATAATAATTAAAAATATTCCCATCCATCTTACCCAGGAAATACTTTCATGAAAGAAAATCATGGAAACCAAAGGAATGGTGATATAACTAAAACTGCACACCGGCACTGCCACGCTTAAATCGATCCTTGAAAGTACTGTTGACCAGGTAATAAAAATAAGTACAACAAAAATCAAGCCTAACCATAAGTAACCCGAAGGAATAATAGTCTTGATAAAATTAAGCACATCAAGAAAGGAATTAATTTGAAAATTTGAAAAAGATAATGCACTTTTTTTAAAACAAAACTGCGCCAAAGTTTCTAGCAAGTCAATACTTACAAGAATCAGCAGGATTTTAAGAGTAAGATGCTTTTTTCTAGGGGAATTCATTAAGATATTATAAGTTTTAAATTAAAGTTCAATTAATTCATAATCCAGGTTTCCTAAACCAAGCTTGTGAGCATAATTAAGCTGTACCATCCCATCACGATTAGGATGATGTTTTTTAAAAACATTGTTCTGGGAAATCTTGATCACTAAATCCAGGCTCGCTTTATCAATACTCACCGGGTCATTGGAAGCCAATATTCCTACATCCGGGCATATACAGGGATCATCCTTGGCCAGACAATCACATTCTTTAGTTATTTTAATGGCAAAATTTAAAAAAGCTATTTTTTCTTTTTTACCCTTCATTACCGCAGAAGCATATTCAACCATTTTCTCCTGCAGCATACTCCCCCCGGATTCCCAATTCACATCAATAGCATGAGTTGGACAAACAGCAATACAACTTGCACAACCAATACATTTAACCCCATTAATAACCGACTTATTATTTTCTATCCTGATAGCTTTAACCGGGCAGATTCTTTCACATTCACCGCAACCAATGCACTTTTGTTCATAGACAACCGGCGAAACATTGGAGTGCTGCATAAGTTTACCTTCCCTGCTGGCACAACCCATACCCAGATTCTTTAATCCGCCCCCAAAGCCAGTCATAATATGGCCCTTAAAATGGCTAATCCCTATAATTGCATCAGCCTCGGAAAATAGCCTTGCCAATTTAGCAGTCTTAATGAACTTCTGGTTAATTTCTATATCAATAGTATTTTCTTTTTTACTATCGTCTGGAATAACAACTTCTACTCCAGACCTTTCTTTGGTAAAGCCATGCTCATATGCCAGTTTTAAATGTTCTGATGAATTCGTCCTGCGCCCTTTATACAAAGTATTAGTATCGGCTAAAGTTGTTATCGCTCCCCTGGATACCAGCGCATTATTAATAACCTTTACATATTCCGGTTTGACAAAACCGGTATTGCCTTCTTCACCAAAATGTATCTTTAGGATTGCTTTATCATCTTTACGGATAAAATCTAACACTTTGCTTTCTTTAACTAAAAATGCTAATTTATCCGCAATACTATCAACCTGGGCTAGATTTTCGACAGGAATAAAATATACCCTGCTCTTCATTTTTCCTCCGATAAAAAAATATATCAGGCGGCCGCTAACCGCTCAACCGCTTTTACTGCCAACTCTATAGCCGCAGAAACATCGTCAATATTAAATACCCCCGTAGGAGAATGTATATACCGCGTTGGCACACTTAAAACACCTGTTAATACACCCTCTCTATTCATCTGGATAATAGCTCCATCAGTCATCCCGCCTTCGATAACATCTAACTGATATTTAATATTGTTCTCTTTGGCTGTATCTATCAAAAGCCTTTTAATTTTTTCGCTTACTATTAATCCTCTTCCCGCTGCCTCAATAATCGTAATAGCAACACCTTCTCCGAGCTTAAGGGCGGATTCCCGCTCACTAACCTGAGGAGTATCTCCAGCAGTGGTGGTATCAATTGCCAAAGCAAAATCCGGGCTTATTTTAAATGATGATGTCCGGGCACCTTTTAAGCCCACCTCTTCCTGGGTAGTTGCTACTGCATACACTTCTGCTGCCACATTCAATTTCTCCATTATTTTTAAAAGTATATAACAACCGACCCTGTCATCTATTGCTTTGCCATAGCAAAGTTTTTCATTTAATACCCCTGAATTCGGTTCAAATATTATCATATCCCCCAACTCTACTTTATTAAGCGCCTCTTCTTTATTTTTACAACCAATATCTATAAACATATCTTCATATTTTAAAAGCCTTTTTTTATCTTCCTCTTTTTGTAAATGAGGTGGCTTAGCCCCGATTATCCCCAGCAAATCACCCTTTTTAGACTTAACAATCACTCTCTGCGCAGGAAGTATCCTATCATCAATCCCGCCGATTTTAATAAAATATATAAAGCCTTCTTTGGATATATGCTTAACCATTAGGCCAACTTCATCCATATGAGCAGCAAGCATAATCTTCTTCTTGCCGTTGCCTTTTCTGGCAATAACATTGCCAAAATTATCTATTTCAACATTCTCACAGCTCTTCTTAAATTCATCGCGCATAAGCTGTGCTATCCTACTCTCAGAACCTGAGATACCCGCCTCATCAACTATCCTTTTTAACAATTCTTCCATTTTAACTACCTCCATATTTTTCTAAATTCTTATCTAGTATTTTCATATTATAACGCTCTTTTGTTTTTAGAGGAATAAATAATATAAAAATAAAAAACCCCTCTTTACTGTTGAAAAAAGGGGTTTTTAAAAAATACTGCCCCGCATGGAATCGAACCATGATAGTCAGATCCAGAATCTGAAGTCCTACCAATTAGACGACAGGGCAATGAAATAATATAATGTTAAGTCCTACCAATTACCTGCCTACGGCAGGCAGGGACGACAGGGCAAAATTTATGCAGTAGATTATATATCCCGAGAGGGATACTTTCAATAAAAATCATCAAAAAGCTTTTTCAAAACTATACTATTTAATATTTATTTCTGTAATTCTAGATACTTCAATATTATTCTTGCCGTATTTTTCTTTTATTTTTTTTCTGGCAAATGCCCCTGTACAATGCAAGGGGACGACATATTTAACCCCGCTGGAAAAAATGCCTTTCAACTCATTATTAACTAATTCTCTGTTTCTCAGCTTATCGCTTAAATGAAAACCTCCCATCAAAAGATAAGCCGGCTGCTTGAAATCACTCTCAACTTTCCTAATGACCTTGGAAACTCTCGGATGAGCACACCCGGTAACAATAATTAGCCCCTTAGGCGTCTTAATAACCAATGATTGCTCATGCTCAGTAACCATCCCTCCCAGTGGCTGACCGAAACTGATGGTATTCTCACCGCTAGAATAGAAGCCCTCTTTAATTAAGACCGGCTGCCCGAGGAGCACTTCTACAATCCTGGGATTAAAACTACGTATTTTTCTTTTCACCTCTTCTCTGGTGCCCTGGCAGAGATAAACAGTAACGTCAGGATTAATTTTTAAAAATTCCCACAACCCGCCAATGTGGTCCCAGTCATCATGAGAGATAAATACATATTTTATCTTCTTGGGATCAACGCCCATCTTTTTAAAATTACGCATCAGAGTCTTACCATCAGAAAAAGTATCAAAAAGCAAGTCGTCGCCGATTAATATCGACAAACCAAATTTATTGCGAATTCTGTCAAAACTATTAAAATCCGTACTTAAAATTTTAATTTTTAATTCAGAAGGGCTATTGCTATCCAGAGGTATATTTTTAGTATCAATTTTAAAATAATACTGTTGGAGCATCAAATACCCTAGAAGAAAAAATAATAGAGAAACCAAAAAACCTTTCAGAATAAGGTTATTTTTAGTTTTCATTCAAGTCTTTCAGCCAACAATAAGCCAAAAACACTATCCGGATAAATTTTATTTTGCTGTAGGAATACTGGCATCATAATCCCGATGAGCCTGTTCTAAGCTTTGCGTGGCATACTCCGGCTGCATAAGAGGCTTGCTATAGGATGGTACAATAAATGTCACTGTATCATACAAAGCTGTAGTTAAGCGCAACAAAGAAGTGAACATCCCTTGAAAAAAACCAACAGTAAAACCCAACAATTCGCCTTTATCCTGGGAAACGCGCACCATACTAGCCGGTACCTCAAGATAAAAAGTAGCGATATTTGCCATACCGCGTCCGAATTTGTTGATAGGAGTTTTATTATACCTCATATCCGCAGTATCTATCAATGTGGAATCTTTCTGCTGATTAGCGCTTGGTACAGACGCGCTATCTTGGGCATATAATCCGGAAAGATTAAACAAAATTAACCCGGCTAAACAAAAAACAAATATCACTTTTTTCATTTAATCCTCCTTATTTTATAATCCCTGCATTGCGTCAATGACCTTCTGTGAAACTCCCTGTTTTTTAAGATTATCCACATCGGCAGCTGTCAGATTAAACCTGGAATTTGAAATTTTTATTTTATCTATAATTACAGCTTCATGAATACCTTGTTTAGACATATCAATAACCTGCTGAATAGAGATCTGGCTGGGGTTAGCCTGGCTTGAACCCTGAGCACCTACAGCTGCAGGGGTATTCTGTTGATTTGAAGCTGGCTGCTTATTAATCTGGCTGCCAATCAAAGCGCCAGTCAAAGCTCCTGCCGCGAAACCCATCCCTGCTCCCTCGCCACCATGGCCGCCCTGATCCCCAATAATACCTCCTGCTGCAGCACCTAAAACTCCGCAAATAACTCCGCCTTCAACAGCATTGGTTTTAGTATTCTGGCAGCCTAAAGAACTGCCGATGATAAAAATACTTAATGCTATATAAAATAATTTTTTCATTTTATTCCTTTCATTATATCAAACTGATAATTATATACTGCTTATCTCCTAATCCAAAAAATATATTGGATAAGCTTGCTGCATTACCAGAGATTTCTTCTCATCCAGTCATCCGCACTCTTAAGACCATTCCAGGCATTAACGCTATCCTTAGCCACACCCTGTGCAGTAGCACCAATCCCAACACCAATCCCGGTTGCAGTCTGGCAGCCACCAAGCATAACAAGGCAAACAAGAATAACCAACAAGATGCTTTTTTTAACTAGTGAGTTTTTACCCATTTCCCCAGCCTTTCTTTTGTACGTTCTTTTCCTAGATAATATATCACTTCAAATAATCCTGGTCCAATAGTTTTACCGGTTAATGCTACGCGAATAGGATGAATCAGGGTTTTAGCTTCAACACCTAATTCCTTGATCATTTCGCGGAAACATGCCTCCGTCGATGCAATGTCAAAACTATCCAGGTTATCCAGTCTTTCGATAAAAAGACCAAATTCTTTGGATAAATCTCTGGATAAATGTTTTTCCTGGGCTGCCGGATCAATAACTACATCTTTTACAAAAAAGAAATCCGCCCAGTCTACAAATTCATTTAAAACTGTCAGCCTGGCCTGAAATAATTTAATAATTTTAATCAGGTAGTCTCTGTCGATTTTATCCTTTTCAATCAAGCCTTTCTCAACTAAAGCCGGAATCACCTCTTCTGCTAACTTTTCTGGATCTTCATTTTTAAGGTACTGATTATTCATCCAGTCAAGTTTATCCAAATCTAATACTGCTGCTGTTTTATTGATATTTTTTAGCTCAAATAACTTTATTGCCTCGTTGATATCGATAACTTCCCGGTTCTCACCCGGAGACCAGCCTAAAAGCAGAAGAAAATTAACCAGCGCCGGAGCAAGATAGCCCATTTTACGGTAATCAGAAATAGCGGTGGCTCCTTTACGTTTAGAAAGTCGGCCTCCTGCCTTGGACAATATTAAAGGTAAATGCGCGAATTCCGGGACTTTGAATCCTAAAGCCTCATAAAGTAAAATTTGCTTTGGTGTATTTGAAATATGGTCGTCCCCCCTGATAACATGGGTAATATTCATAGTCGCATCGTCAACCACACAGGCAAAATTATATGTCGGTGAGCCGTCTGATTTCATTAAAACCTGGTCTTTGATATCCTGGGAATCAAATTCAATCTCTCCTCTGATGGAATCATTAAGTTTTACTTTCTGCGGTAAAACTTTAAAAATTATGGCCTCGCCCTTGCCTTCAGTTTTTTCCACATATGCCTTGCCTTCTTTAAGTAGGCGGCTAGCATATTCACGGTATAAATCGAATCTTTGGCTCTGATAATATAACTCATCCCAATCAAACCCCAGCCACTTAAGGCTAAATAATATTTCATCCAGATA
>Ga0172375_10005288_pt1 | contig 18682 bp, 11 predicted proteins | sample LakKiv1m_FD_114537 | JGI IMG/M metagenome (GOLD analysis project Ga0172375, IMG submission 114537) | Freshwater microbial communities from Kabuno Bay, South-Kivu, Congo - kab_092012_11.1m | ecosystem: Environmental > Aquatic > Freshwater > Lake | place: Democratic Republic of the Congo...
ATGTGAAAAGTGCAGGGCAGAAAAGCCAAGCGAAACAATGATACGGTTTGTCAACCAGGTGGCTGAACGATACCCGGCACGGAAATTTTCAACACTCGCTTACTTTCGGACGGAACCACCGCCAACCGTGAAGCCGAGGGACAATGTTCAGGTGATAATGACAACGATTGGCCGCCCTAAGAATATCCCGATTGAAACCGGAACCAGGGAGGACATACGGGATTTGAAAAGTAATATACTTGGATGGCTGAGGCTGTCGAAAAACATTGTCATTTGGGATTATTACGGTAATCTCCGCCACTTGCTGATGCCATGCGCTGACCTCTATACCATGATTGAAAATATGAAGTGGTATGCAAAGATCGGGATTCGTGATTTTATCATGCAGACTGATGCCGGAGTGGGCCATGAGTTTGCCGAGCTTAAGTCCTTCCTGATCGTGGAGCTAATCAAAAATCCCTATCAGGACGAGAAAACACTCATTGACCGGTTTTTGGCCGGGTATTACGGGGGCGCGGCAAAGTATATTAAGGAGTATATTAACGCAATCCAAGATGCCGCACGCTCGATATCGAGCATTATCAACTGGTTTGATGTTCAGGAGTACCGGGCAACGCTTTTCTCTGATTACAACCTGAAAAGATACCGATGTATTTTGGACCAGGCACTATCAGCCGCCGGAGATTCAGCCACCAGGCTACGGGTCCGGGAGGTCGAGCTGCAACTTTTATACACTCAAATACAACTCGGAGATTTTTCAGCCAAACCGCAATTTAAGGCAACCTGTCAGGCGTTGGGAGAGATAACGATTAACGAAGAAAACGTAAACTGGAGAAAGATATTATAAGTATAAGGATCTTATGGTTAAATTAATTTCGATGAGACTGCAACTATTATCTAAAAATTATCCCAGATGAAATATTCTGGGATATTATTTTTATTAAATTCCAATTATTATTAAAAATAACTTGCGAGATTAGTTTTTCTATTGTATCTTTGCAGAATAAATTTAATATTTAATTATTTATGGAAGAAGTAGTTTTAACAAAAAAGGCAATTAAGTTTTTTGAAATGGAAGCTGGATTAAAAACAGTTTCTAATGCTCCTGGTTTTAAATTCAGTATTTTATTGGAACATAATTTAAAAACACTGAAGGATAAACTCGACATCATTCGTGATAAAAGCAAATATTGTGAAGAATTTGAAAAAGCTTTGAAGGAAACTGAAAAGATCAGAGAAAAATACGTCAATAAAAATAAAGATGGACAACCCATCATTGTTAATAAATCTGTTGATGGAGAGATGCGACAAGCATACGATATTCCGGAAGAAAAAATAACAAAGTTAAATAAAGCTTTGGAAGATTTTTGGGAAAAAGAAGAAAATAAAACCGTAAGAGAAAAACAAAATCAAATCTTTGAAGATTATTCAAAATTTATCGAAGAAGAAGATTTAACTGTTACTCTCTATGCAATTCCCGAATCTGTAGTACCTTCCGAGTATTTTAATGATCCTGCAAATATTCCTGCTTTGAAACGATTTACTGCTACTTGTTTGGATTTATTCAAAGAATAGACAAATGAAAATTACTGAGAACTTTTATTCTGAGGAATTTATATCGAAAGATACTCACAAAGAAATAGTTAAAAAAGGTCTTGAACCACGTTGGTTTATTAACAAAGATCTTGTATTATTTTGTGAGTGGTTAAAACAGAAGACAAAGGGATCAGTTATTGTCAATAATTGGAAATGGTCTGGACAATATCATTTATCTGGTTTAAGGGGTCCAAAAGATATCGGAGCCGAATTAAGTCAGCATAAATTTATGAATGCAATAGATATCAAAGTAAAAGGATATACACCTTCACAACTTAGAGATATAATAGTAGATAACTTCGAATATATAAATAAAACATTTGGTATAACGACAATCGAGAAAATAGAAGATACTCCAACTTGGTTACATATAGATACAAGATGGACTAATTTAAACTATTTGCTCGAAGTAAATGGTAAATAATATGAAAATTATAATTGATGTTATCCGTAAGGTTGTGCTTTGGATTTGGCAAAATCGTAAATGGTTAATTCCTACGATCATTTCTGGAGTTAAAACAATTAGAGATTGGTTTAAGAAAAAACCAAAAGAAAAGAAAGAACCTTTAAAAAATAAATTATGAACGACATTGAAAGTTTAAAAGTTGCACTTAGTTTTGCAATTGGATTTGGAATGAAGATTGAGGATGCTCTTCTGGATGATGGTAAAATTACTACTAAAGAATTGCTTTTGTTTGTTCCACTATTGACTAAAGTTCCTGCGCTGATTCGTTCAGTGGGTGATCTTAAAAATGAGTTTGTTGATCTTACCGATGAAGAAAGAAAAGAACTCAATGCTTATATTGCTGAAACGCTTGATTTGGACAATGATACTATTGAAGAATATGTAGAGACAGCCTTTACATTCTTATTTGCAATGTCCGATCTGGTAAAAATTAAGAAACAGTAGTATTAACTTATTGGATATCGATGTACCTATGATTGAATACTTTTTGTATTTGATTGTAGGTACATTTTAAATTTAACAAAATGGCTACACTGAAAGAAATAACTTATGATTTATATCAACATATCAGAGCAAATGCTTCAGATGAAGATGATATTGATTTAAGAAATATCAAGTATTGGATTCGTACTCAAAGAAATCTTTGGTTAAAAAATGTGTTAAACAAATATAAGATTACAAGTGAGAACATAATTCAAGATCTTGGAAGTTTATCTTTGGAAACATCTGGAGTTTTTAAACGGACTACTGTTGAACTACCGAGATTTCTTTCAGTCAATCAAGAACCACAGATTGTTCGAGTAGGACCTACTACTCTTTCTAAAACAGAGAAAGATTATTCTATTGTTCCTTATCAGTCCTCCAAAAGTTTAGGAAACGGAAGATTCAACAGTGGTCTTGTTTATGCTTTTCTCTATAATAATAGAATTTATCTCTCTTCTTCATCTACTATCCTATCGGCACTTACAACAGTAAATGTGAGAGGTGTATTCGAAGAACCATTAGATGTAGTTACTTACGGTACTCCTAATGTTTCATTTACAGAAGATATGGAATATCCTGTAGATGAAGGATTTATTCCTTATATCAAAGCAGAGATATTAAAAGCAGATATTCTTCCATTTTTAAAAACTAGTCAAGATCCTTCAAATGATTCACATAATAATTTAAATTAATGGATTATACATTTACTCGTAAAGGAAAAAAGGGAAAATATCCTGCAGATTATGGAATGACTAATGCTTATCAATATTATCTCGAACATTATAAAAATAAATATGATGTCTCTCAACGTGAATATTCTCTTATTTTTAAGGAAGTAATGGAAAGAATCATGTTTAAGATTATATTTGAAAATTTCGAGTTTAAAATGCCATTTACGGGTAATCTAAGAGTTAAGAAAACTCCAATTCAAATTAAATTTAATCCAGATGGTACTTTGTGTAGAAAAGGATTACGAGTTGATTGGAAAGCTACCAAAGATTTATGGAAAGCAGACGAAGAAGCTAAATTAAAGAAACAAGTTGTATATCATTTTAACGATCATAATGACAGATGTAATCTAAAGTTTTATTACGATAAGAGAACTTGTCAAATGAAAAATCAATCAGCATACAAATTAAGTATGTCAAGAAAGTGGGATCGATTATTAAACGAAGCAGTAAAAAGAAATCCAAATTTAAATTATTTTGAATAATGTTAAATAGTAAATTCGTAGGAATAGATCGGATTATAGAAAGAGTATTTAAGTCTGGATTAAATCCTGAGTTTATAGACTTTGAAAATCTGATCGAATATATTGGTGAGGCAATAAGATTGATTGGTGTACCTTATGCCCTTGTAAAGAAAATCACCAATGGAAAAGGTGGTATGTCTGATCCTATTACCATTGCTGATTACAGAGGAACACTTCCTACAGATATTGTTCATCTTGATAGCGTAAGAGAATCTACAACCAAATCTCCAATGTTATATACAACAAGTTCATTTCCTGTAACTTATCAATCGTCTAATCTTTTAAGTGTAAGTGGTCAAATGTTAAGTTACTATGTACAAGATGGTTATATTTTTACTAATCTGGAAGAGGGTGAACTTGAATTAAGTTATACTGCATTTAAAACTGATGCTAATGGATATCCCATGATACCAGACGAAGAGAGGTATCTTAAAGCGGTAGTAGCTTATTGTAATCAAGAAATAGCCAGAAGATTATGGGTTGCAGATAAAATCGATGAAAGAAAGTTTAGAATGTTTGAGCAAGAATGGTTATTTTATGTGAAGAGTGCTGCAACTAAAGCACATATGCCAAACTTAGACCGTATGGAATCAATTAAAAATCAAATGGTTCGTTTGATGAAAAATTCTAATCAACACGCATCTCAATTTAATAATCTCAATAGACCTGAATTTCTTAATCTTTAATTATTATGGGTGAAGCAACCAATCGTTTTAAAGCTGGATTAAACCAAGATATTAATATTGCAGATTATCCTTCCGATAATTACTATGATGCAATGAATATGCAATCAGTAAGTAAAGGAGATTTTTCTTTAGGTAATATTGAGATTGAGAAGGGAATGAATATTAGTTTTAGTTTTTTAAGTACTATTAAAGTATTTGAAGTTGCGTCCGGAACTACTTGGGGAGGAACTATTACGTTTGGTACAGATGATCCGATTATTGTTGCATCTGGTACATCTATCTATAATTTTCCAAGTGGAGTAACCTATAGTGTTCCTCTTTCCGATAATGATTCTTCTCAATTTACTCCTAATAATTCACATCTGTATATTCATCAGAATTGGGCAGTAACTCAATATCTCAATAAAATTGTCATTGTTTCTTATCTTGGAAAATCAATTACATTAACTCCATCAAGTGGAGGAACTTTAACCGAAGTGGCATCTTATGGTTCAAGGCCTAATCTTAGAGTATTGGGATATACAAATATTCGAGATTATAGTATTTTATTTACTACCGTTAATACAAATAATAGTCTTTCTCCTTCTAATACAGTAGGACAAATATGGAAAGTCTTATTTAATTCGGATGGTACAGTAACTGCTACAAATGTTCAATTATTGTATGAAGGAGTATTAAATTTCTCCACAAGATATCCAATTACCGCAAAAGCGTTTTTTATTAACGATAAGTATGTAAAAGTTTATTTTTCTGACTCATATAATAAAGTAAGACACTTTAATGCAAATGATCCTACTCTCTTTAGTAAACAATCTAATCAATTTGATTTACTTGCCGATGTTGTATTTGTTAAACCACAAGTAACTCAAATTCTTACAGGTGGTAATTATCAATCTGGAGTAGTACAATATGCTTATCAATTATATAATAAATATGGAACAGAAACAGTAATGTCTCCTTTAAGTAATCAGATTCCTCTTACCAGTTCAACAGATGGATATGGTACATCGGATGCTTTTAAAGGAGATCCTATTGAAATTAATACCGGAAAAGCTATTAAAATAAAAATTGGTTCCATCGATACTCGATTTGAATATATTAAATTATACGCAATTCATTCTAAAGTAGATACTATTAGTCCTGAAATTAAATTAATTGCAGATCAAAAAATATTATTTAAGACTAGTTCGTCTTTTGAATTTATTGATGATGGATTTAATTTCTTAGGAAATATAACTTTACAAGAGTTTCGTAATTATTATAAAAATTTATTTGGTGCTGAAAGTATTGAATTACAGAACAATAGATTGGTCGCTGCAGGATTAAATGAATCTTTCTTTGATATAAGTTTTGATGCCAGAGCTTATAGACACGATATTGCTGCAAATCAAGGTTACTATTGGGCTAGTGAGAGATTATTTACAGCTAATGGAACTACTTATTCTGTAAATACTTATGCAAATTGTGAGAATGGTTCTTATGCAACTTATAAGTATCAATATGATGGTGCAACTATTGGTGGTACAGGTCCAAACGTATCTTATAGTTTTGCGTGGCTTCCTATGGAATTAACTGCAGATAATCTTTCTGTAGGTGCTTCTAAAGGAAATCAACAATGGTCGTCTTATTCATCTGATTTTGTAGATAATACTTCTTATACCAATTATGCGAGCCCTATCAATGCTTCCCAAATGGTAGGATACAAACGCGGAGAAACTTATCGTTTTGGGATTGTTTTTATAGATAGTAAAGGAAGAAGAAGTCCTGCCAAATGGATTGGAGATATTCAATTTCCGGATAATACAGAATTAGTAGGAAACGCATATAATCCTTATACTGTTGTTACGAGTCAACATTTAACCAATAGTGCAGACAAAATACCTGTTGGGTATTATACTACATCTCTTGGAGATGGTACAGAGAGTTATTGGTATATTGATTTTGGTATTATAGGTTCCACTACATCAAGACACGATTGGAGTATTACTGTAGATGGTTCTACAAGAACTTTTACAATCATGACTGAAGGATATTACGATATTGCCAATTATATGCGTGATGTAAATAATTGGTTAAAATCAAGTTATGCTTTTGGTGGTAATTTATTATATGCTATTTTTACTGAACCTACTGTATCTGATCCTAATTTATCGATTACTATTTTAGTACTTGATAAAGCTGCTCACACAATTACGGCAAAAATAATGGTAGATACTACTGAATATACGTTTACATATGTAGCAGGAGTTTCCGGAAGTACTATTGGTTCTACCACTACAAATACTCATATTTATAATAGTACTGATAGTAAACCCACAGCTAAAGTATTATATCCGATATTTGCTGTTAAAAATGTTCCTACCGATGAATTTGGTAATTTATGTTCTTATCAAATTGTAAGAGCAGTAAGAACAGAAAAAGATAAAACTAGATTATCTCAAGGACTTCTGGTTGGTGCAAGACAAGAATCTTATAATTTCTATCCAATTTTTGGATCTGGTTCAATAAGTAGTCGTAGTAGTGGTGTACAATATGGTGATAGAACTATTTTGAATTCCGTTAATACGTTAGTTAATTTTATTTCACCTGAAGTTAATTTTAGAAAATTATCTGTAAGAAATACAGATATCCTTTCAATTACAGGAAGCATTCCAACTACAAGTAGATATTGGATTAATGATACTAAAAGCAATATATTCAAAGTATATAATATAATTCCAATGACTGCAGTAGATGTGACTATTGTGGACTCTGGAATCATCAAAGCAGAAACAGATATAGAAAGTCCAATGCTTCAGAAAGTAAAGGATTACAATATTTATAATGTTGTAAAAGATAATAATGGAGATAAAGTGGGTGTAGGTGGAACTAGTATGTTTCTCGCTACCTCTGCAATAAGTATATCGGCTGGTAATGCTACCGATATGTTTATAGCTGAGATTAAGAGAACTCTTACAGATCAATATGGCGGTAGTTCATATTATGATAAATTAAATACAGAATATATTGATTGTGGACATTTTTCTGCAGGACATTCAGGATCACAAAATAATCTTGTTTTTGGTGGTGATACTTATATTGCTTATTTTGATTTCTTAAGATGTGCTTGGAGAAATAAATTAGATAATCGTGGAAGTACAGAAAGAAATGAAGTATTATATATTCCTGTAGAAACTTCTATTAATTTAGATTATAGATATGATAATTGTTTTTCTAAATTGTCTTTAATTGATCCTACTAATGTTAAATATGTTCAGGAATTTGCTGGAGATTATTCTGGTATAGTTGGTAGTACAGATCCCAAAAATCCAAGCAACTATTATCAAGAATATGATTTATATTTGGAAAATTTAGTGTATTCCAAACCCAATAGTCTAAATAAATATCTGGCTAAACCATATGAATTAGAAACAGAAGAAACAGATTGTATGATTAGGGTTTCGGAAGAATTTGATTATAATAATATGGTAGATCAACTTTTGAATTTTTTACCACAAAATTTCAAAATTGTAGAAACACAATATGGTAAGATTAATCATATTATGACATCAACCGATAGTATATTATTCTTTCAGGATAAAGCAATTGGTGTTGTTCCTATATCGGAAAGATCAGTTATTCAAGATACAAATGGAATTGGACTTGTATTAGGTACTGGTGATATTATTGGTAAATTTAAATATCTGTCTAAAAATTCAGGTACTCGTCACAAATCTTCTATTTGTGAAACCGACTTTGGAATTTATTATTTTGATTCACAAACAAAATCACTGAATCATATCAGTAAAGAATTAGAAAATGTTACGTTTACTGGTGGATTAATGAGTTATATGAATACTAATATAGCAGATGGATTATTAGATGACAATAATGTATTAAATAATTATGGATTTTTAACGGCCTATAATAAAAATTATAATACATTATATTTTACAGTTCTAAATAATTCAACAAAATGGACTGTATCTTATAACGAAAATACAAAATCTTTTATTTCTTTCCATACTTATACTCCTTCTATTTATATTCTTGATCCTTATGGAAATTTACATTCAGAAGATCCTAGTACACTCGGAACTTTTTATTGTCATAATAAAGGAGATTACGGAAAATATTATGGTTCTTATGCAAATTCTTATATTACAAGTTTAGTGGGTGGAAAAACAGATAAGAAATTTGCTAATATTTCTTTTAATGTAGATATTGGAAAAACATCATTGAGTTCAGCTACAAATACTTATAGAGTTTCTGATACTATTTCAAAATTACAATTCTGGAATAGTTACCAAACAACTGCCGATTTAACAACGGTTGTTTATCCTACTGCTCCAAGTGCAGAACAAATTCAATTAAGAAATAAGTTTGCTAATTGGAGAACTATTATTCCTATTGCTAGTACTAATAGTCCTACTAATGATGCAGCAACCAGAAATACGAGATTCTTTGACAAACACTTATTTGTTAAAATGACTTATACTAATAGTTCAAATAATCGTAGATGTGTATTAAGTGATTTAACAGTATATTATCAAGATGCAATATTATAATAAATAATTCTATAAGTTAGTAAATATAAGATTTATAATTTGGTAAAACTAACAAACGATATTAACTTTACAGTTTTAAATAATTTCAGATGGCAACAAAGAAAGAACAAATTCTTCCTGAATATTCTCTTGGTGGTGATATTTTAGGTACAGGATTAAATCTATGGGGAGATCTTACAGGAACAGGACCAATAATTGAAAATATTGTTGGTAAAAAATTATCAGTAGATAATGAATTTCTACAGAAAGTAAATAAAGTAAGTGATACTATCATATCTCCTATTGTACAAACCGTAGCACCCATTGCTTTAAATATGGCTGCTCCAGGATTAGGTTCATTATATAGTGGAGTTAGTGCTGCTTCATCTGAAATTGGACAAATGCTTAATCCAGAAAAACCACAAGAACAAGTTAAACCTATGAATAATATTGATCCGCGATATATTAAGAGAGCCAATGGTGGTCCTCTTATTACAGAAATGCCAGAAGGACAATATGGAACAGATATGATTCCTACAGATGTCCAAGGTATGCCATCTACTCAATCTGGTAAACCACCTATTGCTTATACAGATGCTGGTGAAATCATTTGGAGAGGATATGTATTCTCCAAAGATTTAGGTTTTGCTGATGAAGCAAAGAAAATAATGAATAAATATAAACTTCGTTTGGGTGAAAAATTTGATCGTGGAGATAAATATGCTCAGGAAGCAATGGATAATGCTTTATCTCAACTTGCCGCCAAACAAGAAATTACAAGAAAGAAAGAACAACCACAAGAAGAAGAATTACCTGAGTTCGTTTGGGGTGGTAATTTATACGATGATCTTACAAAAAGAGCACTTTCAGCAGTCAATGACATGGGTCAGATGAATCCGAAGAATATTCTTGCAAATTCATTTCCTTTTGCAGTTGCACCCTCAAATATTGATCAATATGTAAATGTTGATAAATATAAGTATCTGCAAACTCCTTTATCTTATCCGAGAATTGCTATGGATAAAATGCCAAGCAAAGTAGTTCCTTATAAAAAAACACTACAATCTTCATCTTATCCATCCGATACAATAGTTGATCCTACCGAAAATGTCAATTCATATAATTTCTTTGAAGATCCTATCGCTATGGGTGCAGTTGCTCAAAGCATTCCTATGACTCTTCGTGCTATACGATTGGCAACACAAAAACCAGAAGTGGTATCCACACCCAAATACGTTCCTCAAGAAATTGATTTATCTTCACAAAGAGAAGATTTACTTAGAAGAAGTATCGGTGCTAAAGCTACAGCTACTCGTAATTTAAAAAGTAATCCTATTTCTCAGTTAGCTGCTGTTACAGCATATGATGAACAATTAGGATCACAATTAGCGGAAAGTATTATGAATGAACAAAACGCTAATGTTCAGGAAAGAAATAGAGCTGGAATGTTTAATACACAAATCAGAAAAGATGATATAGAAGCGACCGCAAGAGAAAAAGCAGCTTATCAAGAACAAGTAGATGCTTTATATTCTGATATTTCTCAACTTGCGATGGGAGTTTCTTCTGATTATCAGAAAAAGAAATTACAAGAAAAAATTCTTAAAACTATGCGTACTAAGAATTTTAATATTGATCCATTATCATTTGATCTCAATCTAATACGATAATTATGGCATACAGATATACTAACCCAAAACGTCAGCAGTATCAATCTGCTTTTGTTCCACTACCATTGGATTATTTAAATCAGGCTTTACAGTCTCGTCAAAGTCTGTATGACCAAAACTTTAGCGGTTTGATGCAGGCAGAAGATAAATTCGCTGCCTTAGAATCTGCTCCAGGTGCATGGACAGATGAAAAGAATATTAAATTAACAAAAGCTTTTAATGATATTCATCAATTGGTGCAGGATAAATATGGTGGTGATTATTCTCAAGCATCAAGCGATATTATGCGAGGTATCGCTAGTATAAGGAAAGATCCGTTTTGGAATCTGATGTCTCAGGATTTACTCGATTGGAAACAAAAGAAATCTTTGAGAGATCAGCTTGAAGCACAGGGACAACTTGGATTTGAAGAAGGATTTGATAACTATCAGATTAAAGATGAAAGAGGTAATTATGTTCTTCCTAAGCGTCAGATATATACCAGAACAGATATATTACAAAAAGCTTCACAAGCTCTTCCTTCTTTATTTACTAAACAAACAGATGGTGTTCAGAAATCTAAAGCTACTGGTTATTTAGAAATGGTGAAAAAGATTGGTGCTTCTCCAGAAGAAATTGATAAAGCAGTTACAGTAGATGTAGCAAAACAAATCTACGATGAATCGGCAGATTTAAGAGCTGCTTATCCTAATATGAATATGGAACAGTTTAGAAAAGAAATTTCTCGAAGATTACAAGGAGCTATTTCACAAAAAGAAGATAAACAATTAGTAAGAGATTTAAATTGGATATCTCCAACAGAACAAGCAGATATTAATTACAAGAATGAAATGTTGAGAGCTAAACAAGATGAAGACAATAAATCGAGAGGTTTTCTAAATATGTTAAGTAGAACTACACCTACTAATTGGAATGAAAAAGATTTTAAAGAATTTTACAAATCAACTGATAGTGATGTAACTAATCAATATGATCCTGTAATACAACAACTTGGTAGAAAATATGGATTACCTGTTTCTTCTATGGCTCAATTAAAACAACTTGACCAATCAACTCCTAGTGCCTTTAAGAGAATGGTTAATTATCTGTTAAAAAGTGTAGCTGGTGCTGATCCGAGATTTAATTCAACTCAAATAGCAATTATCAACGCTACTGAAATGGGAGTTCAAGAGATACAGAAAAATATCATTAACTCAATCAAAGATGAGTTATCAGCACATTATGAAAAGAATCGTCCGGATGTTCTTCCTCAATATACTTTTAATCCTGCACTAGCGAGGGATAGTAAAGATATTGAATTGATTAATAAAAACAGAGAAGCTTTAGATGATCTAGTAACACAAAATCTTTCTGGAAATTTTGTTATTCCAGCGCAATCACAGGAAAAAAGTGATGAAATTTTAAAAGGTATAAAGAAGAAAGATATTACAAATATAAATTACGGAAGAACTAAAAATTCACTTGATCCAAAACAAAAAATTGTTTCTGCTACAATCACATACAATGATGCTCAGGGTAAAGAACAAACTGTTCGTGTAATAACAAAGCCTGAAGCTGCAGAACATGCTCAATTAATTTCCAATAAACTTGATGCTGTTGGACAAGATTTCTATGAAGAGAAACAAGCTGAATTTATAGATGAAGTTAAACAGAAATTTCCAAAGTGGACAGAAGAGAATGGTAGACCATTATCGTATGTTGAATTTGTAAATAAATATTATGACTCTTTCAAAGACGATCCGAAAAGACAACAAGATATTGATGATAACGAAATGAATGTTGTTTATGGTTTATATCAAGGATGGAATGCAAATCAAAAACGTAAATAATAATGGGTGATACAAAGCAACTTACTGGTGATTCTTTTGCTAAATTTGATTCAGCATTTATTAAATCTTTAGATGTATCTCGTAATTTTTTTTCACCAGAATATGAAAAGGTCTTACAAGAAGATGCTACAAGAACACACGCAAAAGATATCGTTGGATTCAATCAGGATAAATACGATAGATTAGATAAACCATTCAATCCTTATGATCCTACATTAGATCAACAACTTGCAGATAGTCAATCTCGTATTGAACAGTTTGGTGCGTTTTTAAATCAAGCTGTAGTTGGTGAGGCTGTTGGTGGAACTATTGAAGGGATAGGAATTTTATTAGATGTATTTGATGGAGCCAATTATGCAGATGGTATAGAAAAGAAATGGACTAATTGGTTTTCAGAAATTGGTAGTGATTTAAGAGATTGGACAAGAGAAGCTACACCAGTTTATCAACAACACGAAGGAGAGTTTGCTCCCTGGAGTTGGTCTTGGTGGATGGCTAATGGCTCTTCTGTTGCTTCTACGTTATCGCTTATGATTCCTGCTGCTGGAGTAATGAAAGGTCTTTCTCTTGGAGCAAAGGCATTAAGATTAGAAGAAGGATTATTAAATACTTTTACAAAAGGAATTCAAACCGCTTCAAAACTTGGCAAAGTTGATGATGCGGTAGCAATGGAACAATCCTTCGTAAAGGCTCAAAGAACAGCACAAAAATTAGTGAAAGATATAAGCGGAATATCTTCTGCTGGTGTACAAGCTGCTGTATCTCGTCATATGGAAAATGTGATGGAATCTCATCAGGCATATGATGAAACTTATAACGCATATATAGCAATCAAGGGAAATGATCCTGACGCAGAATTAAAAGCCAAACAAGCTGCTGCTACTGCTGCAACAAAAACATATAATGCAGACTTGGCTATGTTGGCTATGGATTTTGCACAATACTTAGCTCTTCCTAAATTTTCCACTCGTGCGGAAATAAAAAGTAATAAAGTATTACAAGCCGCAGATAAAGTAGCATTAAGCGATGCTGCCAAAAAGACTATTCAAAGAAAGATTGCGCTTACTGCAGTTACACAACAATTACCAGAAGCTTTTGAAGAAGGATGGCAATTTATAGCAAATGAAGAAGGAAAATACTTAGGACTCAAAGAAGCAGGTCTGGATGATGGGTCTACTTTTGGAGAAAGAATGAACAGATATACCAAAGATGGTGAGTTCTGGACTTCTGCGTGGATGGGTGCTGTAGGTGGTGCTGCTTTTGCTGCAGCAGCAAAACCTATTCAAGATTGGATACACGGAAAAAATACTATTGAAGATAAAAGAGTAAATGATTTAAATCAATATGGAGAAAAATGGTCTTGGTTGCAAGACAAATATAAACAAGCTCAGATATCTGGCGATCCGGAAGATTTAAATTTTGTAAGAGATCAGTTTACAAGAATGTTTGGTAGTAATGCTATTAAATTAGGTAATACTGGTTTTGCTATTGATTTTTTAAAAGGAAAAATTAACGAATATCAAAATCTTACACCAGAACAAGCAGATGCTCAGAATATAGATAAGACTAAGATAATTGAGTTTACTCAGAAACAAATCCAAGAGATTGAAAGTCTTGAGACTAAAACAAAAAATCATATTAAAGAATTTGGAGAACTTGCACCTTATGTTGCCGAAGCTGAATATATGATGGATAAAGCAGATGAACATTTAGATAGATTAGATAGAGAAAAAGAAGAACTCTTCAAAGAAGTAGGTGCAAGAAGATCTATGAGTACATTCGCAGAACAAATTAACGAATTACATCGTGAAAATTTAGGTCTTGCTCATGCTGAAGAACAAATCAGAAGAATGATTGATTCAAATAAAAATGCTCCAGAAGATAAAAGACTTCCAGAATCATTCTTTTTAAAACACGAACAAATCTTATCTAATTTAAACAAGCAACTTAAAGAAAATACTAAAAAGATTACTGAATTAGAAAGTTCTTCAGAATATACAGCAGAAGAAAAAAGAAAAGATAAAGCAAAAGGAAAAAGTGCTGTATTTAATAGATTATTGGCTAACGCAAATAGAATTGGAACTAATCGTGTCTATACTGAATTATATAAATTATATAAAAATCAAGCCGAAGATAAGTTAACTCAATTACAAAATCCAACTAAACGTAAGAGTATTATTACTAAAAAGATGTTGGATAATGTAATGCCAACTATTACAGATGAAGAAAAACTGGATAATTTTATTAATACGGTAGATTTACAAAAATATCACAATGAGTTAGTTGCCAGAGCAATAGAAAATAAGAGAAGAACTCTCAACGATGATAAAGTAAATGCTTTTCTTAGTAATGAAAATATGACCTATGAGGAATTTAAGAATAATTTTCCTAAAGGAATCATGTCAAAAGAATCTGCACAGAAATTAAAAGATAGAGAAGAACAACTTCGACCAAAACAAGAAATAGTTCCTCCTGCTCCTATTGAAAAAGTTAAAGATGAAATAGAAGAGCCACCTATTAAAGATGATATTACGGAAGAGTTTACTCCAAAAGAACCTATAGTGGAACCAGAACTTCCGTTTGTAGGTATGCCTACAGAAAATGTTCTTCCTCAAGAAGAAACATTTGATCCAGAAGAAATCACAAACGAAAGACCTTTAAACGAAGAAGATTTTCAAAGTGCATTTGATGGATTAACTGCTTTTGATGAAGAGAATGAAGCCAATAATAATAATTTGGAAGATATTATTCCAGAACAAGTTGTTGGTACAGAAGATATTAAAGAAGAAGAAATTCCAGAAGAAGATATACCAGAAGAACAGGAACCAGATATGCCAGACGATTTAAATCAGGCAAAAAAGAATCAGGAAGAATTGTTTGGTAATACTACACCAGAACCATCTGAAAAAACTTCCGTTGGACTTAAATCTGCTAACTCTATTGGACAAAAAAAGGACAAGAATAATATTCCAGACGAGAATTATCCTAAACAACACGGTAAACCAAAAAATTCTTCTATGGAGGAGGAATCTGTACTCCCATTACATATTTTTCCAAATACATTAAAAGGAAAAGTATTACCGTTCCATTACAATATGACGCAGAGTCCTAATTTATTATTAGATGAGGTAGAATTTCAATTACTTGAAAACGATTGGTGGAGAAAACATAAATCAGAATATCCAAATGAATATGAAGGAATTCCAATCGTAATTATATATAACGAAGAACAGATTGGTGTATTATCTATTGCTGATTCAAAAGGAAGAAAAGAAATATATGATGCCATTAAAGCAGGAAAAAAGGTTACAAGTAAAGTTGTTAGTAAAACCAAAGGATTTTATAATAATGTTCTTGTACAAGATAAAGATGGCAATTGGATAAATCATTTTATGAGTGTTAAAAATGCTCAAAAAAGATGGCATTATAATTCTTCTACAAGACGATATGAATTAAAAGAATCCAATAATGTATTTGTAGTGATTCGTGGTATCGATATGCCGCAAGGTTCATTACGAATTGTTTCTCCAACGCAAGATAGAGATCAAGCTACCGAAGAATTTATTAATTTAGCTACTATTCAGAATCGTCCAACCAATGATGATAAAGGACATGTATATCTAATTACAACCGATACTTTTGGAAAAGCAAAAGCGGTTAAATTATCAACCGCAAATTTATCTGCACAAGCTATTGACAAGACTATCGAATTGATTAAAAAAGGAGATGGGACTTCTGCTTCTCAGATTGTTGCAATTAATGATAACATTCCTTTCTCTGCAATGTTATCTTCCTTAGAATCGGAAGATGCGATATCATCTGATTATTCTTCTGATACTTTTATTAAAATAGATGATGTATTTACTACTTATTATTCTACTCAAAAAGATAGTGAAGGAAATGATATTGGATTTATTCGTGTAAGAAACGAAGATATTGGTTCTTCAGATGAACAAAAATTTGTTACCAGAATGGATGTTAGGATTAAAGAAAAAGATGGTAAGGTTTTCTTTGATATTGTACCAAAAACTAATATAGGATATACAGAAAAAATTTCATTAAATAATTTTAATGTAGAAGAAGATTTGAAAAAATTCTTACAAGGAAAGAAATATAATATAGATTTCACTTTTTTAAGTTCTACAGAACCTTATACGAGTAAAGTTACAGGAAATTCTTATCCGAGTTATTTAGATTATCTTGATTCTACAAACGAAACGATTAATAGAGAAAATGCTTCTGGTAGACAGAGTATTTTAGCAATGGATACAAGAAACGATAATGGTACTTTATTTCACGACTCTCAATTATACTTTGATTCTATTAATATTGAGGGAACAACTATAGAAAACATTAACGAGAAAGTAAATACACCTGCAGAACCTACCGAACATTTAACTAAACCAGCTCCGGTAAAACCAGAAAGTAGACCTGATGAACCAAAGTCACCTGTGGGAGATGTAACTGCAAGGAAAAAAACAATTGGAAAAAGCAGATTATCTAATTTAACGGGAAATAATTCAAAAAATAATGAGTTTGGTGAGAATAAATTAGCTAACTTTGTATCCACTCTAACAGAAGAAGAAAAAAATACAATTATTTCGAAATTAAATATGTTTGAAAATTTAAACTCAATATCGGACGTTATCGAATATTATAAAGAGTTACTTATTCGTCAAGGAGTTTATGAATCTAAAGATCAAATTCCATCTGATAAAATTATCGAATATATAAATCAAATACTTAAATGTTAATATATGGTAACTTCTTGTTTGAATAAAAACGATTTCACTTATAAATTATTGGAAAAGGCATACGGTTATGGTATGGCTACTACTTTATTGTTGCACAATAGAGATTTAGATTTATCTAAAAATAAAAATTTAATAGATAGAGATATTGATGATATTGATATACACGAAATAACCTATGCTGTTAAACCACTTGTTAATTCTCTTGAAAGTAAACATTTAAAGTTATTATCAGAATCTAATAGTAATTGGGTTAGGAAATTTCCACCAACTCCACTAGTAGCCGAACATTTAAAAATTTGGTTTGATATTGACATTTATGATAAAAATCAGGAAGATGTTGAAATAACATATGAAGAATTAGTCGATTATATTCGAGTAGTTAGTCCTAATTCTATGACGCAACTTCCTTTACTACAAATGTTAAAGGAAAATATTGATCTACATAAAGAAAAAGGAGAAGTATTTGAAGGAAAAAAATTCAAGATTATTTTATCAAAAGCTGAAAAATTCAATAGCAAGACTTATTCAACTGAAACTACTTTAGGATATATTACAGATAACGAATATACTATTAGATTATTCTACGATAATCTAGGATCAAAAAGATATAGCAGCAATGCGGTCAATTTCTCTAAAGGATTGTTGATGGTTTTAAATCACGAATTACTTCACGCATTTACATTAAATTTATTAGATACAAGTCTTGAGTTTAATAATAGTATTTCTGAATTATATAATATTGCTGCACAAAAAGCACAGGACGAAAACAAAGATTTTTACGGTATTACCGACAAAGAGGAATTTATTTCAGAAGCGATAACTAATGCTGAATTTCAAAGCTTTTTAGCGAGTATTCCGTTTAACTATTCGGATACATGGTTTGCAAAAAAACCTGCCAAAAACGAAGTAAAATCCATTTGGGATGTATTCTTAGATTTAGTAGTTTCTTTTTTTAATAAACAATATAATAAAAATATTCAAGGAACTTTATTAGAAGCATCTATTGAAACTATTGGTAATCAAATAGAAAAAGCAACACGCATAGATAAGACAACCTTTACTAATTTTCTTGCCCAACGATCATTACAAAATGAACTTTTCGCACAAGATTTAACCAATGTATATCGCGAACAGGAAGAGAAAATACTTAGTTATTGGCAAAAGATAGATGTTATTACCAAAGTTAAGTATCAAGGATATTTTTGGATAAAATCAACTAGATTTGAGAAAGTATTAGAAAACAAAGGTAGATTATCTCGTGAGAATCAGAAGGCAATTTCTATGTATGGTGTACCAAAATTCATCATAGAAAAAATAGTATCCAATATAGGTACTGGAGGAGGAAAGATAACAGTGCCTCCATCGGACGATTCTTCCTATGATGGTATAGAGTTTGAGGTTCCGGAAGGGGCTTTAACGG